>Ga0209434_1001268_pt1 | contig 11469 bp, 14 predicted proteins | sample ETNvirnome_2_300_FD_184068 | JGI IMG/M metagenome (GOLD analysis project Ga0209434, IMG submission 184068) | Marine viral communities from the Pacific Ocean - ETNP_2_300 (SPAdes) (version 2) | ecosystem: Environmental > Aquatic > Marine > Oceanic | place: Pacific Ocean | collected 2013-06-22 | reverse complement strand
GATTGATTGTGGATATGGAACCCAAGATGTACTTATCCAGCGTAGAACGTGACGAATCTCTGTTGATACATCTATTGTTAGCCGATGGCTCTAGAGCTTCGTGGTTTGATTGGCAATTGGAAATTGTAAGTAAGGTGGAACAAGAATGAAAGTAGGTGAATTACAAAAAGGAATGCTGTTGCGACTTAACACTATTGACTTTCGGCCCAGGCCGCTAGATGCTCTCAATGCATTAAGCAGTGGTGAGGATTGGATCACGTTTGATAAAAAAAATATTGCTAGAAAACGTGATCCCGGAATGTTCGTTTACTTGGGGGAAAGAAAGAGGGAAAATGAATTAATTCGAGAAGTGCTTTATAATGATAGAGTATATAGAGTTTGGGGGAGTGACTTTCGTCTTTTAGAGCAATGTGAGTAAATAATGTCAAAAGATAATGATGTTTTGTATCAATGTGAATTGAACCCGGATGTACAGGTGATGGTTGTGTTTCCTGAGTCGGAGCGTTATGAAACTGTTCAACCTTATTTTGAGGAATACGGTCATGCTTTTACGATGATAAAAGAAAAGATGGTTGTGATTGATGGACACGTTGTGAATGAACCATGGTTTACCCAAGATCACCTGGATGTCATTGAGGCTCATGAGGTAGGTCACATGGTAATGAACGAATCAGGTAATCACGAGAATGATGAGAAGCATGCTGATTGGTTAGGATATCATATGCTGTTGGAACATGGAAAGGATTCTGCGGCTGGGCTTCATCGCCAGGAATATTACGGACGTTATGGCACATATCCTGAAGATGAAAAAGCGTGGGAGGTAAAAATGTTGTAAAAAGTGCATTATTACTATGTACTGTTATCCGAATATGACTATATTAATAACGATGATAATTTGACTGTATCAATTTTATAGGAGGAATACATATGTCAAGCCTTATCCCTAATTTTCGATCGAACTTTAATTCAACACTGGACCGTGATTTTGATAGCCTGTTTGATTCGTTTTTTGATTTTCGTCCCCTGCGAAATACAAACCAAAGAATGTCAACACTAACCAGTAATGTCCCACGTGCAAACGTATCTAAAAAAGACGGCAGTTATATGATTCAATTGGCCGTCCCCGGATTTTCACGTGATGATTTTGAAGTTAGTGTAGAAGATGGATCACTGACCATCTCTGGAAACATGGTGGATTCTAAAGAAGAATCTGAAGAGTTTACAACTAGAGAATTCAATTATTCATCATTTACACGATCGTGGTCTCTCCCGGAAGGAGCCGAAGCCGGTAACATTTCTGCATCGTATGACGCAGGAGTTCTGACCCTGGATATCCCTCTAGAAGTTCGACAAAATGCTAAAATGAAAGTTGATGTTCATTAATTAACATTAATGCCGTTAGCATATTTTTACTGACACAATGGCTCGCAATTGCGAGCCATTGTGTTAAATTGGAGGATTAATTAATACAGGCATAGGTATAATACTACAAATCATGGTAAAGATGAGGCTAGCCGTGTCTAAAAACCTTAAGGCATATTTATCTATAGTTTTTATTTTAGTTACTATAATTGGTTGTGGAATAATAAATCCATTTCGACAAAATGAAACCCACGAAGATACTTATAATAGATCTTTACCGATTCTTCAAATAGAGGAATCGGGGGATCATACTCGACTAAGAAATGAAATGTATAAAGAAATTATTAATCCGATTTTACCCAACAGCAATATGAATTCCGCACATCCGTCTAAGATGATGTGGATACAGATTGAGGATGGGGATTGGCATATCTCTAAGATTTAAATCGATTAATTGATTATGCGGAGCAAAGTTTATGAACCCGTCTCTTTTACGAAAAGTTGTGAGACGATTAATACACGAGGAAATAGGGAGAAATTATCATACAATTGATAATGACCCTTATTCTTATGAAGATTATCCCGGTATTCATCCTGAAGTTTACCCTATGTCTAATGGATCTCAATGGTTTGCCCAAGTAACTGTAGACTTTGATGACTCTCTTTCTACACCACTACGTGTCTTTGGGGCAGAAGAAGATGCGCAGAACTTTGTGAGACAGCATACGGAAAAAGCAAACAGGGTCCGGCTATCTAAAAATATTAATACGGAAACGCCTACCCTTTCCGAGATTACATAAAAAAAATAATATAAAATTTGAAAAAATGATATCATTTGGATAATATTCTACTATACTTGAGTGAGAATTCCAGTGACCAAAAAAGAAAAAAAAATCGAAGAAAAAACTACTGAGTTGATTAATCCTCTCTCAGAAGATCTGATCCCTAAGGCACCACCTAAACTAGCACCCCGGGGAATACGGGCATTTACTGTCTTTCGAAAAAATGATGAATCCGGAGTTTCAGGCGAAGGGGTGGTGATTGAAGGAGTGGAGCTAGCAACCGGACAGTGTGTGATTCACTGGTTGTATCCCCCGCCCAAAGGTGGGATTGCAATATTCGAATCCATGGATGATTTTATAAAAGTGCATGTCGGACCCCATCCTGCCAACAGTACCATAATAACGTTTCAGGACGGGGAACAGACAACATTCGGAGGTAACGAAAATGGGGAGAAAGAAAAAGATTAAAAGAAATGACGGAATTCCCCTTGAAGAACATCATGGCATTAAAATGGGGGACAAAGTATTTGTTTATCGGTATCCGGATAATAAATTAAGTTATGGAAAAATTAATAGTTTTCACATGAAGCAAAAGGATGGGGGAGATTACTTTGGTTTTTTCTGTGAGATGTGCGGCAGTTTTCGATTGGGAAGCTTCAATGATATTATTCAGAATCCCACAAAAGACCAACAACGAAAACTCAAAATGGCAAGAGCCAAGCTTTATGGGTAGGGTTAACTTTATTGGTGTCAATAAGAATTATTGGGTTTATGATTAATCGGTACCGGTACATACGCTTTGATAATTTCCTGTAGATTTTCCAACGCGCAACCCAAACCCAAGCTTTCAAGCATAATTGATGATGAATGAATCAAACTTATAAGTTCTCCACGCATATTGAAAACCGGCGATCCTGAGCTTCCTGGTTTAGTAGGAATACTATAAAATTCATTTTTCCTAGAATCAGAACCGCAATAAAACCCTTCGAAGGTAGGCACCATTCCCGGGGAGTATATTCCAAAAGGAGCTGCAATATTGAATACACGCTCACCTGCACGTGGCATTGTTTTAGCTACCTGGGTTGGCGTCGCCCATCTTCCGGGCGACTTTACTAAACATATATCATTTTCATGATCAATATGAACTATCTTTCCTTCGTGAGAATTTCCCCATATGTCATAAAATTTAATCTTTGTTTTGATTTTTAGAGCAAATGGGATTTTTTTAAATGACATCTTTTTTGGTACATCTTGAGAACAAACATGTCCGGCAGTGAGGATATACGTTTCATTACTAACATGCGAAAGAACCACGCCAGATCCTTTTATATTCATTTTCCATGTTTTGTCAGGAGTAGGCACAGTAGCACAAAATCGTTTAGATGCTAAACACTCCTTCGGCGTACCCTCAAAAGAGACTAGTACTAAAACGAATGATTCTCTTTGAGTTTCCGACACATGTACCTTATGGTCATGATGTACATTGCTACATGCATAAGAGTAAAAAAGAATCATAATACATGATATCGCATATAGGAATTTTGCAAAAACTGATGTGGGTCTGTTTGAAGATGATTTTGCCTGCATAATTTTAAATAGGTAAATTTTTAATTTTGAAACCTGAATTGATCAGATTCGTTCTTTCCATTAATAGCACCAGCTGTACAATTGGTTCAGGTTTTATATAATTTATTAGGAGAAATTAATGTACGATTGGGATAAATATTTTCCACATGATAAAGCCCGAGACCACCAGGTTGACGCAATCAATATTGCAATTGATGCATATGCTAACAAGAAAAAGCGATTTGTTATCATAGAAGCCGGTACCGGCGTTGGAAAAAGTGCTATTGGGGTAACGGTCGCCAGATATTTAGAAGAAATAACAGCTTCTTCCAATGACTATAGCCCGGGTGCCTATTTTTTAACAACGCAAAAAATTCTACAGGAACAATACACTAGCGACTTTATAGCTATGAAATCCCTTAAGTCATCCTCCAATTATCAATGTAAGTATATAAAAAAAAATTCATGCGCCGAGAGTTTGAGAGCAATACGTACAGCTGATAAGCATTCGGGGTTTTTTAAGACGTGTATGTTCGGGTGTGTATATAAACAAGCTAAAGACGAATTTTTAAAATCTAAAGAAAGTGTAACCAATTTTCCATATTTTCTGGCAGAAACCACGTATGCGGGTAAAATAACACCACGAAATACTTTGGTTATTGATGAAGCACATAACGTTGCCGAAGAGTTATCTAGGTTTATTGAAGTGACCGTAACAGAACGATTTGCTAAACAGGCACTCAAACTTCAAATGCCGGTATTAAAAACACAACCACAGGCAATTAGCTGGATTCAAGATATATACGCCCCCAAACTTCGTCGACATATTAAGCACATGGAAGAGATGTTGGAAAAATATGTAAGTCTTAAAGACAAACTTAAGGAATTCACGACGATTGCTAAACAGTTTGACCTCTTGGATAAACACGCGTGTAAACTCCGGCGGTTTTTGGAACTATATGATAAGAACAATTGGGTATGCAATTTGGTGCCATCAGATGACAAATCTGGAAGGAAGATTGAATTTAAGCCCATTGACGTGGCTCCGTATGCGGAAGATATGTTATTTAGATCCGGTAAACACATAATCATGATGTCTGCAACAATCCTGGACCCTGACGCTTTCTGTATGATGTTGGGGATTGACCGGTCACAAATAGAGTTTGTATCTCTTCCGTCTCCTTTCCCCATAGAGAATCGACCAATATTCTTTTATGGGATTGGAAGTATGGCCTCCCAAAAAATAGAAAACACTCTTCCCAAATTGGCAATTGCGGTTAAGGAGATATTGGATAACCATGCCACAGAAAAAGGGGTTATCCACTGTCATACATTTCGCATTGCAAAATACTTAAAGTCTTCTATTAAATCTAGACGACTGCTAATTCATAATAGCCAAAACAGGGAGGAGATTTTGCTTAAGCATAAAAGATCTAAAACGCCGACTGTGCTATTATCGCCATCAATGACAGAGGGTGTGGATCTTAAGGGAGACCGTAGTAGGTTTCAAATAATATGCAAAATTCCATACCCCTATCTGGGAGATAAACTAATTAGAAAAAAAATGCACAAATGGAAGTGGTGGTACCCTCTTCAGACGACTAAAACAATTGTACAGGCAACTGGACGAAGTATACGTAGTGATACTGACCATGCTGTAACTTATATTCTCGATTCAGACTGGGATCGGTTTTTTAATAAAAACAGCAATTTATTCCCTAAAGGGTTTCAAAATTGTCTAGAGTAAGCATGTAACCCTATTTAGATTTAGAGATGCATAGAATACTTCACATATTCGATTTTGATGATACATTGATTAAATCTGATGCCCGGGTCTTAATATACCATATTGATGATACCGTCAGTCAATTAAGCAGCACAGAGTTTGCACGGTATGAAGAAAGTCCAGGCGATGAATTTGACTTTTCTGAGTTCGAGATTTATCCCCCTCAAGGCCAAACGGTTTCCAGCACATTCGCTAATCTACAGAACGTAGCTCGTAATTTAGGGCCTCGTAATGTTATTATTTTAACCGCTAGGGGTTCTGCTCAACCTGTAAGGCAGTTTTTAAGAGATCAAGGATTAAAAATTAGCATTCCTATAATTGCTGTGGGTAGTTCGAATCCTTCAGCTAAAGCTGCTTACGTAATCAAACGTCTTGGTACCGGTAATTATGCTGGTGTGCATGTATATGAAGACAATCTTAAAAACATCAGGGCAATCCAAGACGTTGTTGAGAATGCCGGTATTGCATTTGACTATACATTAATCAATATTGATAATGAAAAATTAAACGAGCATGAATACTTGCGGGAATTTATACATTATACATTGGCGGAGAAAGAAAAAAAAGATAAAAACCCTAGTGCCGGAATTATAGTCACACGAATGTTTTCGGAAGGTCTTAAAGTATTGGGTATGCGATTATATGGAAAATACGATATTCCAAAAGGAAAAATAGATCCCGGGGAATCTATACTCGCTGCGGCTCTGAGAGAAACATATGAGGAAGCCGGTATATCGGATCTTCGTTTTCCATATGGAATGAGACCAATCCACAGTGGACATATCACAGTTTTTATAGGGGAAACATCTCAAGATCCGGTAATTCATAAAAACCCCAAAACCGGTATTTATGAACATCATGGATTTAAATGGTTGGGGTGGAATGAATTAATTCAACAAGCCCAACCTCAACTGCGTTCTTTAGTGAGACATGCCCAAAAAATCGTTAACTCTAATTAAGCCTACACATCTATGACAAAAGTAGGATACTTATACATAAGATGTCCACTTTTAAGCAACATAAAACCTCCGCAGATCGATCCGCATCAGATAGACGAAGGCACAAACAAAAAATTGAAAAGGCCATCCGGGAGGGGGTTTATCACATAGTTGCAGAAGAGTCCATTATAGGAGAAGAGGGGAAAAAGAAAATCCGGATTCCCGTTAGGGGAATTAAAGAGTATCGTTTTATCTATGGAGACAATGATGTCAATCAACAAGTAGGTTCCGCTCCTGGTAAAAGCGTAAAACGTGGACAAACTGTTGGTCAGACCCAACAATCACAATCTCCTGGTAATGATCCCGGAAACCAAAAGGGCGTTGAGTATTACGAAGTTGAAATAACTCTAGAAGAATTGGCAGACTATCTATTTAGGGATTTAGAATTACCTGAACTGGAAAGAAAAAAACATAAGGTTATTCAATCTGAAAAGTTTAGACGTCACGGGTATCGCAAACAAGGGATTCGCCCAAGGTTAGATAAAAAGAAAACTGCGATTAATCGAATCAGGAGAAAAATAGCAACTCGACGTCATGATGACTCTATTACTGAGGAGAGATTTACATATCATAAAGACGACCTAGAATATCGTCATATTCAAAAATCTCACAAAGAATCCAGCAATGCGGTTATCTTTTTTATGATGGATATTTCGGGCTCAATGACCCAAGATAAAAAATTTCTTGCAAGAAGTTTTTATTTTTTAATATATCAATTTTTAAGATACCGCTATCAAAACATAGAGATTGTATTTATTTCTCATGATGTTGCGGCATACGAAGTAAATGAAAAACAGTTTTTTACACGAGGTACCGGCGGAGGAACGCTGGTGTCTTCTGCACTTCAAAAAACCATAGAAATTATTGGAGAGAGATTTCATCCTGATATGTGGAACATTTATTGTTTTCAGTGTTCAGATGGAGATAATTGGCCTCAAGATGAATCACCCTGTAATGAAGCCGCCATTATTTTAAAGCAGTATTGTCAACTTTATTCTTATTGTGAAATAGAGCCCCATAGAGAAAGGAAGGCCTGGATATCTTCTGGGGGGTCTAGCTTATATAAAAACTTTACTCCGTTAATTGATAAAAACTTTAAAATTGTCGAAATTTTCCAAAAGGAGGACGTATGGCCGGCATTCCAGAAAATATTTGGGGGTAAATTAAATGAATGATTGGAGTTTAGAAAACCTTTCCGCATATGATAACAAGATCTGTAAATTGGCCAAAAAATATGGATTAGATTGGTACCCAATTATTTATGAAACATGCGATTATTATGAAATGATAGGTAACATGGCATATCACGGCATGCCCACCCATTATTCTCACTGGTCATATGGAAAGAGTTTTGAAAGGACCCACCAGATGTATAATGCAGGTGCTGAAGGTTTGCCGTATGAGTTAATCATTAATTCAGATCCATCAATATCTTATTTGATGCGGGAAAATCCCCTTTATCTTCAAATACTCATTATGTGTCATTGTGTAGGACATTCAGATTTTTTTAAAAATAATAGGATGTTTAAAAATACACGTCCGGATTCTGTCGTTGCCAGATTTAGAAATGCAAAAAAACGCATTCAGAGTTATATTGAAGACCCCAGCATCGGAGTGGAGGCGGTCGAAAAAATTCTAGATGCAGCCCATACAGCTCAATTTCAAGTACCATCTTTTCCTTATGAGAGACCCACGCATGAAGAAATCAGAGCTAAATATATTGACTTAGTTAAAAATGATGAATGTGAAACTTACGCTAGTTTTGATTTAGAAAAGATTCCGCTTGAGAACGATTATGATATACTGGCTTTTATAATTGAACATGCTATACGCATGGATGATTGGCAAGAAGATCTCATAGAAATTGTAAGAGATGAAGCAAGATATTTTTTACCTCAAATGCAAACAAAAATTATGAATGAGGGATGGGCATGCTTTTGGCATTATAAACTCATGCATGAATTAGACTTACCACAAAAGATTCACGTGCCCTTTATCAAAAGTCACAACCAGGTTGTACGGCCACATGTGGGAGGCATCAACCCTTACCATTTGGGATTTTATCTTTTTAATAAAATAGAAGAACGATATGGGTTAGAAGAGTGTTTTATTGCAAGAGAATCTGCTCATGATGAATCATTTTTGAGACAGTATTTGACTCAAGCAGACTGTGAAGATCTCAATTTATTTTCGTTTGCTAATAAAAAGGGTACCTATACTATAGATGAAATATCGGATGACGGGGGATGGAAATTAGTCAAAGAGTCATTATTAAAAAGTGTGGGTATAAATTCAGTTCCTAAAATTTATGTACATGAAATTGAGGACGGTAATATCTTATCATTGCGGCATCAACATGATGGAAGAGATCTAGATCTTAATTATGCAGATGAAGTAATACTGCATATCAGTAATTTATGGGGAGACGTTGTTAAATTAACGACAGTAATTGAAGATGAACCATGGGAAATCTAATTATAATTAGAAATAGAGGGCAATATGGCAAAATATGATTTCTTAAAAATAATTGAGCAAGAAAGAAAGTTGAGTAAAGATGAAAAGTTCGAGGGAACTTTTATCAATTATCTGGGTATTGTATCTAAAAACCCTGAGCTGGTTCAGTCATCTCATAAAAGACTATATAAGGCTATAGCATCTTATGGTGTGGACACAATGGAACCCTCGGACTTTCGTCATTATAAACTCTTTGATGGAGACAATATAAAGGTTTATCCTTATTTTCAGGAAGAATTTTTTGGAATGGAAAGAGTGATTGCGAAGATTATGAGGTTTTTAAAATCAGCCACGATGAGAGGGGAAGAGAGTAGGCAGGTTTTATTATTTATGGGTCCCGTAGGCGCAGGGAAGTCCGCACTTACTGAGCACATAAAAGCATCTTTAGATGGAAAAAAATATTATCACTTAGAGGGTGATCCCCAGCGTGGAGAACCGTTACACCTGTTGCCCCGGGGAATTAGGGAAAAATTTGAAAACATGCTCAAAGTAAAAATCGAAGGCGACTTGAGCCCCATAGCTCGTCACAGATTATTGAATGAATTTAATAATGAGTACGAAAAATACCCGGTCAGAGAGTCAACGTTTTCTCAACGAGGTCGTCGTGGAATTGCTTCCGTTCCTCCGATGGATGCGAATAGTCAAGATGTCTCGGTGTTAATTGGGTCGGAGGATATCTCGAAATTAGACAAATATTCGGAAGACGATCCTCGTGTTTTGGCGTTGAACGGAGCTTTCAATGTGGGTAATCGTGGTATAGTTGAATTTGTAGAAATTTTTAAAAATGAAATTGAATTCCTGCATACGGTAATTACTGCAACTCAGGAAAAAAGAGTACCAAGCCCCGGCAAAAATGACATGATTTATTTTGACGGTGTTATTATTGCCCATTGTAATGAGGCTGAATGGAATCGTTTTAGATCAGAGCACACTAATGAAGCCATTCTTGATAGAATTGTTAAGGTTGATGTTCCTTATGTAATGGAACTTGATCGCGAAATTATGATTTATGAAAAACAATTAAAAAGATCAGACTTCACAGCCCATATAGCTCCGCATACCCTTAAAATTGCTTCGATGTTTTCCGTCTTATCTCGCCTAAAGCCATCCCAAAAATGTGATCTTCTTACCAAGATGAAAATATACAACGGAGAGGAAGTAATTGAAAAGGGCCGCGTTAAAAAAATTGATATTAAAGATCTCCGAGATGAAACACGAAGGGAGGGAATGACGGGGATATCAACTAGGTTCATTATGAAATCAATCGATTGTGCACTAACTGATAGCGATCGAAATATGATCACCCCCATTTCCATCATGGATTCACTGATAAAACAGGTAAAAGAACAAGTTGTTGATGAGGAGTTTCGAAAAAACTGTCTTGAACTAATTCAAAAAGTGGTACGTGAAGAATATCTTAAAATTTTAGAAACTGAAATTGCCAAGGCCTTCATTGCGGCTTATGAAGAGCAGGCACAGTCATTATTCGATAATTATTTGGATAATGCTGAAGCATTTACAACACGCCAAAAATTAAAAAATCGATTGACAAAAGAAGAGATGACGCCTGATGAAAATTTCATGAAAGCTATTGAGGAGCAAATCGGCATTGTGGGATCTTCAAAAGATGGTTTTCGTAGTGATGTCACAGCATATATGTTTGCCAAAATGAGAAGAGGAGATAGGGTAAATTATGCTAGCTATGAACCGCTAAAAGAAGCTATTGAGGGTTATCTCATAAACTCAGTTAAAGATATGTCACGTATTGTTACTAAAAGTAAAACTAGAGATGACGACCAACAGAAAAAATATAGCGATATGGTTAAAACCATGATGGACGAGTATGGCTATAATGAACATTCGGCAGAAGAAGTTCTTACATTTGCTAGCAATAATCTATGGCGAGATAGTTAAACTTAAACTTTTCATCACATCTACTTTATATTTTAGGCATAGGAGTAAGATATGAATTTTACTATAGGATTACCTGAGGTTTCGATGGTGTCATCGCTGTGTCTTTATTTACAAAACAACAGTGTGATGGGACTAGTCTTTTTGTGTTTATCACTTTTTCTAGCATTTGGACGTTTGGCGGTTGATTTACATAAAGTGCAAGAAAAAAAAAGAGAAAAAGAGTCGCAAATAAATAATGTAAAAGATTCTATCATGAATGCAGTTTCATATATGTCATCCCCTAATGACGCTAAACACTAAACAGAATTATTTGAAATACCATGACATCTAAAGAGTTTTTAAAACTTCTGAGTCTGCATGACTTAAAAATACCAGATGGGTTCAATGTATACATTCCCACAATTTGATAAAGCGGTATCATCCTCTACAGCAATATTTCTTAATGATTTAGAAAAATGTCTAGATAATATCAGGACAAAAAAATTAGCGCAGTCATTTGGCAAGGGGTATTTTCCACTGTCAATTTCAGACATAAATAGAGTGATAA
>Ga0209434_1001267_pt1 | contig 11472 bp, 15 predicted proteins | sample ETNvirnome_2_300_FD_184068 | JGI IMG/M metagenome (GOLD analysis project Ga0209434, IMG submission 184068) | Marine viral communities from the Pacific Ocean - ETNP_2_300 (SPAdes) (version 2) | ecosystem: Environmental > Aquatic > Marine > Oceanic | place: Pacific Ocean | collected 2013-06-22 | reverse complement strand
AGTTTTAAGAGTGTGCGTAGACGCTGACTTGGTTGGATATTCCTTGATAATAAGGCGCCCCTCAATGTCGTGTACCTCTTCGTACACCTTCTCTTTAAAGTTTATCAGATCACCGAGCTCAATTCTAGTGAGGCAACTATCATAGCGGGACCCCACCACGGTATCTTGAAGTTCCAAAGTGTAATGAACAACCGTCTTGCCTTCTTTAAGGGCCTGGGTACCGAGATGAACAAGGGCCATAGATTTGCCGGCTCCAGTCGGCGCAATAACTACCCCAAGCTCTTTCTGTCCTAGCCCTCCCTGGCATATGTCATCTATAAGGGGCCACCCCGTTGTCACAGGATTCCGAAAGCGAGGCTTAAAGCGTTCTTCAAAATCTTTCTTCCAGTCATAGCCTGCATTATTATCAGCGCCCAACTTGAGAGAATCGTTGATGACTCTGGCGATTTCATCAAACGATGAACTCTGTAGCAGTCCAATGGACTTTACCATCGCTGATTTTAGGTTCTGCTTGCGACAGAAATCAAGTGCTGTATCTTTAATGTACTCTTGATTCTCCGGAGTGCCTGCCATGACGCGAGCGTAATATTCTCTCACTTGATGCTGCGTCATTTCATTCTCGTCGTCGATCCCTGAGCGCAAAATGGTCCCGAGAATCTGACGTGATGGGTGGACGCCATACTTCTGTCTGTACTGAAAAACTACTTTAAGGAAAAGCTTGAGGTATCGAAGCTCTAAAAAATTAACATCAAGAACTTCTTCTATCTGATCGGCGAAGGGACGGTCGTCCAGGATGACCATACACAACTGCTCTTGAAACGACTTACCATAACGAGAAAAGGTAACCTTCTCTTTTGATTCCATGCCCACCTCTCTCTGATTCTACTAGCTTTTGAGCGCTTTGTCAATGGCAAATCGGTTCATAGTAGCAAATAAATCGTTCCAGTTAAAAACCCCGAAACCATCTTCGTTCATCATCTTAATGAACTCTGTTCTATTAAACTCATATCCCAAATTATCAAACACATAATCTACCTTCTGCCGGCTTTGTCTAGAGAGGTTGGGATCATATAACTGCATCAACTTGTAGTTCCTTATAATTAGGTTTTTGTTCTCCGTAACGCGGTCAAAAAATACTACTTTTCCTTCGGCTTTCTCGCAAAAATCTATAACCTCTTGAAATGAATACTCTTTGTCCTCAAATAAAAATGGTAATCTTTTTTTCACCGTCGCCAAACCTGCACCGCCGATCCCTTTGAGGTTATCCGACTTGTCTCCTGCTATCGCTCGTGCTAGCGCAAAGTTACGAGGATGGATACCGTAGTTCTCTAAAATATTCTTAGTAGTGAGCACTTCTTTCTGGATAGGTCGAAACAAAACCGTCTCATCATCGCACAGCTGGATGAAGTCTTTATCGCTAGAAACTATTACCTTCTGCCATCCCTTAAATTTTTCTGTTTGAGTAATGTAAGCAATAACATCGTCTGCCTCTACCTCGGGAAACATAAACTGTGGAATGGGAAGTTCATTGAGGTATTCTAGGAGCCGCGTCTGCTGCCACACCTTATTCTCGGTCTCTTCGTCGGGCGTCAGATTGCTCTCGCGGTTGAGACGAATAGGCTTGCGCCCCTCCTTGTATTCCTTCACGATAGCTCTGCGCTTAGCGGACCCTCCGGGTCCGTCCCACACCACCACTACCATGTCAGGCTTGTTCTCTCGCACCAGCTTTTGGAGGATCTTCAAGAACCCCTTAACGCCGCCGATGGGCTGGCCGTTGGTAGACATGCTGGGGTCTACAATGTATGCCCTGAAATATGCATTCAGCGCATCGATGATCATCACTCTTTTCATAGTATCATGTTTTCTATTCTGCCGTTTCTGTCGGTATAGATTACCCTCTTCACACCAACGTGTTTCATAGCGCTCTCGCACATAGTGCACGGCTTGCTCATGCGCGGGTGTCCTTCTCTATTGATTCTAACCACGTAGATGGTTGAACCCTGTGTTATCGATCGATCCATACCTAGGATTGCTCCTAGTTCCGCATGGAGAGTGGGGTCGCCGTCGTTATGATCTCGAAAGCGTTTTCCAAATCCACAGTGTCGGTGCTTATTACATGCGACGTTGCGAATAGAGCTTCCCTTTACCAGGACGGCTCCGTGTCTGAACTTTCCGTAGCTGGACTGCTCTGCAACCTTCTTTGCTAACGAGATATAACGACGCTGTTTTCCCATACCATAGTATACACTATGGGGTGGTAGTGTCAAGGGTTATTTGAAATCTATTTTGCCCGACATTCTTTTTCTTGAACCGGGATAAGGCTCTTGCATAAACTCTTCGCGTTCAACCTCGCTTGGCTGATAAAGTCCGGGCTGTATAATGTCGAGGGCATAAGTAAGCAGCTTGATGGCAGTCTCGTCTCCATACTTTCTTTGTAGCATCTGCGCCATCTTTTCGGCGGCGTGGCCGAGGGCGCCTTCCACCCTCTCTTCTTCGTAAACCTCTCTCAGAAGTTTTCTTAGACTTTTTCTCGAGAGTTTCATTTTTATAATTCTACGCCAAGAGCCCTGGCAATCTGGCCGATCTGGTTCGATAAGATATCGAGCCGCTCTGCGTTTTCTTCAATGCCGTCCCAAGGTTCTCTTAGGTCCGGCGCGCCAGAGCGATCTCGGGGTGCATTAATAATGCTGCTTACCTCTTCCCGCGAATAAGCCTCACGAAGTTCTTCTAAAATAATCTCTTTAAGCCTGTTTTTTGAGAGTTTCATTTATTACCACCCTCTGAACTCTATGATCCAGTTGTCGACAAACTTACTGAGCATCCGGGGCCCCCACTCGGGCCGCGTACCAGGTTGTTCGTTCTGAAGTTGCACAAACTGTTTCATTGCCGCGGCCAAGGCCCTCTTGGACTCTCGGATTTCGCGGCGCAAAAGGCGCTCAGGGTCCTCCTCTTGCGACTGGACGTCGATCTCCCCAATCTCTTCTAGAATAATCTCTCTTAGTCTTTGTTTAGTAAGTTTCATTTTTGTTACACCTTTGATTTAGCTAGAACAAACGCGTCCCAACGGTCTGAGTTGCCATCCTCCCACTTCACTTGCGCGAGCCACCTTTTCTTTTCATCGTCCCACCGAACACTGGTTACGACACCGAGAACGCCACCATATTCAACACTATCTCCCTTTTCAATGTTGGGCTCTTCGCGGGGAGGCACTGCTGCCTTGCTGCCCCGCTCAATGTCAGCGAAGGCGCCGGCGTGTTCTCTGGATGCTTTGCCTGCGGAGTGCCACGACGGGCGCGCCTCGTTGAAGAGAGACAGCTCTTCCTTGATAATCTCTTTGAGTCTTTGCTTGGTGAGTCTCATTGTTTGCCCCTACAAAGCAGAGCAGTGGCCGACAATAAGACCGACAACTAGAGCAGCTGTGCTGCTCGCCGTCAAAAGCACATACACCGCGCGATCCGCGCGAAGCAATGCCAGGTCCTTACATAGGCCTAGAGTATCTGATAATAACTTTTTCATTATACTTTTCCTTCCCATCCGGTGCCGCCCTTTTTCTTCTCTTTGCGAGCGGCTTTTTTAAATCTTTTAGCCAGAGCTTTGCGCGGTGGCGTACAGGTCTTTTTAGTCATAGGGGTACAGTAACCCTCATGCTCAGGATCTACTGCTTTCTGAATCCAATCCTTGTCCTTTTTCTTCTTCTCGTCGAGGATCTTTTCTCCACGAAGATCGGAAAGCTCTTCCATAACTGCTTGTCGGAGACGAGAACGAGTGAGGGATTCTTGGCGCCGAGGGGCGTACCCTCGCTCAGGCGGGCCGCTCCAATCGGACCAGGCCTCGGCTTCGCTGGCGCGCCGGTCGCCGGACGACAAATCGGGCGCCCTCTTCGCTGCATCGGAAACGGCTTCGGCTTCGCTGGCGCGCCGGTCGCCGGATGCGACTGACTTGCCCACCTTCAGAGATGCCGGGCTGCTGATGGCAACATGTTGCCATGAGCGCCTGTCGCCGCGCGGGCGCATCTCGCCGCGCATGACGGGGGGACCGCCTGGGCCCGGGTCACCAGCGCGCCGATCGCCCAGCTCGGTCATAGAAACAATCTCTTCCATAACTGCTTGTCGGAGACGAGAGCGAGTGAGGGATTCTTTCGCGGGTGCGCCGTAGTCGAGGTAGTCGTAGTCCGCCTCGCCGATTTCGACGTCGCCATATTCGTTCGGTTCGCCGCGGCCTCGATGGCCGCGCTGCGGTTTTCCGGGGAGATCGGCGTATGAGTACGGCCTCACCTCACCAGGTCCACCAGGAAAAGTCCACGGGTCCACATCGACCGGGTCCTGGCTCGGGTCTACTCCTAGGCGCTCAGCGGCCTTCGCACGTTCGCCGCCAGAGCCTCCAGCGGTAACGCGCCCTTCGCCGCGGGCACTCCTGGTTGCGGTATGTATACTGTGTTCGGGTCCGTATGGGGTCTCGGCCGCTAGGGCGCCTGCTGCCTCGGCCGGGGTCTCGGAGGCATCGACTCCTAGTACTGAAGCGTCCTGGGCCCGTTGCCCCTGCGAGCCTCCTCGGGTGACTCTGCCGCCAGTATGAGTCGGGATGCTCACTGCTTCTTTGCCCTTCCGATACAGTTTCTTGCCGCCGCTCACCGCAGCTTTGCCTAAACCCATGAGCGCGTCGCGTACGCCGATTTCGGCTAGCGTCTCTTCCCTGACGATTTGTAGTAGTTGTTCTTTAGATAGATTCATGGCAGACTTCCTCTACCAATAAATAGTTACTCGTCGTCTAAAGTGTAATGATCTTCTGCATTTCCTGTACGGTTATCAAACTTCATAATGATTTCTTCATCCATAATGTCGAACACGCGCTTTCTAAACCGTTCATCTTGCAACTTCTCAACCCAATGAGAGCCCTGAAACTTCTCTTCTGAACCATCATCATGCACCAGGGCATACCACGCTCCCGCGCGCTTGAGACTCTCCGAAGACTTGATTGCTTCAAGCCAAGATTCTTCGTCCTGTACCCCTACATCTTCTCCCCATAGAATCTTAAAGGCACAGTTGCGCCCCTGTGTTCCGAAGCGAGACTTCTCTAATTTGACCTTGACTTCCGATCCAATACGAAATCCGTTGTCGTCCAGAACGAAACTGGCCTTGGCCTTGCGTCCCGTCAGCCACACGCGCAGAGAGTAGGCATAAATCATAGCCTTTCCTCCCGGGGTGACATACGGAGTGGTCATTGCCTCCGCAGGAAATCTTGTGATGTTCGTCTTCAACTGGTTAAGAACCAGGAAGGTCGACTGACTGTTAGCAATCGGGATAGTCAGCTTCGACATTCCCTTGGCGAGGATGCGAGCCTTCACTGCCATCGACGATTGAGGGTTGAAATCTCCCTCTACGTCTGAAATGGACGGCGTAAGAGCGAGCGAATCCCAAATAAACAGGGTTCTTTCCGCTCCGCTATTAAGGATTTGTTCAATAGTTTCAAGTACTTGCTCAACTGACTGGACCTGGACGTAAATAAGCGTCTCTAGGTTGCACCCTGCGCGCTCCAGAAAGGTCGGATCAATCGCAGACTCGGCGTCCATGTAGATTACATTCATGCCCAAGCTTTGAGCGTTGCCTGCGATCTGTGCAGCCATGAAAGACTTGCCCGTTGACTCAAGCCCTGCAATCTCTGAAATCTTACCGACCGGGATGCCGGCCAGTCGCCCGCGACAAATAATACTGTCGAGCCATCGCGATCCTGTGGGAATCCACTCCTTGACTTCAGTTGGATTCTCCTCATTGAGGTTGTACGCGACTTCCATTCCGGAAGCCTTGTTAATGAGGGATCTTAAATCTCCAACGGATACTGTCCCTACCTTCGATTTTGATTTTGCCACTAGTTTCTCCCAATCATTAGTATTTCTCGCGCCTTCTTGGCTTCGAATATTGTGTTGCCCTCTTCGTCGACGCCTGCCTGCTTGCGACGGCCGGCTGTATATGTAACATCGAAGTAGAGTATCTCATTCTTTCCTCGGCGGCTTTCAAAGAAGTCATCTTCTTCGTCTTCAACCACTCTATTAGATAGCATAGCATAAGCACCCAGTTTTGTCGAGTCATTTAAAAATTTAATCACTCGTTCTTGCCACACATCATCAAAGTCTACCCCGTACTGGGTAAACGACCCTCGGTACGGAGGATCAAGGAAAACATATGAGTTTTCCTTAACATATGGCAACACTTTCCCAAAATCACCAGCCAGTAACGTAGTGTTTTTTAAAGCCTTTTGCCATTCAAGCACGTTATTTTTGTCATACACCTTCTTGTCGTGATTTAAGAGGCCAGATGGAGTAGCATAACGGTCTCCAGACTCCTTGGTAGTCTGCCAAATCCCATTAAAGCCGGTCTTTAAAAGAAAATAAAGCACCGCGTCTTCCTCGGTGGCGCCCCATTGTTTGTGGTTGTGAATATATTCATCTAAAAGATTATAATAAAACTTTTTTCTTTCTCCGCCTGTACATTCTTTGTTGGGCTTCGAGAGGCGGCAGTAGGAGACTTCATTCTTATTATTGAGCGGCAGATATTGCGACCCGAGGTCGTCCATCTTCGCTAAAAAGTTATTACAGTCGCCCCGGATGGTTCTATAGATGCTCATAATATACTTGTTGTAATCGTTAAGAACAAAGGTTGCATTTTTATTTCGGTTGTAGGCCCAAACAAACATGGCGCCTGCGCCCATGAAGGGCTCAACGTAGTGTTCAATTGTACGCGGAAGAACTCCTCGCTCTTTATACTTCTTGATAAGGCGTGTCTTACCGCCAGCCCACATGAACAAGGGCTTCACTAAACAATTTCCATAATCTGTGTGGCTATTTCTTCCGCGTTAGAGAAGTCATGGTCTGCGAAGGCGTAGTTCTCTCCCCACAATCCAATCTCCACCTTCTCCCTATATGTCGCAGGAACAATCTTGCTTCTGACCGTCTTTCCTTGTTTGTTAACGCGTTCAATAACGAAGGGCTCGCAATCTCCACTCTCTCCATTGAAAATCTTTCCAGAGAGGATTGTAAAAAATGGTTCTTCACACACATCATGAACCTGTGCGCGCACGGCGCGTTTGTAGCCTGCGGTGGCAAACTTATACGCCCTCTCTTCGGTTGCGTTTCCCCCTCTGTTACCTCGTTTGCATTCCACAAAGAGACGCTTCTCTGTCCGACTGTTATACACTTCAGCGTCTAGTACAATCCCCTTGCCGTCCGAATAGATAGGAATCTTTGGCGGCTTAAGTCGTACTTTATAATGGCTTGGCAAGTGTGCTCTAATGGCCTCGACTGCTTTGTTTTCTCCAAGATCGCCCGTCTCGCGGGCCTCTGCTTGCCAGTTGGCACGCTTGGATAAATGTTTTCCGCTCATGTATATCCCTTGTATATTTGAGACCCCTGTAACCCCGGGCCTCCCTGCGGGAGTGGAGGGCTGGGCTACAGAGCGCCCAGCTCAGCGAATGCGGCGTCCACCGCATTAGGCTCTTCGTCGGTGGTCGTAGAAGTCGTCCCACCAAACTTTTGGGTCTCGGACGAAACCGCCTCGGGGTCCTCTACACCCGAGCTCATAAAAGTATCTAGAAGCGCTGTAACATCTTCTGATGTTTTACGCTCGAACAGTGTGTCGAACTCTGGAATACTCTCCAGCAACTCGGCACAGCTTTCTGCCGTCATGTCCTCACACAACTCAGAGCTTCGACGACGAGGCACGAGCTTCGTCTGTGGAAACGAAGCGCCGGGAGGCTTCCCGTAGGTCATCGTAAGGTCCGTACCCGTCTCTGGATCGGTAATATCACCATATTCCGGGTTAAGCACGAGGCTGAGAAGGTTCTCGTAGGCCATCTTGCCATAGCCCCAAATGCGTACACCCTTGTCTTCTTCCCCGCGTACAAGTACGGGCGAAAAGAAACGAGGACGCACGAAGAAGCTCTTAGCCAGCTTCTTACTCTCATCATCGTTCTTGTCTACGCCGTCGCGCCACAACTTCGAGGCGAATTCGCAGACCGAACACTCATCATTATAGTTGCGCTTGGGACATAAAAATCCTGGCGTGTTTCCCAGGTTATAATGAAACCACTTCTCTTTGAAGGGGTCTCCATCGGGAGTGGGGACAATGCGAATTGCCTGAGTCCCGTCTTCGGGACGCCAAAAGTTGTCCCTGTCGCCGCCTTGTCCTTTGAGAGTGGCGAGCTTAGCTCTCATCTTATCTAAGTTAATACCCATTTTGTTTTCCTTTCATGGTTGGGTTAGAGTACGATCAGCCAATATCCTGATCGTCTAATTCATTTATGTATGATTGTACCACAGAACTATACTTAACGCAATAACAATATTTCTGTTCGTAGTTCGTTTTGTATACTCCATAGGACACGTTAATTTTTTCCTCAAGTTTGTCTTTGATGTACTCTTTAATTCTCTTGAATAAAGTTCCATCTGTCTTTAAGTCATCTTCACTGATACCATAATAGTATACCACATCTCGTGGCAATTGCAAGTCATAAAACCATTTTTCTTCGGCCTCTTCTATATTCAAAATCCCTACCGTAGAAATCCTGGCAATCTCATGGGGCTCTGTAAATGTGCCCAAGACGGGCTCTGAGTTACTGAAGACATTTACCATATGAATCGTGTTAACAATGGCTTGATTTATTGTATCGTAGTGGCTTATAATCGGGATGTCTCCGATGCTTTTTTCTATCTGTGCGTTGGAAACCAAATAGATTCTTTCAAACACTCCGGACCTGGCGTACTCTTGCAAGACGTTCTTTACAACCCTCTCCTGAGCCGTCTCAGTTTCGCTTAAGAAGGACACGTCCGGCTCCACGTACAAAACAGATATCGAAACGTCTGAGAGTTGCTCCAGGAGCCTCAGAGTGCACCCTGTGATGCTCCCAGCGCCACATAGAATGAAGATGACTTCTCCTGATATCTTTTGCAAGTCTTTTTTGAAGTCTAGGGGAGTTTTTTCGTACGCTTCGTGAGTTTTTCTCTTCGGAATATTAAAACAGTTTTCTCCCACAAGATCCGTATCAAACTTGTAGATTTGATATTGAGGAAACTTTGAGAAGCAGTCCGCGATCGCACATCCGGCCTGTCCTAGGCCCATAATGTTCATTAGTCGTCAACCCAATCTAAAATAATATGATTCTCAAAAGCGCCCCTGTTATAGGCCTTGATGCCCATCATAGCATAGCGACTGAGTCCCATAACTTTTTCGATAGTGCGAATAACTTCCATCACGTCCGCCAGTTCTTCGTTTGATGGGTTCTTCTGAAACTCTTTAGCCTCTTCTACCAGCTTCTTACCAAGGTAAGACGGCAGCGCCTCGTCGCGTGCCTTGTGCCACTTGCACTTCTTACCAGATTGTTCAATAATCTCAGGGATTAAGTCCCGAACAAGCTTGTTGTATTTTTTACGCGCCATTGATATTTAAATCCTTCATGTCTCCGAAGTTTTTACCAAGAGCTACGTTCACCTTGTAGTCGCCGAAAGAGGTGGTACCAAAAATCTTCATGAGTTCTGGAATTAGTTCCCTCTCGTCGTGCTTCAAATCTATAACGATTGAATCATGCATCATAAAAGCTATATTACTTTCCTTCTCTCTTAGGCGATCGTGGATCTCAACTGCTTTCGCCAAAACCAAATCACTCGTCGTACTTTGTATAGTATAGCTTAAGGCATGGTGATTGTCAACCCCTTTTATTGTTCTTCCGAATTCGGTATGAACATCCGAGCCGTCCCAGTATTTATTTTTCACTAGTTCTTTATCGTAGGCGCGATTTGAAAGACTATCTTCTGACTTGGGATTGTACAGCCACGCAAAGATCCTCTTCTTGGCCGTATCTCTGGTGCCAGTCCCGTGATAAATATTCTTGAGGTTCCAATCGTGGATATCTCCCGTGGGCTGCTCCTGTCCTGTAAGCGCAATAAGCGTTCGCAGTTCTGCGGCGTTGTAATCTAGCTCCAAGAACCAATCGTTTTGCGGATGGAGGCAGCCGCGATATTCTTTGCTCATCGTTAAAATGGGAAACGTCCCGGGCTTTGTTGTAAGCCTGCCTGTTATGCTGCCGAACGGATTGTAGCTGCACACGCGACTAATCCTTTGGAGCTTCCTGTGAAAGTTTTTGCCTTTTACGGACACGAGCTTTGTCTTGATCGGATCAATATCTATATTCAAAGGCTGCTGTTTAATATCTGAGAGCATCCTTATGACATCCACCATAAAATCATGATTGATGGGGCGCCCATAACTCTTTAGAATGTGTTTTGTAATCTCATTCTTAGCATCACATAGCTCATAAAGAAAGAACTCTGGGATCAGATTGTAAATACAAATCTCATCGAGGTTAATCTTACCTGTCTTGAAAGACTTAAGGAACGCATGAAGCTGTTTTATAATCTTGTTCCACGTTGGCTTAAGATCTTCGGGACATACTTCGGCGAGCGTCTTGCCTCCGCTGTAAATACGGGCATACTCTACGTGCCTATCTTTTAAGGAGGGAGAATAGTCCCACGTCTTGTCGGCATCTAACGGTAGCTCTTGATAATGAAGCTCCTTATTTGCGTAATACCCTATGCACTCGTTTTTGCTATCCAGCGTTTGAAAATACAAAGGTCCTCCTAATAAGAGCTGCCCCCGCCCATATCGCTTCCGCCAGAATCACTAGCCCCCACGACCACAGTTGGTGCATCTTTAACTGTACCTATTGTAACAACTCCTACATCTCGTGTCAAGCCTTTTTTGCCAAGCCGGAGATTATATAAATAAGGTTTAATCTCGTTATTTATATAACGCGTGGTTCGTTCAAGGCCATATACCTTATAGATTTGAGCCACTTGATTAAACTTTTGTTTATAATGAGGGTACTCCAGGTTTGCTTCTTGGATCCTAATTTTAAAATATATATTCAACCAATATAAATCACCGTATGTCTCAAGCGCTGCTATGTTGGTTGTGTGACGGTAGATAGTCTCTTTATAGCCAGCACCTTTGGAGCGCGGGGGGCACTGCGTGGTACCAGTGGTTTCTTTGACTATTCGAGGATAGTCGTCGACAAAATTATTGTACATATTTAAGAGCGTATTTTGTAACTCCGCTAAATCCGACAAGTATGTCTTTCGGTAGTAGGCACTAAAAAAGTTTTCTTTATTAACGCTGGGGGGCGATGCAGGATCGGTCGGATCTACAATCTCCTCCATTAGCGGATATTTATAATGAGACAGATAGCCAAGCATGGGCTCCGAAAGAGGATCCGCGATGAGCTTCCAAGGAGCATTGCGGTCCACATAAAATCCATACTTGCGCGCAGCTTCGACAAAATATGGAAAGTTGGGATCTAAAATATACTTGTCAAACTTAATAAAATCATTTCCATAGTTTTCTGTTGCTAGTGTAACGGCAAGACCCGAGACCATGGGCGAAGCAAAATTAGAAACCGCATAGCCACTAAGGGTGAGGGGAATGTCAT
>Ga0209434_1001263_pt1 | contig 11485 bp, 13 predicted proteins | sample ETNvirnome_2_300_FD_184068 | JGI IMG/M metagenome (GOLD analysis project Ga0209434, IMG submission 184068) | Marine viral communities from the Pacific Ocean - ETNP_2_300 (SPAdes) (version 2) | ecosystem: Environmental > Aquatic > Marine > Oceanic | place: Pacific Ocean | collected 2013-06-22 | reverse complement strand
GTGATTGATCCCAAGATATAAGATATTCCCGAAAGAGATATCGCTAGAAATATCTTCCAGAAGCTACCATCAACACAAACAAGTCCCGCTGTGCATCCCATCATCGCTGCCATACATATAAAAGCTAGTATGGGTTCTTTTAGCATTAGATTATTTCTACACCATATTTTTCGCGTCGTATATAAAAAAAAAGAGAGGGCCCGCATTTCCAGCCCTCTCAAATTCTCATGACCTCCAAGCCTTTTGAGCCTGTCCCCGTTCGGGTTAGGAGTAAACACACCGGAAAGTAAATCCGTTCACGAGATTTCTCCCTGTTCTTGGCTCGTAAAAACCACGGAACAGCACGTTCTACTGCCATCAACATTCTGCGCTTAGTTGGGTAAGCTGTACACTTCCCCCCGCTTTCGCGCGCCATGCTTCCAATCCTTGGGAGAGTTGTCCACATAACCCCTTTCGGGACGATAAACCCGTTGCCGGTTCTACCAGAGAGACTTCTGCCAATGACAGTTAAATTCTAGAAGTTCTTAACCTCCCTTCCCAAGACTTTGATCAAGTCTTTCGACTCGTCTTAGATTTGCCCTTATCCCGTTTCCACGATGAATTTACAAGTCCGTGGATATCTTCATCAGCATTTCCCTAGAGGTATAGGGACTCATGAATCAGATCGCTGAACGACTTCAGAAGTACCACCTTCCTTAACTCGTTCCCTCTCTTAGTTAGGCGGCATACCGTAAGAACGATACCTTCCCAATCAAGGTTTTCTCTATCACAAACTTTCGTCTGTGTCCAGGAGCCAGTAACTCCACCTGGATTTTCAGACCCGAGAACACGGGTCACATAAAATTTAAAAGATCAAATTGGAATTAGGTTATTCCAACCACTCTAATATAGTACACTGACATGCTAATTTGTTCAATGTAGATACCTTTATTTTCCAACATTCTTCGTCATTATCTTGTGTATCTGACCATATTTTAAATTTATAGGGTTCATCTTCGATCTTAACTTTTGACAATGTCCTCTCTCATATTAAAATGGCTCCCTCTGCAGGACTCGAACCTGCGACCCGGTGGTTAACAGCCACCTGCTCTGCCAGCTGAGCTAAGAGGGAAAAATGGTCGGCTGCCTGGGATTTGAACCCAGAACCTGTTGCTTATGAGGCAAACGCTCTAACCTGATTGAGCTAGCAGCCGCTAATCGCATAAAATTCCTTTTCTATTATCCCGCTTGCTAATGTGCGTTGAGCCCTCTACTGCACCTGAGGATGTTTGAATAATGAATTTTGCTTTGCTTTGTAAATCTCTAATGTCGGTGGCACCACTGTATGACAGTCCACTTCTAATTCCTGTCTCGATTTCTTCAAGAACTTGTGAAACTGGCCCTCTTGATGGCACCATTGATGAAACACCCTCAACAGAGGCTGTGTGGCCTCTCCAGTTGATCTGCGCATCTTTGCTTGCCATACCTCTATATGCCTTATATCTCTCGCCACCCATGATGACTTCGCTGCATGGTGTCTCAGACGTTCCAGCAAGCATTGAACCTAGCATGACAAAATCTGCACCGGCAGCAAGTGCTTTAACAATATCTCCACTAGATCTGATTCCGCCATCCGCAATAAGGAATGCATCTCTATCTGAATATGAGCAATCAATGATTGATTGAAATGTTGGGACTCCATGTCCAGTCTGGACCCTTGTCGAGCAAATTGATCCTCCGCCAATTCCCACTCTAATACTGTCAGCTCCCCAATCTGATAGATCGTTGAATCCCTCTAGTGTTGCTACATTTCCAGCCATGATGTGGATGGATGTTCCGAAGGTATTTCTCAAAACCTTTAGCGCGTGACGCATCATTGAGTGATGCCCATGTGCAATATCAACACATAACACTCTTGCACCAGCATCATAAAGAGCTCTGGCTCTTTCAAGATAGTCTCCAGACACACCAATTGATGCGCCAGTATTTCCAATCTGAGATGCGACACGAACCATCTCACTCTGATCATCAATCGAATTGTACCTATGGATAATCCCTAGGCCTCCGGAATCCTGCATTCCTATGCACATATCAATTTCAGTTACAGTATCCATCGGGCTGGAGATAATGGGAATGCTCAGACACAGTGTCCCAAGATATGATTCAATATTTAGATCACCTCTGCTTTCAACCTCGCTGTATTGAGGTGAAAGCAAAATGTCATCAAAACAATAGGTCTTCTTGATCCTGTCCATTATTTCTCTCAAATTCCTCTAAAATCTTCTTCTTCACAACAGTTAAAAGTCCAGGATTTATCTCTAGCGCTTCTGGTAAAATATTGTGCCTAATTCTTGATCTACAATATTTCATGTCTAAATTACCGGGATCTTCCAAAAATGGAACGTTTCTATTTTTGCACCACCTTAAGAGAGTACTCTTAGGAGTAATAAGGAACGGTCTAATAACTTTTCCATTCCTGTATGGGATTAGTCTTGATGTGCCGTTTAAAGATGAAAAGATCCACCACTCTGCTGAATCAGTCAGGTGATGTGCAGTAATGATAGGACTATCAAATGTTCTAAGAAAATCGTATCTGCAATCTCTCCACCACTCTTCCCACGACTTGCAGTGGGGCTTGTTCATAGAAATGGCTTGGGATACAAACTTGATATCTCTCTTTTGACAAAATTCCTCGAGGAACTCTTGTGCTTCTTCACCATACTCTGTGCCATGATTGAAGTGAGCAACTGTAATATCTTTCTTTCCATTCCCAAGAAAGTCAAGAACAGCCATTGAGTCTGCTCCGCCGCTACACGCTAGTGTAACCTTTCTAGGAATTTTTCCAAGCAGCCTAATCATTTTTAGCATCCATGTTTCTATTATAACATTACTTTGCTTTTTTTACATGCCCGAGAACTTCTTTGGGAGACCTAAATTTTCTCTTGGGCTTCTTTTTATCTTTAACGTCACCCTTGAGAATGGCTTCAATTTTTCTATTAGCCTCTGGCTTGAAGCCTCTGATCTTTTTGATTATTGAAAACTTGAATGTAGTTCCGGGTTTTATATTTTTAGGAGTTGCGTCTAGATCGTACGGAACAGCTGCATTTCTGAGAGCATTTATATCTTTCTGTCTAACTAGAACAGAGCTGTACCACCCTTTTTCTTCATCTTCTACACTAACAATCCGAGCGTACACTTTAGGACCAGCAAAAGACTCGACGAGATAAATCTCTCCAACCTTAGCTTTAATTTTTTTTTGAGACTTTTTCTTTTTACTTGTCAAAGTAGTCTAAAATTAATCGCTTAATATGCTCTGCTGAGTGATTTCTGGGATTAGGATGAAACCCGTGGATCCACTGTTGGGGAACGACAAATAAAACTCCACTCCTGACATCCATTATGCCTGGAGAAAAATCACATTGACCTACACCTGAATTTCCATCATTGTCAAGAAATAAGAACCACGACATAACATACTTTAATTATACCTTGCACCAGTAACAGTTTATAGGGGAATTTTTTGAATGATCACTCTTCTAATAAGGCGAGTCTCAATATTTCTAATTGGAATAATCCAGACGATACTTTCAACTATGTGTGCAGAACCATCAAAAAATCCAACATCCACAGCAACTAGAACTCCAACGAATTCTCCTAAATTGTTAAATACTCCTGAGCCCGATGCTCCCATCCACGTATATGACTGTAGAAGCAAGTACCCTCTTTCAACTCCAGCTACTGATCCTCTAATAGTCAATAGCTCGTGCCCGCTTGGATGGCCGCTATAGAATACATTTTGGCCTATTATGTCATTCGGTTCAGAGCTTGAAGGTCGAAATCTAACTGCCTTTCTAGTTTTAAGTTTGGGCAACTTTATTATTGCAAAATCATTATCTACATCAAGATAGATAACGTCTCCTGAAACTGATTCTCCCTGATCTCCATGAATAATAACTGTTGAATCATCTCGGACAACATGCGCAGCAGTTATGACAACTCTCCTTCTCGATATTAAAACATATGTTCCAGATCCATATCCATAATTTGTTTCAACTTTTACAGCAGCTCTTCTAGTCTCAGTTTCATGAATAGATAGTGACGCCTCAATAATAAGTGCGCTATTTTCTGTTGTAATTTCTTCACCGGCGATGGCGGGAGAAACAAACAAAATCAACATTGATAAGTAAATTATAACTTTATACAAGAATCTCATAGTGGTGTCTTCATTAAATACATATTAAAAGACAGCAACACTCTATCTAAAAAAACTTTTTAAAGAATTCTCTTGATATAGTTCTAAAGTCTTTAGACTCAGAAATGTCTGGCTCGACTAGCCTTATGCTACCATCAGGTTCTTTAATTACTTGTCGAACATCTCTCTGATCTCTTCCTCTAGAAAATCCCCTGCTATCTAGAAAATCATGAACAGCATTAACATTTTTACCAGAATCATCATAGAAAGAAACAAAATTAATAGTAGGATTTGAATCTAAATAATTTCGTATAATATTCACTTTGGCATCCGGATTTTTATCACTGACACCTACAAAATCAATTACTCCTGATGGATTTTGAATTCCTAGCCTTGTCTCTAAGAAGTTCATAACGTCATCTGCTACAGCTTGAGATCTTGCTGTGAGTATTAATAGCTTTCTATTTCCTTCAGCTGAAGCAAAACTTTTAAGCATATCTGATATTACAGGAACAGGGGTTGCCCTCTCTGCATCCACACTGTCAAACTCTACGAAAGCTATCTCTGGATCAATTGATTCTCCTGGCTGAAGATCATATACTGCGAAGTCTGCTGAGCTTATGAATTTCTTGCCTGCACCGTTGTCAGTTGTTATGATAACTCTCTCTGCCGTATTTGCAATTGTGTCATCAAAATCAAGAATTCTTAATTTTTGAGGAAGCTCTTCATCGGGACCTTCTTGCAAAAACTCCCTAGTCACTCTTCTAAAATCAAGGGCTTCTTCAAGAGCAAGTCCATCACGTTCATATATTGTTATAACATGCGGCTCTATCATATTCGCTATCTCCTTACCAATAAGTATGTCACTCGGATAATGAACACCCGCTTGCATTCTTGAAAGTGAAATTCTATCAGCTAACATCTCAAGTGAGTTTTTAAATTGTGGATTCATTCTTGCAAGCACATTAGCCATAACATGAGACTGGATGGCATGACCGCTTGGATATGCTGGTGTATTTGCTGAATTGAAAGATAAAGAATCAAGTTCAATCCCTAAAGCATTTGCTAACTGTCTTGGCCTCGGTCTATTAAATTTATACTTCAAGCTTAATATTAGACACGTTAATTCTTTTTTAAGTTGCTTAAAGTATTCCTCATCAAATGATAGACCATTGCTATTAGCAAATGACTGAAAAATGACTATCGGTTTATCATCAGCCAGCTCTATAAAGTGGCCATCTCTTTTTGAATCTCTTACTGCTTTGATTACAGATTTTAAATCTGAAAGAGTTTCATTACTAGAGTTCTCTGCTGGAGGCGCTACCCTAATCTGATCAAAAGAAATTCCCACCAGCGGGGTATCCATCTTCATCCTTGAAATATGTTTTTCAGATGGATCGCCAAATTTTAAGTGATCAAGAGATTTTTTGTTCATAAGTATAAATAGTCACTTTAACTATGTTTTAACTATGGGCGACATCATCAAATTCCCAACTCATGTTCTTGAAAAAGAAAGAGAGCTAAGAGTGTTAGAATTTGAGCTAAAGTTTAGAGAGCAAAAACTAGACATCGCAGAGAAAAAGATTAAGAATGAAAGAATGCTATTTAGGACTAGATTCCTATTGGCATTCTCTATTGGACTTCTTGTGATGGGTGCTATTGTTCTTCCCCTGCTATAGTCATTTTGTGTGACAGTCTGCAATAGATGAAGATGCCCATGAGTCTGGCTTAATCCTACACTCAAAGCCCACACCAGACAACCATCCGCTAACTGTATCAACAAAAACTCTTGTTGCAGATCTGGGTGTTTGACCAATGTCTACATGAACTTCGATATCTGCATCAGGATATTTTTCTAACAGCTCAAAAGACACATCAATGGAGTGCTTGACTTCCTGTAGAATTCTATGTCTCAGTACCCTATAAGATGAATTCTTCTTGTTCTTTTTCTTAAAGAAGTATCTTCCGCCCTGAGATCCCTTTGCACCATGCAAGCATATTGCTGTCGCAAAGATGCAGCTTATATTGCTTAGTTGGCTGTCAGTTCCGACAAAGATTTTTCCACCCCTGCTGATATAGTCATCAATAATCTCAAACATAAAGTCTGTTGAAATTAATTCTCCTGAACCTGTGAACCAAGAATCTTTCATGTCATCATACCACAATATTAACTATCTTATAGCAATACTCTCTTGCCAAATAAGTGGAGCGGGAGACGGGGATCGAACCCGCAACTCTCAGCTTGGAAGGCTGAAACTCTACCATTGAGTTACTCCCGCAAAATGGTCGGGGCGGCAGGATTCGAACCTGCGGCCCTCTGCTCCCAAAGCAGATGCGCTGCCAGGCTGCGCTACATCCCGAAATCAAAAGCATCCCCTTCTATGCATTGAACACTAATGAATGATAAATGGTGGAGACAGCTGGAATTGAATTAAAATGGAATTTTGGACCATTGATCAATCGGGACGATGGCGGTGTCTTGCAAGCCAAGCGCTTCAGCAGCTTGATCACCTTCGTTGCCGCCAATGTGTGTAACGCCTAAATTTTTAAGCTCAGTAGCTGCTAGTACCATATTGCCTTCCTCCCACGCAGCGCGCCATGGACCGTCAGGAAGCACTTCGGCACCAATGTAATCTGGCTCTGTGCCGTTAGGTGCTAATGCTGTAACAACGTATTTAAACCCAGGAATGAATACAAGTCCTGACGATTCCCCTGTTGGACCAGAAAAATTTGCTACCTCTTCACTAATTAGTCTTCTTAATAAGCTGCGCGTGATTTTCATTCCAGATCTCCTTGTATAGATACATATAACTATAGATACATATAACTATTTCTCTGCCGGTGAAAAATAAAAATAGTGGTGGAGACAGCTGGAATTGAACCAGCGACCTTCTGCGTGCAAAACAGGTGCTCTCCCGACTGAGCTACATCCCGAACTATAATCATTTTAAATTATATCCAAACGTTGAACACAGTTCAATAATTCTTTCATCTTTTATAAGATCATCAATCCTGCTATACGACTCAATAAAGAATCCAGGTCTTCCTCGAGATATGGGATGTATGTGGTTACCATGCAACTGAGTCTCCGTATCTATATCTCCGAAATTTTTACCACGAGAAACTTTCTCATTTTTATCAATGCTCGTTTCATATAAAATCTTATCAAAAGCTCTTTCTGTTATTTTCATATCAAGATCTTCAGATATTTTAGATAACAATAAGCCCGGATGAAGATAATAATCTTCATACTTTAAGAATACAATATTCCTACCATTCTTAGAATCTTCTACGAGATTTCTGTAAACACCTGCTTGAAGGTATATACTTTCCATCGCGTGACTCATTGCGATGCTCCTGGGATACACATCATCTAATCTTATCACAAGAGATACGAATGCCTCTATCGGATTTCTATATGTGTACAACCCAGGTCCGGTTCCTTGAAGGTACTCATGAGTCTTGTTAAGACGAGATCCAAATATCTTAGATGCCATCTGCCATGCAAGTGTTGATCCAGATCTTTCCATCCCCATGCAGTCTGGAAGCTCACCCTTTTTATCTAGTATCATATTGCTTTACTGCCTCATAAAGTAAAATGTTAGCTGTTTGAGATGTGTTTAGACAATATCCCGGACCTGGCATTGGAATGTGAACTACATCACTATTTAAAAGAATTTCTACGGGGACTCCACATTCTTCCTGACCCACCACCAGAGCCAGGTCGCTAGAAAAATCGAAATCATAAGAATTAATGGATTCTGAATTTTCAGAAATCTCTGCAGAAACAAGCTTAATTCCGTTAACTTTTGAGTAATCCATGAATGAACGAGGTGATGAATATCTTTTAATTTCAACATAATCGTAAAGACTCCCAGATAATGGATTTAAGATTTTTCTTTCAGGAATTGATCCTATGACATGAATACAATCCACACCAAAACAAGCAGCGCTTCTAATAAGATACCCGAGATTGCCATCATGCATAAAGTTAACACAGACAAGACTAATGGGATAACTCTTTGATTCAAAAAGCTTTTTATTATATCTCTCACGTCGAGTTTGATCTCTTGTTTTCATTAAGCAATTCTATGGTGACGTCTCCTGGAATTCAGCATCAATTACATCATCCGGAGTTACGTTATCGGGATCACCGTCCGGAGTCTGCGTGTTGCTATAGAGCTCACTTCCCCCTGCACTCAATGCTGTCTGTAGATCACTGAATGCAGAATCAAGCAGTGATAAATCATCAGACTCTAATGCTTCCTTAGATAGCAAAACAGTAGATTCTATATTTTTAAGATTTTCATCTGAAAGCTTTTCTCCGTTTTCTTTACAGAAATTCTCAGCTGAATAAACAAGAGTGTCTAGCTTATTTTTAGATTCTACTAGTGATCTTTTATTTTTATCTTCCTCTTCATTTTCCCTGGCCTCAGAGATCATTTGCTCAACCTCTTCATCAGAAAGAGATCCATTGTCTGTTATTGTAATCGACTGTTCCTTTCCTGTAGCTTTGTCTTTTGCTGAGACACTTACTATTCCATTTGCATCTATGTCAAATGCGACTTCGATTTGAGGTATTCCTCGAGGAGCTGGAGGCAATCCACTTAGCTGAAATTGTCCAAGTGTTCTATTATTTGTAGAAAATTCTCTTTCACCTTGAAGAACATGGATATCCACTGCAGACTGACCGTCTGCTGCAGTACTGAAAACTTCACTACGAGAACATGGAATCGTTGAGTTTCTTTCAATTAGTCTTGTAAAAACACCCCCAAGCGTTTCAATGCCAAGAGATAGAGGAGTTACATCTAGCAAGAGAAGATCATTGACATCTCCAGAGAAAACTCCTCCCTGAACTGCAGCTCCCAATGCAACTACTTCGTCTGGATTAACAGAAGAGTTTGCAGGCTTTTTAAAGAAATCCTCTACGGCTTTTCTTACAGCCGGAATTCTAGTAGATCCCCCGACTAAAATAACTTCATCAATTTCGCTAACTTTAAGCTTCGAATCCTTGAGTGCACTCCTAACAGGCTTTAAAGTCTTTCTTACAAACTTACTTATCATCTGTTCAAATTTCGATCTAGATAGTGATGTTGTAAGGTGCTTGGGGCCTGTGGAGTCTGCGGTAAGAAATGGTAGGTTTATATCTGTCTTCTGAGTATTTGAAAGCTCGATCTTTGCCTTTTCTGCTGCCTCCTTAACTCTCTGGAGGACTATTGTATCTTCCCTTAGATCAATTCCAGTATCATCTCTGAACTTGTTGATTATCCAGTCCATCAGAATTAAGTCTACGTCATCTCCTCCGAGGTGTGTATCTCCATTTGTGCTCAGGACCTCTACAACACCATCTGCAATGTCGAGAATTGAGATGTCAAAAGTTCCTCCGCCTAGATCATAGACAGCAATTTTCTGTTCATTCTTTTTATCAAACCCGTATGCAAGTGCTGCAGCAGTTGGTTCATTTATGATTCGCTTGACATCTAGCCCAGCGATCTTTCCTGCATCTTTAGTCGCCTGTCTTTGAGCATCATTAAAATATGCAGGAACAGTAATAACAGCTTCATTAACTTGACTTCCCAGATATCTTTCTGCTGATCTCTTGAGCTTTGTTAAAATTTGTGCACTAATTTCTTGAGGAGAAAGTACCTTATCGTTGATCTTGATTTTGCACTCCCCCTCTTTTCCAATAACTACTTCATATGGAACATTCTCTGAAGCATCTTTTACCTCATCTAGTTTCATTCCCATGAATCGTTTAACTGAGTAAACAGTATTTTCTGGATTTGTTATGGCTTGTCTCCTAGCTGATGCTCCTACAAGCCTCTCTCCCTCTTCTGTATATCCTACAACAGACGGAGTCGTTCTAAACCCTTCTTCATTGTTAATAATCTGAGGACCAGCTGACGCTGAATCAATAACTGCAACCGCAGAATTTGTTGTCCCTAAATCAATTCCTATCACTTTTGACATATTAAAACTCCCTTTGTGTTTCAAGTATAATTTAATCACCTATTGTGAAATGAACAGGGGCAAAGTTAAAAATATTTAATCTTTTTTCTTCGCATCAAGTTCTTTCAAAAATTTTACAGCTTTCTCGGCCTTATCCCAGCATGCAGGGCAATATAAGTTGACCTTTCCCTCGTCTTCTCTAACAATAACCATCCACTCAGATATCATTTTAATATTAGACTTATCAAGTTCTGCTTCACATGATTTACATTTGTCTTTCATTTTTGAGAATAGTTTCATCTTCTCTTCAATATCTTTATTTCCAGACTTTCTAGCTTGTGATGCAGCTTTTCTTCTTTGCTTTCTATTCATGTCTTTTAATGTCATACTTTAGCTTCTCAAAATCTTCTTTATAGAACTTTACAAATGAATCATGAACTTGACCAGGATCATTCCATGCATCAATCAAAAATATATCAGGGCCGGGTGGTGACTTAATATCATGACTAAGCCTTGCACGATGTCTATAATGTGGCATCACAGAATCTTGTGAAATATATTTTCTCTTCTTTAGCTCTAAAAGTAAATCACCTATCTCTTCTAGATAAAACACCTGTGTGTCGTCACCAATAAAGTCTACTTGTGGTCTCCAGAAATTATTATCCTGATCTTCTGGCCACGCATTTGTAGACATATAGCCAACTACTAGATTTACAAATTCTAAAAAGCTTGACGGAGACACTGTGAACGGAATTCCTGATTCAACGCCTGCTCGTCGCACATGAAAGTATCCTGACTCAATTCTATCATAAGGATTACGTGTAACGCAGAACTGATATTCCCAGTTTTTCTCATACGACTTCCACACTTCTCTGTGTCTGTGCTTATCTTTTTCTATATTATTCCACCCATTATCCACTAGCAGCTCTGTGACTGATGCTCCGCCAGTCTTGGGTATGTGGATAAAGTGAATAAATTTATTATCTCTGCAGAAAACTGGCATCAAATATCTCGATGGTACCGGGTGCGGGACTCGAACCCGCAAACCTTCTGGCGAGAGATTTTAAGTCTCTTGTGTATACCAATTCCACCAACCCGGCTCATGTTATGATTATAACATTGGCTAGTAGATTTTATAATATATTGTTTACTGAATGCACTGATGTTATAATATAATAACAACGAAAAGGAATGAATATATGTTGAATCCAAACTTTATAGCGATACCAATTACTTCAGCGTGTAATTACAGATGCAAATTTTGCGAAGTGTCTGGTGTTTCTGATATGCTAAAGAATTGCAATAGAAAATATCAAAAAAATTCAATGTCACTCGAAAGCATTCAAAAATTCGAACCCATGATTA
>Ga0209434_1001262_pt1 | contig 11485 bp, 13 predicted proteins | sample ETNvirnome_2_300_FD_184068 | JGI IMG/M metagenome (GOLD analysis project Ga0209434, IMG submission 184068) | Marine viral communities from the Pacific Ocean - ETNP_2_300 (SPAdes) (version 2) | ecosystem: Environmental > Aquatic > Marine > Oceanic | place: Pacific Ocean | collected 2013-06-22 | reverse complement strand
ACAACGTTCAAGAGTGGCTCAACCTATGGGGCCCGGAACCTGATGCACCGCTTCCCGATTATTTTGTGGAAAGTGATAAAATAGACTGGACGCGCCGGATTGAAGTTCAGGCAGCAATTCAAAAGTATATCGACCATTCAATCAGTTCCACCATAAACCTTCCAAAAGGTACATCCCCGCGAGTGGTGGGCGATCTATATCGTGAGGGCTGGCGTAAGGGGCTTAAGGGAGTTACCGTGTATGTGGATGGCTCCCGCACAGGTGTTCTAGTGGTTAAGAAGAAAGAGACCCAGTTCCCCCAACACACTGCGCCTCGTCGGCCCGAAGAGCTACCGTGTAACATACACCACTCCACCATTAATGGGGAGCAGTGGGTTATTTTGGTTGGCCTTATGGACGAAAAGCCCTACGAGGTGATGGGGGGTTTGTCTAATTTAATTGAAATACCTAAAAAATATACCGAGGGAGTATTGGTGAAGAATCAGCGTAAGACGATGAACTCTGTTTATGATTTAAAAATAGGGCGCAATGGTGATAGTATAGTGGTACGAGACTTGGTGCGTGTGTTTGATAATCCAAACCACTCTGCATTTACTCGTATAATTTCTTTAGGATTGCGTCATGGAGCTAACATTCAGTACGTGGTTGAGCAAATGCAAAAAGACAGAGATTCGGACATGTTCAGTTTTGCGAAATGCGTGGCGAGAATTCTTAAGAACTATATAGAGAACGGCACGAAGCCTACAGGCGACAGAGGGTGTCCCGAATGCTCGGTCCAGGAATTGGTATATATCGAGGGGTGTGTAACTTGTCGAAGTTGCGGTTTTGCGAAGTGTGGATAAGTATATTACAAGGAGATAAATTCTGATGGCTTATTCAAAAAAAGTTTTAGATCATTTTACAAACCCACGGAATATGGGCTCAATGGATTCTAATGACCGGCGTGTCGGAACCGGGATAGTAGGGGCCCCTGAATGTGGGGACGTCATGAAGCTTCAGCTGAAGGTAGACGAGTGCGGCTGCATTACAGATGCAAAATTTAAAACGTTTGGTTGTGGATCTGCCATCGCGGCGTCCTCTTTGGCCACAGAATGGATTAAGGGGAAGACCGCCGAGGAGGCTGCGCAGATAAAAAATACCGACATTGTAGAAGAACTTTCTCTGCCTCCGGTCAAAATTCATTGTTCGGTTTTGGTGGAAGAAGCAATAAAAGCAGCAATTAAAGATTTGGAGGAAAAGTGATATTTAAACCGCTTGGAAGAAATATAGTAATCAATACTGTAAAAAAAGAAGAAGAGGAGTCGGCTATTTTGTTGCCGACGGACTATAGGCCCGCGGACTTGCCCTATGAAGTGGTGCGTGTTGGGTCATCCTTTTCCGGCCACCTGTGTGAAGTGGACTGGAAGGAGGGGGAATTGATTGTCGTGGAAGCGCATTTGATCCGTCAGTTCGATTATGAAGGATACACATATTATCTTATAGCCGAGAACCACGTGATAGGAAGATTTCAAGGAGAGTAATAATTAATACATGGGCAGTAACCTTAAACAAGAATTATTAGATTTGATAGAAGAAGTAAAGGCGCGCCAAAGCACGTCGAAGGTTCTTCTTCGGTATCCGGACGCGCCTGTGTTACACGAGTCGTCGCTTTCTCGAGTTTATACTCATATTGAAAATCACGACTGTGCAATTTTGACAGCTTTTCGAAACGATCCTCTAGATACAGCGGCATGCAGCGGCGCGCCAGAAAGTCCACACGTTGGCACAGAGAACGCAGCTGCTCTTAATAAATTAAGGAATCGGGATTTGAAGGCGACTCTTTTGGCCATGAAGTATGGAGTAACCCGCGTTGATGGCTCCTACATAGAAGATTTTGAAACTCCAGAGGCTATTGAAGTTGCAGAAGAAAGCTATTTTGTGGTCAACCTAAATAATTCGCCAGAGTTTTTTCTAAAAATTGCTCTTTTGGGACAGAAGTTTTGTCAGGATTCGGTATTGCTAATCCCCCATGGGGGTAAGCGCGCCAGATTGGTAGGAACCAATTTAAGTGAATTTCCCGGCCTGAATAACGAGGTGGATGTGGGCGATCTTCGTATGGGCGGCGAAGCAGAATTCATGAGCCGTGTAGGTCGACGTCCGTTTACTTTTAACGAGGGATTAACCACCTACAAGAGCCTTTCTCGCAACGAACGCATGGCGGTGAAGAGTATTGCGAAGAAAGTGTTGAAGAATGGGCGCCCTTCGTCTAAAAACTGATAAGCTGGTAATAGGCTATAGTCTAGAATCACTACAGTTCGCCAACACTCAGCGAGCTATGCTCGTTGTCAACAGTACCCAGCGCCCCCACCCACAAGATGCTCCGGCTGCATTAAGGGCGTGGGGGACCATTTCTTTTCGCCTGGGACTAGATGGCTTGTTACCTATTCCTTCAGGTGTTGAAAAGATTCGTATTGATGGTTCGTGTGCCATTGTAACGACAGAATATTATAGAGTTCTTCGAATTCAATTCAATGAATTGTATATTTTTGATCTAGAATTGGTAGAGGGATTGGCTATAGAGGAAAAAATAGATAAATATGTAGTGTATGACTGGTTTGATATCAAGCGGGGCGCCAAGCAACCGCCCTGTAAAATTTTGGGGCCTTCCTCTTTTCTAAACCAAATAGTTTTTTATCCTTCATTACGATGTGATGGTAATTCGAGGGATCTAAAAGATTGTTATTCTAAATCTTATATCGAGGTGGCTGATTTAGATACCTTCGAGAAATCAGAGACGGCCGCTTTTTTGGGGGTGGCAGCGGCTATAAAAAGAAGTCCACTCAAAGGGCCTACGCGCACGGTGGATAACAAAGAACACTATTTAAGTCTAGTTTTAGAACATGACCGACGCGAACTATATAAGACGCAGAAAAAGTTTGTTGTGAGTGATGAGGTACCTTCGAATATTTTTTGCTGCAACGTGGGGCCATAGTGGATTCTTCTAATCATAAACAAACTTCGTTTCATACCGCAGGTATTGTTCCAGTCTCTGGTGCGGAGGATGAATTTGGACTCGATTGGAGTGGGACGTTGATGCCCCTGAGTCCATCCTATACGGCAATTGAAGCCGCGGTTACTGAATGTGCTTACATCGGGTGTGAGACGGTGTGGGTGGTTTGTAATGATGACATAGCACCCTTACTTAAAGATCGTCTCGGTGACTATGTTCGGAATGTGGAGGCCGTCGAAAGAGGAGCTTTTGCCACTTTCCCTTCTGAAGCATACATTGATATTCCCATTTATTATGTTCCAATTCACCCGCGGGATCGAGATAAGATAGATTGCTACGCGTGGTCCATCTTGCACGGTGCAAATGTAGCTTATTGGATGTGTCGACGTCTTTCTCGATGGCTTCTTCCGGATGTTTACTATGTGAGTTTCCCCTATGGCATATATGATCTAGATGCGGTTCGAACTGCCCGAAAACAAGTTAAGCCTGGGGTGCCCTTCTATTTCTCCCACAAGGGGAGTACGGTATGCGACGGATCTCTATTGGGGTTTGCGTTTGGCGCCGGCGAATGGCGCCGGGCCCGCGACGTAATTAAGTCAAATTCCAAAACTCATTACGCCCCGCAGGAGGGGGAGTCCCTTCCCATTCGGAAGCTCCCCAAGGAGGAAAGAAATCAATCCCGGGATTACGATTTAAAGGATGTTTTTAGAGGTGCAGATATTAGCGGAGCTATTATTAATGAACTAGAGTGGTTTTATGACTTGACAACGTGGGATGGATACTGTAAACTAATATCATCACCCCATCGTGGACATATTGAGCGACCGTCAAAGCTGATATTTCCAAGTGGCAAATTAAATAAAATAGGAGAAAACATATGATCGACGCGAGAAAGAAAAGAAAAGTATCAGAGATCCCGTTTGTGGGCCTTCATGCACACAGCGTGGCTGGATCTATATTTGACGCCATAGGATATCCCCCTGAACATATGGACTTTGCATATAAAAATGGGAGTAGTGCGCTAGCACTTACGGATCATGGAAACATGAATGGATATAGCTACCAACTGTTGCATTGGAAAAAAATGTGCACAGAGGGTAAAGATTTTAAGGCCATTTTTGGTGTTGAAGCGTATTTTCTTCCAAGTCTAAATGACTGGAGACAAGAATACACAAAAGCAAAAGAAGATACAAAGCTAGCAAAAAAACTTGCGAAGAGCGGCGCCGCTAGCGCGGCAGTCGAGGACGAGGGAGAAAGTAAAAAAGCGCAGGATGTCCTCAAGCGCCGCCGACACCTTATTCTATTGGCCCAAAACCAAACCGGTCTTAGTAATATTTTTAAATTAATTTCAGAGAGCTATAAAGAAGAAAATTTTTATCGCTACCCTCGTGTGGATTTTGACTTGCTTGAAAAATACAGCGAAGGGGTGCTGGCTGCGTCGGCATGCCTAGGCGGCGTATACGCCGGTGATTATTGGGAAAATCGGGAGTCGGGGCCAGAAGCAGTACTAGAAGCTATGCGAGTTACGACGCGTCGTATGGTAAGTATCTTTGGGGATAGATGGTATGGAGAGCTACAATGGAATAAAATTCCCGAGCAACATGAACTTAATCAATACATTATTAAAATGCACGAGGAATTCAGCATCCCGCTTATTTCTACGGCTGATAGCCACTACCCGTCACCTACTGCGTGGAAGGATCGTGAATTATATACTCGGCTGGGGTGGCTCGGCAAAGGAGGATTACCAGAGTATATGGATTCCGAACTGCCTATTGATGTAGAGGAAATAGGCTATGAGTTATATCCTAAAAATGGTGATCAAATGTGGGAAAGCTATAAAAAATATTCTTCGGAGAGTGGCAATTCTTATGACGATGATTTAATATTTGATTCGATTGTGAAAACACACTACATAGCTCATGAAATAATTGAAGAATTTGAACCAGACATCTCTGTAAAACTTCCTGATTTTGTGGTTCCTAAAGGAACCACCGCTACAGGCGCCCTAACCCAGCTAGCAATTGACGGTTTGCGCTCGCGCGGGCTGCACAACGAACAATCATATGTTGATCGTCTAAAATTAGAGATTAAGGTTATTGACGACAGAGGCTTTAGTAAATACTTTTTGACTATGAAGGCTATAGTCGATAAGGCTAATGCAGTCCAGTTAACCGGGCCCGGACGCGGGTCGGCAGCAGGGTCCCTCACCGCCTATGTTCTGGGCATCACTCAGATAGACCCCATCAAACACGGTCTTTTGTTTGAGAGATTTTTACGCAAGGACGCAACAGATTATCCCGATATTGATTATGATGTGGCAGAGCCCATGGAACTTAAGGAAATGTTGGCTCGCGACTGGGGAGCGAATACGGTGGTGCCCATTTCTAATTGGAACACTCTACAGCTGCGTTCCCTCATAAAGGATATTTCTAAGTTTTATGGCATTCCATTCCCCGAGGTTAATAAGATTACGGGTGTAATGATTAAAGAGGCAACCCCCGAAGCTAAACGAAGGCATGGAATAAAGGCGGGAGTTTATTCTCCTACTTGGGAGGAAGTTATGGAATTAAGCCCCTCGTTGCGGGGGTTCCTGAGAAAACATCCAGATATTAAAACGCATGTAGAATCGTTGGTAGGCCAAGTAAGGTCTTGCTCGCGGCATGCTGGGGGTGTCTTGATTGCTGATGACCTGGACAAACATATGCCGCTGATCAATTCAGGAGGGGTGCGACAGGCTCCATGGGCAGAGGGCCAAAACGTTCGGCACCTAGAGCCCTTGGGGTTCATTAAGTTTGATCTATTGGGGCTATCCACCTTACGCATGATTGACGGCGCGATTAGGCATATTTTGCAGCGCCATTGTGGCATAGAGAATCCTACTTTTGAACAGGTAAAAACGTTTTATAATGAAACTTTGCACCCCGATATTTTAAATTTTGATGATCAAGAAGTATACGAGAACGTCTTTCATAAGGGGAATTGGGCTGGTGTTTTTCAATTTACCGAAGAGCCAGCTCAACAGTTTTGCAAACGTGCTCGACCCACGAGTCTTATTGATATCTCGGCGGTTACATCTATTTTTCGACCAGGGCCCCTGGCAGCCAATGTTCATGAACAATACGTTGCGGCTAAAAATAACCCAGAAGAGATTTACTACCTGAATGATATGGTGCGCGAGATAACAGAGGAAAGTTATGGTTTTTTGATTTTTCAAGAGCAGATAGCCCTTTTGGCTCATCGGCTGGGCCGCGATCTGTCTCTAGACGAAGGTAACTTATTGAGGAAGGTTCTTACAAAGAAAGGAACCGGAAAGGGGGCTCAGACCAAAGAAAAGCTTCACAAAAAGTTTATTACTGGATGCATCGACAAAGGAATAAATAAATTTAAGGCCGATGACCTGTGGGATACATTTGAATATTTCTCTGGTTATGGATTTAATAAGTCACATGCCGTATCATATTCAGTTATTTCATTTCAGTGCGCATGGCTTCTTAATTACTACCCGGCCGAGTGGATGGCTGCCTTTTTAGATAAGGAACCTGAGTCTCGTAAAGAGCGCGCAATAAATATTGCTAAAAGTTACGGGTTTAAGATTCAAAAAGCCGACCTTAATACCTCTGGCGTGGTGTGGGAAATTAGCGATGCGGACGATATGATGTTGACGCAGCCTCTAAGCGCGATTAAAGGATTGGGCGACAAGGCCATAGAACAAATTGTAGCGCACCGGCCGTTTTCTAGCGTTGAAGAACTAATTTTTAATGAAAAGATAGTTTATTCGAAATTAAATAAAAAAGCCTTAGACGTCCTCATAAGGTCGGGAGCGGCGGATGTGGTGATGGACGAAAGGTTTACTGGTCGTAAACATCTATGGTCTGCGGTGGCGGTGAATCGCCCCACGAGCAAGAAGAAACTTAATGAGCAAATAAACGCTTACGTCGATGAGGGAGAATTTACCGAGGAAGAAGAGATAGAGAATATCGTTTCTCTGACGGGCGTTTTCCCACTGCACTTAGTGGTGGACGACCGCGTGAGGGATCTCCTCGAAGAGTATTATGTTCCCCCCATCTCAGAATATGATGCTGATCTTGGGCTTGTGTGGTTCATCCCCCGCGAAGTGGTACGAAAGATTACTAAAAATGGCAAGCCGTACTGGATAATATCGGTTATTGATGGTAATTCTAACTTGACAAAAATTAAATGTTGGGGTATAGTAGAAGGAAAGGATAGGATTCATATGAACAGGCCCTATATGGCGCGCTTGGATTATGATTCGCAATGGGGCTTCTCAACGCGGTCTATTCGTAGAACAATGAAGCTGTTAGGATAAAAATATGTTACGATCTTTAATGACACTCACTACTATTGCGGCTCTTTTGGCTTCTCCCATAGCGTATGCGGAAGGTGTGACGCTTGAGGAAGAGGTTGCAATTGATCGTCAATTACTTCCGACCGCGGTTATTTTTGACAATCTAGAAGAAGCCGTTGTGTACGTCTTAAAAAAGGAAAAGCCCACTGTTGTAGCGTTTGGTGAGATGCATATACAACCGGAGTCGGCGCATGTACAATCAACGCTCTCCCGCTTTGTGGATTTGCTTCCGGCGATCGCTCCAGAAGGAGCCCATCTGTTAGTCGAAACGTGGCTTCCGAAAACCACCGTGTGCCGAGACAGCTATCGGGGTTACGAAGTAGAATTTCACGGCAAACTCTCACTTCCTGACCATCTTCTAGGGGCCCCGCAGTGTCTGCTTCGACACGGAGTTCAACATGGGTATACTCCTCATGGGCTAGACTTTAGTTGCTACGAGTGGAGCCAAATATATCGCGACGGCCCGAGGGCTCCAGACGAGAGAATGTGGATACGTTTAGTAACTGAAAAAACTGCCGCATGGTTTAAAAATATCTATAAAACAAAGACTAAAGACGCCATGATAATACTATACGGTGGCAGCATGCATAATGAATTTTATCCCAAGGAAAACGAGTTCGCCGCGTTTTCGTACGCACGGGAAATGAATAGGGCAACCCAAGGCGGATATGTAGAAATAGACATTTACCTCCCAGAGCTTCTTGTGCTCCTAGGAAAGCTGCCCGCCGTGATGGGAGAATTCTCGCAATGGTATGAAGCATATGCCTCCTCTCCAGAGTCGAAACCCAATAAAGTTTTCGTCTATCGGAGGAGCCGAAACTCCTATGTCATAATCCCACAAAGGTCCCACATTTATATGGGGCTCGGCGCCAAGCATGGCTGGGCCAACGAGCCGGATCCGTGCCAAAAACCACCCAGAAAGGAATAAAATGAGTAGAAAAGAAGGCAAGAGAAATACCGCCGGCACGAAGAAGAAAACTTCTATCGGCAATAGTAAATTTACTAAGCGAGGCCTCCCGGGCCCGCATGGAGGTGGGCGCAGGTACCGCAAGCGCTACAGGGGGCAGGGGAAATGAAAACTACAAAAACCTTTAGCCCCTTATTAAAAGAACCACAGCTTATTCACGAACCCGTGGTGGTTCGCGTTAATGAGTTCAATAATAAAGCAGCAAAAGAATTTGAAATTGCTATGAACAAGGCACATAACACGGGTCAGCCGGTTATTCCTATAGTTATAGATTCTTATGGGGGTCAAGTATACAGTCTTATGTCAATGATATCTTCTATTAAGCATGCTGAACTTCCAGTTGCAACCATTGTCGAAGGGAAGGCTATGTCATGTGGCGCCATATTATTTTCTTTCGGAAAAGAGGGATACCGTTTTATGGACCCAGACGCCACCTTAATGATTCACGACGTATCGTCGATGGTATGGGGGAAAGTAGAGGAACTTAAAGCTGATACTGCAGAAGCCGAAAGAATAAACCAGAAGGTTTATCGTATGATGGCGCTTAACTGTGGCAAGAGAGAAGATTATTTCTTGGACCATGTGCATGAACGTGGTCACGCCGATTGGTTTCTCGATGCCGCCGAGGCGGAGAAACATAATTTAGCCAATCAAGTGCGCATTCCCAAGTTTAACGTTACGGCTAACGTGAGAATAGATTTTGAGTAGAGAGGAAACAAGATGATACTACAGTATTACATGGTAAGAGAGGGAGTTTTTCCCCCTTCCCGCGCCAACCCCAGCGACGCGGGTTTAGATTTGACCTATAACCCGTCGAACACCGAAGGAGATATCCTCAGTGTGGCGCCAGGAGAGAGTGTAGTTCTGGAGACGGGATGTAGATTTGGTGTGCCGCATGGCTATATGATGGAAATAAAAAACAGATCTAGTTGGGCCGCGAAAAGGCAACTTTTGGTGGGTGCATGTGTTGTTGACGCTGGATACGATGGAGAGGTCTTTGTCAACATACACAACATAGGGAAAGAAGCGAGAACTATTTTGAAGGGGGATAAAATTGCACAAGGGGTGGTAATACCTGTAGTCCCTGTTCGTTGGGTTGCGGCGACGGATTCTGACCTCTATGGGTGGTATCCTATTTCTATGAGTGATCGTGGAGACGGGAAACTGGGGAGTACCGATGGGCCTCCGGCCCCGGACGTTAAGGAGTATCCATATGATTGGTTTTATGATTTTATGGAAGGGGGCGACGAAAAGTGAAAAAACGCAAAGTTAATACGAGTGAACGAAAAAAAGAAAGAAAGCTCGCCCAAAAAAATCTTCAAAAGAAGGTGGCTTCAATGTTGAACATGCCGACTGAGTGTGCGGTGTGTAGGTCGGCCTTCGATAAAAAAAGCAGAGAGATGGCGAACACATGGCGTGTCACCGTTTATGAACAAAAAAATAAAATATATCTTACCTGTCCTCAGTGTCAGGAAAAAGTTAACAAATTAGTAGAGGAAAATTATGAACAACTTTAAAGAAAATCTATCATTTGATGATGTATTATTGGAGCCGCGGTACTCTGATATCAAGACCCGTACCGAAATTAATACGGATAGTGCGCTAGCGGAGGATCTAATATTTTCGCTGCCCATCATCTCCAGCCCGATGGACACGATCACTGAATCTAAAATGGCCTACACCATGCATGAGAATGGGGGTGTCGGAATCATTCATCGGTACAATACTATTAAAGAACAAGTAGAAATTGTGCACCGCGCTGTCGATGTTGGCGCACGTGTCGGCGCCGCTATCGGGACAAGCGGGGATTACGTAGATAGGGCAATTGCAATGCAGGACTCTGGCGCAAGTTTTTTGTGTTTAGACGTCGCCCATGGGCATCACTCTCTTGTGCGAGAGGCTCTTACGAAATTACGCGATATATTTGGTAACGAATACCACCTAATGGCAGGAAACGTTGCTACATTTGAGGCGTTTATGGATTTGGCCGCTTGGGGCGCCCATAGTATCCGGGTTGGAATAGGAGGTGGGTCTATTTGCTCCACTCGTATCCAAACAGGCCATGGGGTGCCAACTCTTTCTTCGGTAATGGCGGCTAAGGCAGCGTGCGAATCGCGCCTTAGAGAGGGTCTTCCCGAAGTTAAGGTAGTGGCTGACGGTGGTATCAGGAATGGTGGGGATATAGTTAAGGCTTTAGCCATGGGCGCCGATTTTGTTATGGTCGGGTCATTGTTGGCGGCTACAAACGAAACACCGGGTGAGACGATAAATACCCCAAACGGAAAATTTAAAACCTATAGAGGGATGGCGAGCAAAGATGCTCAAATGGACTGGCGAGGAAGAACCTCTTCTTTAGAGGGAATTACAGCGACCGTTCCGTGTAAAGGTTCAGTGGTCGACGTTTTAGAAGAGTTGAAACGAGGAATACGTAGTGGACTCTCCTATTCGGGCGCTCGCGACCTGAAGACGTTACAGAGCCGCGCGTCCTTTATTAGACAAACGTCTGCATCTCAGCACGAGAGCACCACTCACATTAATCGGCGATGAGAGATCTCATTAAAGTTACTTTTTTTTTAGATCCCAAGTACCACGAGGATTTAAAAATAAGGATATACTACGATGGGTTCAAGAGCCAGAGTGATTTCTTTAGAGCTTGTGTGGTTTCTTACCTGGAGAAAGAAGAAAAGTTTATGAACTTCTTGGACGAGTATAAAATTAATGAAAAATTGCAGTCCAAAGCAAAAGTTGCGAAGTCCAAGAGGCTGAGAGAGGAAGGAGAACAGATGATGAAGAAACTGGCAGTGTCTGAAAAAGACATAGAGAATATATTCGATTTAATAGAAGAGGAGATACCCGAGTTATGAGAGATTGTGCTACAAAGTGTGCCAATGGAGAGATTGACTGTGAGCAGCGGGATTGTAGAATGTGGATAGATTATGGTGAGGACCACAACTGTACCCTAATTGCCGTCAATAAACACGGCCCTATGACCTTTAAGGAAATTGCGAAACGACATCGCATTAGTATAGTGAGAGTAAAACAAATAATGGACCAAACTTTGTTGAAAATAAAAAAAGTCGTTAAACGGTCAGAATACTAATTACTGATAGCATCGTACGAGCATCGATAGGAGAAATTGTATTATGGCCAAAAACAACAA
>Ga0209434_1001261_pt1 | contig 11486 bp, 15 predicted proteins | sample ETNvirnome_2_300_FD_184068 | JGI IMG/M metagenome (GOLD analysis project Ga0209434, IMG submission 184068) | Marine viral communities from the Pacific Ocean - ETNP_2_300 (SPAdes) (version 2) | ecosystem: Environmental > Aquatic > Marine > Oceanic | place: Pacific Ocean | collected 2013-06-22 | reverse complement strand
GAAATAGTCGCCTGTAGAAGAACTAATGACTAAAGATGCTGCGTTATTGCCGGTTTCCGAAATCTTAACTAAGCTTGACGACGGATTTATTGATAAGACGTCGTGAATATAGAGAGTTTCGCCACCTTGCCCTGTTGACTGATTAACAAAAGGTACATAGAATGTAGCGTTGGATTTATCTGTGGTTGTGTCGACCGTGGAGGCACTTAAGCTCGTGAGATTAGAGCCATCACCATAAAAAGCAGAAGCCGACAGCCCTGTGGATGCAGACACCGAGTTGGCATTTAATATAATATTGGCGCCATTGATGTCTAGGTTGGTACCATTATTTGTGATCTTGAAGGTATTGCTTGCTCCGTCAAAAGCCAGAGAATCTCCCGATTGTATTTGCATCGGCGCGTGCACCTGAATTGGTGAGCAGCCGCTAAGGTGGGCGATTGAGGCGGTTCCGTCGCAGACGATCAAGTTGCCCGAAACATAAGTGTTGTCTGTACTCGTTGTTCCTAAAATAATGTAGTCATTAGAAGAGGTGGCATTATTATCAATAGTTATAAATTGTTTACTGCCGGCAACTAGCGCCATAGAATCAGAACCTGCAACTCCAAATTGCAGATATGTGTTAGTGTCACCGCGCGATACAAGATATCCGCCACCACTGCCATTTCCAAGCTCCACATAGCCATTAACCGAAAGAGCATACGCGGGCGAATCGTGACCGATTGCGACTCGGCCAGAACCGGTAGCAAATATAACAGGTGATGTGGCTCCTCCGTCGACTCGGAAAAGCGTTGAATTCGCAGCGCCACTGGTTTGGACGGATCCGGTAAATTGATGAAGATCGTCGGTGGAATCGCCAAACTTGGAGGCGCCGGAGGATGAAAGATAGCTGATAGTGTGGTTTACAACATCAAAGTTGGTTGCTACAATATCGCCATTGACCAGAAGGGTTCCGGTCAAAAACAATCTATTCGGGCTGGAACCCGTTCTAAAAATTAAATTTGCACTACCAGTGATCGTAGTTGACGATGAGTGAAATTGAAGGGATCCTGTCGGGCCCTGGGCGCCAGCCTCACCATCGAGAGAGCAACTTATAAACGCCCAGCCTTTAGATTGTAAGGGCATAAAAAGACCTCCTTAAATGCCAGGTGACCAGTTGTTACTCACGTAAGAACCAGACCAGTTTGTCCCCGCCGGAGAATTGCTCGGATTGTTAATAGTGCCCCGAGGAATATTAGTAAGACCCGCCATAACATCAACATCGCTAGAGCCAACAAAGTGCATTTCGGTAACTTTAACTTCCAGACGCTCCGTTGCGGACCCGGATCCAACGGTAAAATAATTTTTGCCAGTGGCGCCCTTTTTTGAAAAGCCAATCTTACAAGCGTCGCCGGTATTATTTCTCACCATCACCCAGCCAGTAACATAGGGAAAATTTATCGTCAGCAAGCTGGACGCGTCTATGCCACCACTCACCCAGGGCTGGCCTGACACTTGATAGGATCCTACATTTGAGAGTCCTACTTTTATATAATCTCTAGCCATTGTATCTTTCTCCGTTCATTAAATAGTTATAACTAATCACTTTTACCGCATCTTTTTTCTTTCAAACTTCTCGCGGGCGCGTTGAGCTTTTTTACGTTTCAGTTTGCGCTTTACTGATGGCTTGATATGATAAGCGGTTCGGGTGCGGTACGCTTCCAGTACCTTCTCTTTTTTCACTTTTTTAATAAAGCGGCGGATGAGCCGTTCGCCTGATTCACCGCGCCTTAATTCAACCTTAACATTGATGGCCACTCAGCACCCCTACTTTCCAGCCTTCATGTGGGCGCCCCAGTTGTTCCCCACTGCACCAAAGAGCCCGCTAATGTCCACGCCCGGATCGCCCGGTGCAATGCCCGATAGGACGCCCTGTGGGGCTGCTGAAGCGCCGGGAGCAGTACCAGCCGGGGCTGGGGTGGTGCCCTCAAACAAGTCCACACCATTAAATGTCTGGGCGCCAATTGCACTCATCAACTTCTTTTTGTGTTCTTGGAGTTTACTACTTTGTTCTGCACTAAAGGCATTTCGCTGCATTCGCGCAATCGCGGGGTCTTGTCTTTCTTGGATGGCTGCAGGGCCAGTTTCAACAGTTTGAATTCCACCGACTCCACGAGCGACCTCTGATATAATTCCTGAAAGAACACCATCTTCGAACATCACCTCCTTTATGCACTCTTTTATCAAGGGCTTTAATATACTTTTAAGTTGTTCTTTTTTCATCTATTCCTCTAAAATACCCTTTAATAGAGTAAGAACCTTGTTACTCTTTTGAATACCCTCATTAATCGTTTTATTTTCCGTCATCCCCACAAACGCTCCGGGTGTAGAGGGCTCCGAAACGATATCAAAGCAAATGAGTTGGAAGTCATCTTCAACAATTGTCTTCCCCATCCGTTCGGTGACGGACCCCATTCCTCTAGAAGAGATCCCAATCTTTACTCCGGATTCTACGAGTGTTCGCAGAATTTGACCAGAGGGAGTCTGGAGTACTTTACACTTCCCCATCACATCATTGCCCTCCATCCACACTTGAGTCACCATATGCGACACATTGGCGAGATTAATAATAGAGGAGTCGGGGTGATCAAGTTCGCCTAGAGCGCGATTATCTTCTACCAGTGTGGCATACTTTTTCACTTCACGCTCTAGAATATTAAAGGGATACTGTCTCCCGTTACCGTTCTGGCAGTCGGCTTCTTGTAGTTTCCCACTAAGCATCATCCCGCCCCCCTTAACAAAGCGCTTTTCAGCCTCGGTTAAAAGATCTTGACAGATGCCGCCTTCACAAAGCTCATAGTATTCTCGGAGAAGTTGTTTGGACATCGTTATTTCCTATTATTAATTCTCGTGATCATCTCAGAAACAATCCTCTTCAAGTCGGACTTGGAGACTTCTCCGAGGCCTCGGACGCGGGGAAGCTTGGGGCGGGCTCGTCGTGGCGTTGGGCCTTCGGGAGAAAGTTGGCTGATGTCATCTACCTGAACTTCCATTCCAGGCTCACTAATACTAATGGCCTCGTCGGGTTCAGCGGGCTCTTCGCAGGGGCAACCTTCTTCAAGCTCCTCTTCGCCGCGGTTCCTGCGGCGGGAGCGGTCGCTTCGGGCCTCTTGCACAGCGCTTTTCTGGAAGGTGTTTCTTAATTTGTCGTTAAGAGCACTGTATATCTTCTGATTTACCTGCGCGAGTCCATTCTCTTCCAACCATCGGCCACCGTCGCCCTGCTCTAAACAAGCCAGATATCCCACTGCGTTTCTCATCAGCGCACACACCTCTTCACCATCGGGGCAAGGAGGAATGCCTCGAAGTGCCTCTCCGCACAACGATGCTGCGGCTTCACCACCTCGTACTGACGAGCCTCCGCGGCCGAACTGTAAGGCTGCAGCCTCGTCCAACTTGTCCACATACTGGGTTATCATTCCTTCCAGATTGCCTCCTGCCACATTTCGAGGAGCTTCAGCATCTGGGCGCAGCGCTACGGCCGCCCGGGCTTCGGGATCTCTAGATGCAGAGAGAAGGCCCGATTCTAATATGCCCCTTAGCGCTTTCGTGGCGCTCAGCACTATTTGATCAAGCTGCTTAGCTATATTTGCCGACATCCCCTGCTCAAACAATACCGTCTCATTCAAGAAGTATCTTGGATCTATTCTTTTTACATTTTTTCTGCGTGCCATAATTAATTCCTATTTGTTTAATGTGGGGTCTCTCGACCCCACAGATATTCAGCTACCCTTGCAGCATCGTCTTACTGGTTGAAGCATCCACTTCGTCATGACGTTCTCCTTTTCCTATCTGTATACCATCGTCACAGATTATCATATTTAAGGCATATGAGGTGCCTGAACTTAGACAGCCCAACAGAAACGCGTCCATTGGGTTGTGTCCAAAAGTAAATAGTTCCGTTAAAGGGCTAACCCCCCAAAGAAACACACCAATCCAAAAGCCAATACACATAGGACACGAGAAGAAATAGTGTTTGGGGCGAATGCGGTCGAGAATCTTCGAAAAACACAGAAGCTGAGTGAGACCATAGGCCACCAATATGAAGTACAATAACTGCATTTTAGTACCGATAGCGTAGTGGATAGTAGTAGTAGCCAGGGCGCATTCCACCCTTCTCGGCCTGCTGGGGGACCTCTCCAAGCTCTGTGGAGTTTCGGTCTTCGGGGCGGGTATAGAAGTTCTCAAGATCACGTTCATACTGATCAGCAACCTGTTCCATCTCAGATTCATGCTTGATGAACTCTGCGATCACATATACCGCGGCCTGGAGAGAGTTGGGGTTCTCACTCTCATAGAGGGTAGCTTCCAAGGATCTAAAGATATTTCCGCCTTGGATTGACTCACGACCAATAATACCACGGTTGGCTAATAGTTCCAACAAGCGATCTTGGTAGTAATAAACATCCTCTCGCTCAGAGGACTTGGGATAAGTCACAACCTTCAGTTCATCCGGTACCACAGCAATATCGATCTTTTTGTGATCCATAATTAATAAGCTGCCATCCAGGGCGCGCCGCGCATTTAGTTCTACTGTAGCCTGGGGCCCTCCCAGTGTGATCTTAATCATTGGTATTAAGTTCCCGTATAAGTTCTTGAACCTGCAGAATTTTTTGGAAATCCGCCTGTTCTAGTTGGCGCGTCCGAAACTCTTCTAGATAGTTAAGGACAGCTTCCGTCTTGTCGCGAATAAGTCCCCCATCCTCATTGGTGGTGACCGACTCATAAAGCGCTTTCTTTAGGCGCCCCAGCTCCTGATTGAGATAAAGATTAAATTCGGCGCCGTCATCAGCAAAGGAAACGATATATTTATTGAGGAACTCTTTTTGTTCTTCTAAAAGGGTATTATATTTGTCGTTAAACTTTGCAATGAATGAACGATATACCAGATTATCTACAGGCTTCATTTTTTGCTGGTTGGTGTTCTTGGGTGAGACCATCGAATCAATAATGGCCTGCTCGAATAAAACTTTCTTTTTAACAGGAGTCTTCCCATTAAAAATAGCATTGATCGAGGCTAAGGATTTATAGTTAGACACGAAATTATTCCAAAGCGTGGCACCCAAATGCTTGTTAATGTCCCCTATGACTTTCGATTGAGCGCCGAAAAGGCCATCGGTGTCTATCTGTCGATGCGCCACCTTGGTTTCGTGAAGAAGCTTTTCCGCAATCACCGGTTGGGTGTTTTTTGTCTCTACCAAAATACGATAAAGCCCAAGCTCCTCCATCAAAGGACCACCCGCAACAAAATTCTCCTTGAGAATATCTAAGATATCATTTCGTCGCGTGACATTCTGCGCCACGATGGCCTTAGTGAGTTCTCTAACAAGGCTCTCATAAATGAATGCCGTATTACGTTTCTTGTTGTGTTTCATCCTTCTCTGCCTCTTTGTTTTCTAGCTGACTAATTAGCTGTCGCACCGCCACGGTGTTTTCCAATAATATTTTTTCTTCTTCTCCATTATAAATAGACTGCTCGCTTTCTTCCAGACCAACAAGTTCCCTAAAGTCTGGCATACTTATGCCGCCGGCGCCATGGCCCTTGTTCTTTCGGTGAGTATTAACTTCCACCCCTTGGGCTGTTCGACGCAGATGACGGCTGCGGGGGCCCGAATGACCCTTACGTCTTCGATCATAGGGAAAGCGTTTCCCTCGGTCTTCGCGGCGCCCCGGTGTGGCCAGAAGGGCAGAGTCTTCACCCCCTCCTTCTTCGCCGCCGAGATCATCGCCGCCGAGATCATCGCCACCGAGATCATCGCCACCGAGATCATCGCCACCGAGATCATCGCCGCCTAGACCACCCATTTCGCCACCTAGGCCTGCGCCTTCTGCGGCCGCCTGTTCACCCACAGCTTCAATGGCTGCTTGATATTTTCGATCATAGAACGTTTCTCGCTGGTTGCGCAGGAACTCGTCGTCGGTCATACTGAGGATATTCTTAGATATCCAGCGTTTGCTATAAACTCCTTCGGGCACGCCGCCGGCCAATTCGAACTTAGTCCGGAGGTACTCCAGGTGTTGTAATTCAGCCAGGCGCGAAGGATTATTTAGATTAATGTTAAAGGAAACAAGGTCCTCACCACGGAAGCCTAGAGTATACAAGTGAACCACAGCAATCTTTTCTAGCTCGGAGAGGAAAGAACGTTGCAATCGCAAGATAGTCCGTGAGAACCGAATATCCTTCTGAGCTAGAGTAGTCTTGTCTTCCGAGTCTCCCTCGCCCATAGTTAGATAGGACTGGGGGATCTTGATAGCCGAGAACAGCTTGTCTCGCATATATTTTACGTCTTCAATATCATTAAGATTCTTTGCACCTTGCAAGGAAACAATATCCGAACCCACTCCACCACGAATAGGAATGAAGTAATCTTCCTCTAAAGAGAGAGGGTTGTAGCGAAGATCCACGCGGCCGGTGCTTGCATCAACAAGCTGATTACGCTTAAGCTCAGTCTTCACCTTCTCCATATACTGGGCCACGTCCTGGGGTGGGATGTTGCCGACGTCAATCTTAAAGACCCGGCGCTCGGGAGCACGCACAACGCGATACGCAAGCATCGCATCTTCAATAAGTACAAGCTGGCGCCAGATCCGGCGGGCGGGCTCCAGGACCGAAGTGCCGTACGGGTTATTTTTGTCATTGCCCAAAATACGGAAATGAGCTACCTGCCAGTTTTCAAAGGTCATACCCGCACCATTCCATTGGAACTGCACATAGTTGGGGTTGGTGTTGTCTTGCCCCTCTAACCTCTCAATTTCATTATTCGGAAGACCGATCACTGACGTAACACCCATCTTGTCATCAATGTCTAGATACAAAAAGAAATCACCATACTTGCACATCGATCGTGCCCATCCAAAAGCATTAAATTCAATGTTCAGTGCATCATAAAAAAGTTGTTCGAGGATAGTTTTGATTTCGTGATTAAGGCAGTCAACATTCAGCAATTTGTCAAACTCATTAGAAGTGGTCATCTCATCTGCATAGATATCCATAGCGGACGCAATCTCAGGCATATACTCCATTTGATCAAAATCAATGTAGCGCTCATTTCGGTTCTGGTTACGCATCGCATGCGAGGAAAGAACGTTATAATTCTGCGAGAGGTTGTCTGTGGCTCGCTTAAACTCTTGGCCACTGAGAGATGTGAATCTTGTTTTATATTTATCTAGGTCGTTTCTACGCTCTTGGCGCGCAATCTGCGCGCGGTAATTTACAATTGGCCCAGAGAACAGTCGCGTCAGCCTCTGGAAGAGGGGCGATGCTGGATTGTAGGGATTCTTTGATTTTTTATTGTTGGGTGCCATTTATTATCCTTTAATTAAAGCAATATACTGTTCATTATACTGCTGTGCTGCCTGTTTTTGAAGTGATTCTTTAGTACTCCGATGGCCAATCATCCCTGGAACGGAGGTCGAGAGATCTTTTTTCGACGTCGAGATCGCACCAATAAATTCTTTACTATATTCAACACTTCGTTGGCTCTCGACAATCACTGTATCCCTCACCCAACAACCAATTGCAAACGACATAATTAAATCGTCATTATAACTACGCATCGCCTGTGGTCTGCCGTGATGCCACACAAATGTTTTCATTTCAGATAACAGGCGGTTGGAGTTTATCTTAATTAGTTTGTTTCTCATAAACTCTTCCATCTTCGCTATAATGAGAGGGCGAGTTTTAGAAGAAGTGGTAAAGCCAGGAATTACATTCGACTGCCACTGGGCTGTGACCGGATCAACAAACTCGTGAGTAGTCTTGGTGGTGTAATAAATATTAGGGTAGCCCTTGTCCTGAAGTTTTTTGAGTACCGCGTAGCCAATATTGTTGTTCTCGATAACGACCATAGGGTTGCCGAATTCTTGCGCCACATTAAACAGAATGTCTGCAAAATCGTCGGGAGTGGGCTTGCCGACATATTCCGCCACCACCTCTAGGTCTTCCAATTTAAACACATGAAAAGCCGAATTATCCTGTCCATCGCCGCGCGCCACGTCAGCAGAGATCATATAGGTTGCGCCGGGCTGAGCGCTTTCCCAAATCCAATAGTTGCGGTCGAAGCCTGTACGATACTTAGGAGAAGATACCTTTTCTAAATAACCTGCCAAGTCGTCAGGGTGAATAACTGACTCTCCCGACACATTGAAATTGCACTCTAGTTCTTGCGCAATTTGACGACGAGACATGTTTTTTGTCTCTTTTTCATACCACGTGGCGTCGCGGTCAGGATGCGCATCCCAATGAAGAGTGGTCATATAAAAATCATTCAGACCCGCTTCAGAATCAACACAATTTTTATGGAACCAATTTCCCACTCCATTGGGAGTGGATAGGGCGATACAACGACCGCCCGTAGAGAGAGTGGGGTATAGCGCTGTCCACAACTCATCAAGGCGTTCCACGTGAGCGGCCTCGTCGATAACTAGTAACGAGAGTGCCTCAGAACGACCGGCGTCTCCAGCCGTAGAGGACCCCTTGATCTGTGAGCCGTTGGATAATTCAAATGAAGTTCTGTTGTCAATAGAGATATCAGCAATCTGCATCCACGGCGGTAAATATTTAATAATAGATTTTACTTTTCGTACAAGATTGGTGGCTGTTTGTAGTTTGGTGGCAACAACAAGAATATTTTTGTCGCGATGAAACATCATCAGCCAACCAATATAGGCCGCTGTAATGGTAGAAATCCCAAGTTGTCGGGCTTTTAAAATGATATTAAAACGATAATCGTTAAAATCACCCAACAAATCTCGCTGATAATCGTAGGCCTTAAAGGGGATGAGCCCACGCTGGGGGTGGGAGATACGGCAATAATTCGTTGTAAAATATGCCGGGTCCTTCCCAGCCCTTACTATCTCTTTAAGAATTTCCTCTTTGGTAAGCTCATTTGCCATAACATCCGCTATTTGCCCTTGCGAGTATCATTCTCCGGGCGCTTATTCTTCGGGCCCTGGGCTAACCAATCCTTATAAGCTTTATCCAAACGATCTTCGTCTGAGCCGGCTTCGACCTCTCCGACATCTTTGAGGCCGCCAATGAGATAATCACAATGGGCCTGACAATCAGTACGATAGTTAGACAATCGTTGCACCAGAATATGATGATCGCCTTGCTTGGTCAACGTAAGCCCATTACCGGTAATAGCTTTATATTCTTTCTTTAAAAACTTAATAATCCCCTGAAGCTTACGGCCAATTTCGTTCTCGAACCCCTTGTCCTTAACGTCTTTGATGCGCACCTCTGCTTGATATTTTAATCTCAAAAGCGGGCCATGGAATTGAACCTTAAAGCCGTCCATCACGCGTCGGTCCTTAATATAGTGACCGTCTTCCCTGGATAACCCAGCTATGCGGGCTTTCCCATCTGCTTGCAAAGTTTCATCGTGAGCACCATCATATGAATTAGCAGCTGCCTGATTAATTCCTTGAATGATTTCGTATACTGTAGCCATAGTGTTTATCCCTTATTTGGTCTCCAACCATTTTTCCATCTCTCTTCTCGATTCTCGACCCATTGTATATAGCATTTGAAGCAAGCTTCGAACTTATTCATATACAGATCATCGCGTGAATGAAAAGAATATTTCTCACAAACAGGACAAGCCCGGTTGTGGTCTCTAGTAAGTAGTTTTTTGTTTATTAAAAATCCGTCTTGTTCCACTTTGTCTTGAGTTTCAGATAGTTTGGAGAATTTCTTACGCTCTGCGTGAGATTGAGCGATATAGTCTTTCTCTTTATCCTCGTCCCAAAACCGCCGCGGGTTGTTGATAGCTTCGGTGCCATATTTCTGTGAGATGGCTTTTTCTAACTTGGCAACCCGGTCTTGTTTATCACTCATTGATTAGCGATCTCAGTAGAGATAGCAAAAATACCAAGAGAGGTTAATGTACCGATACCGAAACCAAGAGCCACGGCGAGAGGGCCGTTGGCTGGCTTGGGCTTGAGGACCAGCTCCCTCAAGTCGTCAATCTGAGACGTCTTGAGGATCATCATTGCCTCATACTTATCTTTCCAGGTGTGGATTTCCACATCCTTAAAAGATAGCAGAAGCTCATAGTCTCGCTTCTGCAATTGCAGTTCATACTCTATCCGGAGTCCGCACTCAGCATCTTCAAATTTCTTATCGACCGCAATTTGTGCAGCTGCGGCCGGGGTCAGCAAGATCCCGTCAAAGGGTGCTGGGTCACCCTTCTTGATATTCACTATATCATAGGATACTTCTTCTGTCTCTTCTGCAAAAACAAGCGGAGGAAATACAAAAAATGAAATCAAGTAAAGGGCTAATATCTTCTTAACCATGTTCTAGTCCAAACATTCGAGCTATCTCTCGGGATAACTTCTCAGGATCATCATATCCCTCTTCGACCATCTTTTTAAGCTCTTTCTTTTTCTCAGTGTCTAGCTCCTCACTCTTCTTTGCATACTCTTCTTCGATCTTCGAGAGATTTTCCTGGTACTCTTTGAGGATAAGGTTCTTCTCCACAATTTCTCTATTATGTAAGTTGTTTAAAGTATCCACCTCTTCTTTATGAGATTTACTAGACTTATCTAATACATCAAGCAGCGCCGCCACGTAGGCTCCATTCTTGGTAATTACAAATATAAGGAGGGCAATGATAAGCAAACAAAAAATCAACGGGATATACCAATGATTCTTTAGCCACACCCACGCTTTTTTCAGTTTATGTTTTAGTGATAACCACTTCATTATGGAACGCCTTTAAGTCTGGCTACAGCATCCACGACGGTTTGTCCACCAATATAAACACACGTAATCATTACCCAGTCAGCAGAGGTCAGATCCGCAAAGATCATCAAACCAGTTGCTGTAGCCCACGCTAGTAACTTGCGTGATACCAGCTTATCTAGTCCCTTATCTATTATATGTCGCATAGTCACTCCTTTCAACATAATTAGTCAGAGTGTAAAGATATCTTTAAAGCGTGTGTTTGGAAAGGTCGATGTGGTCCTTCTCAGGGTCATAGACCTTATCAGCATCTTCGCCTATCTCCTGGGCCTGATCCTGTGCAAAATTAACCTCTTGGTTCTGCGACGTAAAGCCGCGGGCCTGGGCGACGTACGCAAACTTTTCTCTTTCTTGCACACTGGGCTTTCTGCCCCACTTCTCAATGAAAGCTCGATGAAATACGGGTAGCATATCGCTCACTTCGCGTTGACGAACTTTATATGGACTCAGTTCGTTTTGAAACACTTCCACCAGTTCTAAATCTCCGCGCGAAAAGAACACAGCCTGTGTGGGCTCCGCGCCGTGAATTACGGAGCCCTTGTTGGCATCAACTATTCCATCGATTCCAAGTTTTCGAAGCATACTAGACCAAACGATAGGATCTTCGTGAGAGGCCTCGCGTGTAAGATTCCACAAGATTCCTAAATAATGCGGTTGTTTGGCAGAAGCAGCTGCGTCCTTAAAAGCATCAGAGACTGCTATG
>Ga0209434_1001259_pt1 | contig 11493 bp, 19 predicted proteins | sample ETNvirnome_2_300_FD_184068 | JGI IMG/M metagenome (GOLD analysis project Ga0209434, IMG submission 184068) | Marine viral communities from the Pacific Ocean - ETNP_2_300 (SPAdes) (version 2) | ecosystem: Environmental > Aquatic > Marine > Oceanic | place: Pacific Ocean | collected 2013-06-22 | reverse complement strand
AACCCGTGATGGATTACGAACCAACTTACGCTTACGCATAAGTTACTGAGTTGTCTAACACTCGGTCATAAAATAAGTTAGACACAAACTCGTTGGTGATTTGGAGTATAACTAAAAGCCAGTTAAGGGATATGTTCTGAACAAAAGGAATCCACATGGTTGTTTGGCGGTTTCTACCAATGGAAACCGTCTAAGCTGTTAATGACTTTATATTAAAGACAGACAGGACCGGGGTTCGATTCCCCGCAGCTCCACTAAAGATGTTTAGAATAAAAAAAGATAACTTTAAATTTAAAACAGATAAGAGGGCTCATCTTGGTATATCATTTGGATTGTTTTATTTTTTCTTAACTTATATACATAGCATTCCATTATCTATTTGTTTAGCTTTATTGGTAGGGTTATCTTATGAAATATATCAAGGTATATTTACTACAGGTTATTCACATCATGATATGCTATATAATGTAATGGGTATTATATTATCAAGTTCAATACATATATTATATTTATCTATATGAAGATATACAAGCCAAATATAAATGAATGGGTAATGATTATAATATTTCTTATAGTAGCTATTAATGGGTTTACTCATATGCCATGAGTGACAATTGGAAAAAACTTCAAGCTGATACTATAGATAAAACAAATATAGTAAATAAGAAGTATAAACAATTATTAAATGTAATTAAAGATCCAGATGGTTATAATACTAACTTAGCATCCAAAGAAAGAGTAGAAAACATTGAACAAACACAACAAGAAATAAAGACCCAGATTGAAGACTTATCAATTAACTCTCATCCACCGATTGAATTTACAAAGAAATTAAATGAGCTACATGATAAGATTGATTCTATATATACTTTATTGGAAACATTATCTAATAGACTTAATGAGTTAGAATATCAAGGAGAAGTTACCTTTGGTGAAGCGTATCACGTCGGAAGAGCAAAGAAACATGTTACAGTTTCATTAAGACGAAAAGATAAAGAAAAATAATCCTTGTATTTTATGTAATAATGTATTATATTTATTACCGACAATAAAAGTTTCATATCATTAAAAGAATGGGGAGCACAGTTACTTTAAGTAATGGGGAATATATTTATTTTCTCAAACAAACGTTACCCGCTCTACTTTTGGTGATATGAATATATATAATAAATGAAAAAGAAATATAACTTTGATCACGCATTAAAATTTATTAATTACTATACTGTTTTACGATGGTTACAGTTAAAGTGGAAGAATGATAAATTAATCGTAGATCAAATAAAAGGTCAAGCGTGAAGAAGGATACCATGCCAATGGTTTTACTACGTTGGATTACAATCTTTGCAATAGCAGCTATATTCTGTACTACATTCTTAAAAGGTCAAACTTATACAGTAGGAGATACAGTTGGTAACTTTAATTTAGAAATCTGTGAGAACGGAGAAGGTACTTGGGATTATCATATAGATGGTTTGCATAATGTTACATGGATAAACTTATTCACATCCTGGTGACCATCTTGTCAAGTGGAGGCTCCACTTACAGAAAATATATGGCAAGTACATCAAGACCAACCAGTAGTAATATTAGGTGCAGGAAGTGATTGGGATCAACCTTATTCATGTGAAGAGTGGGCATATACATTTGGATTGTCTTATCCCTTATTAGACGATTCTGATGGTAATGTATATAATCTATTTGGAACTGGTTACATACCACATAATGTTATTATAGACCATCAAGGAATAGTATTATATTCACAATCAGGATTCAACTCAAGTGTTATTGTAAATGTTATTAGTGAAGCATTAGCAAATATAGATGGAGATAATGATGGTGTTTATAATGGAATGGATAATTGTCCTGATGCTTATAATCCAAGTCAAGAAGATACAGACTTGGACGGTATTGGTGATGCTTGTGATAATTGTAATAATTTAATATTCTATACTGGCAATTTAAATGGTGATGATTTCATTGATATATTTGATATTCTGGTGTTAGTGGATGTTATATTAGGACATAATGAAAGTGAATGTTCTATAGAAACTTCAGATGTAAATAATGATGGTACTTCAAATGTATTAGATGTTATTGTATTACTACAACAAATATTAGGTGGGGATAGACAACAAGCAATACAATACTTACAACAAATATTAACACCAACAGAATTTAAAGAATTGACAGATGAATATTCATTATTACTTGAACCAAAAATAATAGCATATCCTAATCCATCAAATGGTAATATAAATATAATTGGAAATGGTTATGTTACTATTTATGATATGACAGGTAGATTAATAAAACAAATGGATATAAGTGGTAAATACATATGGGATACTAAAGATATACCAACTGGTATTTATCACATAATCAATCAAACAGAAACAATTAAAGTAACAGTATTGAAATGACTAAATGTATATTATGTACTGCTGTAGTTGAATCAGGTCAAAAGTTTTATGACCATTTAGAAGATGTCCATATGATGCCTATTAGACGACAAAGAATAGTTGCTGCTGGCATTGACAAGTATGGTGAAGAGAAGGCTTTAGTAAGAGAAGAAACTCATAGTGAATGTATGGAAAGATTTAAACATACTCATCCCGAATACGGTACAGAAATATGTTGGTGTCCTGATTGTGTGGGTGGTGAAGCATTAGCAAGAATAAATGAAGTAAGTGCTAAGTATGGACAACTTTATATAACTCATAAATAATTTGGATTATATTTATTTACATAATGGGTATACATTAAAAGGTTATATAAAAAAATGAAAGCATATTACTTCCCCAAATTACCTCTACATGTAATAACGTTATCGAGTTTGCCCAGCCATCCTGAATATTTAAAAGATGAGAATATCAATGTTAAATTTAATGATTGGAAGCAAACTTATAACGAAGATATTTTAGAAAGTATATCTTCTAAAGGACAACTTGATCCCAACATAGGAAGATGGTCTGGAACCCACTGGATTGTGGAACCGGGCCAGTCAAGATGGTTAGCGTTATATAAATTAGGTAAAACAACACAACGTATTTTAGTTAGAGTAGAAGAGAAGGATGAAAAGCATTTTCATCTACTTTCCAAGTATGAACATCGTGAGATTAAAGATATGGAAGAAGCTGCTCCACTATTTAAAAACACTACAATTGAAAGCCATACAGGGCTTGGATATTTAAGACGAAAAGATTGGTTTAAATGAAACCCTTGTTATGTATCGCTACTCCCGCATACGGCGGAATGGTTCACACGGATTGGCACGATTCTATCATGTCAATGCATCAAGCCGGTATAGAAGTTATAACAGTCTGTTTAGGTAATGAATCTCTGATTACTCGGGCTCGCAATACATTGATTAGAATTTTCTACGAACAACTTACCAGAGTTGATCGTTTGTTCTTCTTGGATGCAGATTGTGGAATTGATGGTCGGGATGTTCTTTCAATGATGAATTCTCAATATGATGTAATCGGTGCACCAGTTGCTTTGAAGGGGGTCCGACCTGATGGATCACCTGTTCTAAATATAGATGACCCGAAGAATCTTGGAAATGGATATTTCGAAGTGAAACATCTTGGAAATGCAGCAATGATGCTTTCCAGGAAAGCAGTTACAAGTTTGATTGATCATGCAATCCAGAATGGGGATGTCTATGTAAAGACTTCTATGGAAATAACTAAAGAGCGACAACAAACACAAGAAGGTCAGTACTATGATGTTTTTAAGACTTCGATTGATCCGGATGGAATCTACTTGTCAGAGGATTATCATGTTTGTAGAACACTGCAACAACTCGGTTATAAAGTCGTGGTTGACCCTAGAGTAAAAACTCGACATAATGGAAACTATGTATTCCTTAGCTAAACAAAACACACAGGTCTCAAATATAGAGACGGAACCAACAATGCGACCGACTACTTTTCGGATTGCACAGATTGAAAATAATACGAATTGCAATTGGCGGTGTTGGTTCTGTCAAAATGCTCATTATGAGACACCGAAAACCCGTCATATGGATCTAGATTTCTTCCAGTTCATTCTTCGAGAGGTCCGATCTATTTATACACCAGCTCAGTTGAATGTGATTTCATTTTCCGTGTATAACGAACCCACAATGGATCCAACCTTCCAGGAGAAACTTCAGATCATGACTGACATGGGATTCGATTATTGGTTTCTCAGTAACGGATCTGGAATGACAAAAGAATTTGTGGATTTTCTCATTGAGCATCCACAGAATATTTATGAAGTTCGATTAAATATACCAACTATGGATGAGCAGGATTGGAAAAATGTCACCGGAACATCAGTCAAGATGATGTATAAGCAGTATTATCAGCTTTGTTACTTCCTTGAAAGGATTCCCCAGTTTAACTTTCAAGTCTCTATTATGGTAAATGGAGATGGTTCTGAATCCCACAAGGGGACTTTTTTATCCGTGTATGAGAAGTTCAAAAGATTTCCTAATCTACAACTTCAGATGACCGGTCTGGTGGATAGGGCAGAGATGCTCAAGGGGGTGAAAAGTGCTGAACAATCAATGCCACATCAGACAATTAACTATCAGGGTAAAAAACTCGTTTGTGGGATGAATTATTTTAATAATCTGTATTTTGGAATTGATGGAAATGTATATTTTTGTTGTCATGATTATTTCCAGAAGCATAGTTTTGGTTCAGTGAAGGATAAACCACTAAAGAAGTTAATTCAATCTGATGAGCGAGCTACACAAATGGCTCGGTTCAATGATGACTTCTGTGCTAAATGCTCACAAGCAATTATAATATAAATAAACAATTTGGATTATATTTATTTACATAATGGGTATATATAAAATATCAGGTAAACTTACTACACAAATAGATTCTATTAGTGACATACAAACTACTCAAATTGATGATATAATTGTTGAAGGTAGATCATGGCCACAACCTGTTGCAGCTGCTGAAGAAGATACTGCTACTTTTTATGGTGGTAGAGGTGTTTGGGGTGGTGGAAATTCCTATTCTAACATCATAGACTACGTAACAATTGCTTCACCTGGTAATGCAACTGATTTTGGTGATTTGACTGTTGGAAGAGAGTACTCTAGTGCTTGCTCAAACGGAACCAGGGGTGTTTGGGGTGGTGGATCTTCGAATGTTATAGATTACGTAACAATTGCTAATAATGGTGTTAATGCAACTGATTTTGGTGATTTAACTAGCAGTCAGCACAGCGCGGCTGCTTGCTCAAACGGAACCAGGGGTGTTTGGAGTGGCCAAGCCAATTCCAATCCCATAGACTACGTAACAATTGCTACGACTGGGGATGCAACTGATTTTGGTGATTTAACTGTTGGAAGACATTATGCGGCTGCTTGCTCAAACGGAACCAGGGGTGTTTGGGGTGGTGGATATAGTGGCGGCGCCAAGAAGAACACCATAGACTACGTAACAATTGCTACGACTGGTAATGCAACTGATTTTGGTGATTTAACTTCTACAAATTCGCAACTTGGTGCTTGCTCAGACGGAATCAAGGGTCTTTGGGCTGGAGGTTACTTCTTTCTTACTACCATAGACTACGTAACAATTGCTTCGATTGGTAATGCAACTGATTTTGGTGATTTAAGTGCTGGAAGACACAGCCCTGCTGGTTGCTCAGACGGAACCAAGGGTCTTTTTGGTGGAGGGCAATGGAGTCAACCTATAGACTCCGTAACAATTGCTTCACCTGGTAATGCATCAGATTTTGGTGATTTAACTGTTGCAAGGTATGGCCCTGGTGCTTGCTCAGGTGACTAAGTAAAACAACAATAAACAGCACATTATATGTGCATGGAGTTATAAATGGATTTAACAATACTGAATATTTATTATAAAATGGGAACAAATAATTAAATGAAAATACACGCACCAGATATTACAGGTTCACTTAATACTTTAGTTGGTGGAAACATAAGTGGTTCATCAACTTCAACTGGTTCATTCGGACACATTATAAAAGGCGGAGTCAATTGGGACACGGCAGTAAGTTCATCTGCTGCAACTGCTGGATTTGGTGGTGGCGGTGGAACAATTACCGCATTAAACAATGCAACTGAAAATGAATTAGTAACTATAGGTTCTACAACAACTGAATTAGATGCTGAATTTGGTTTAACTTATGATGGTCAGGATTTATCCATTAATGGAGATGATACTGATAAGAAAACATTACAATTTAGAAATACGACAGATGATTCGAAGTGGCAGTGGAGTAATAGACAAGGGGAACAGGGTAGTGGATTTAATATGTACCATTATAATGGCTCTTCTTGGAATACAATTTTAACCATAGATACAAGTAGTTATGATTGGAATTTTCCATTAGCTAATATGAAAATAAGTGGCTCTGCAACTTCAACTGGTTCGTTTGGTGCTTTATATCTAGAAGGAACAAATAATGTTAATGTTTTATCAAATATTCTCCTTCCAAGTGATAAATCTTTAAGAATAGGAGGGTCTACTGTTGTAGCATTAGATTCTAATACTGTTAAACTAAATCAAGGTGGTTTCTCGGGAGGAGTTCAGGTATATGCCGGAGGACTTGAAGTAAGGAGCGGAAACATAAGTGGCTCAGCAACTTCAACAGGTTCGTTTGGACAAGTTAGAAGTAATATAGTTGGTCAAAGACCAACGGTGACACAGAATAGTGATTTTACAGCATCTATGGCTTATGCTGGTCATTATAATATTGTTGGTGGTGAGTTGACTTGTTCTATTTTAGCAGAAGCAACTGCAAGTGTATTCGTAGGAACAGAATATGAATTCTTTCAAACATCTTCCGTTGGAACTATGCTGTTTCAATCTGCAAGTTTAGTAAATGTCTATTCTAAAGATGGTGCTATGGCATTAACAGGCCAATATAGTGGTGCTACTTTAAAGAAAGTTGCAACAAATACTTGGCATCTTGTTGGTGACATAGGTTAGTTTTAGTTATGGGATTAGGAACTTCTTTTGGAGTTTATGCTTCTACGGATGTCGCTGCTGGTGGAGATGGTGAAGATACCGGTATAGCATTTGGTGGTGGTAGAGGTCTTTGGGCTGGAGGATATAGCAATACTAACATCATAGACTACGTAACAATTGCTACACCTAGTGCTGCAACTGATTTTGGTGATTTAACTGATGGAAGATACAGATTGGCTGCTTGCTCAGACGGAACTTATGGTGTTTGGGCTGCTGGCCAAGGCGCCCCAACAAACATCATAGACTACGTAACAATTGCTACACCTGAAAATGCACAAGATTTTGGTGATTTGGCAGTAGGAAGGTTCGGTATTAGTGGTTGCTCAGACGGAACCAAGGGTGTTTTCGGTGGTGGCTCAGGATGGCCTTATTTGGACATCATAGACTACATAACAATTGCTACACCTGGTGGTTCAACTGATTTTGGTGATTTAACTCATGGATCCCGTTACAATGGTGCTTGCTCAGACGGAACTTATGGTGTTTGGGCTGGTGGCCAGAGTATGATCGCAGGCAACATCATAGACTACGTAACAATTGCTACACCTGGTAATGCAACTGATTTTGGTGATTTACCTCACACCAATTATCCTCCTGCTGCTTGCTCAGACGGAACTTATGGTCTTTTCGCGAACCCATCTGGAAGTCCCCACTCCATAGATTACATAACAATTGCTACACCTGGTAATGCAACTGATTTTGGTGATTTCACAGTTAGCATGGGCGACTCAGGTGCTTGCTCAGACGGAACCAAGGGTGTTTGGGGTTCTGCCTGGGGTATAGACTACGTAACAATTGCTACACCTGGTAATGCAACTGATTTTGGTGATTTAACTTCAGCGCGAAGTATGATAGCTGCTTGCTCAGGTGACTAAGTAAAACAACAATAAACAGCACATTATATGTGCATGGAGTTATAAATGGATTTAACAATACTGAATAAAAATAAAACTGATTTAATAGTAAATAATAAAAGTAGTGAATTACAAGCACGAGTATCTGCTGGATTACCTGCTATTTACAATCAAACAAGAGTTTTTGATAGAAATAATAGTCAGACAACATTAACTTTATCAACATTAACAATGCTCAATGGTCAATCTCCTATGAGAATGATGCGACAAGTAATGGCTGAAATAGAAAAGAGACAAGGTGCATTATATGAAGCACAACATAATGTGGCAAAAATGAAAAGTAAGTTAGAAAAATTACTTAATAGGAAAGATGATTTAAATAATGTTGAACAAGCAAAAGCCATTAAGTTACAACATAATTTAACCATGACAGAAAACAAAGCCAATGGTTCTTTAAAAGATATAGCGATACTAATGGATGCTTATGATTCTATTAAGAAGAACAATGATATTGATAATTGGAGTGAGTTTGAATTTGAACAAGAAGAGAAAGCTCATCATGTTCGTAGGGGATTTGAGTTATTGTATAGAAATTTAGTAGAATATGGTAGAGGGAAAGAAGCTACATTGGAATATTTACAACAATATGGCGTTCATGTTCAAATTGCAATTGCAGAAGTAACCGGTTATATAAAATTAGTAGATGGTCTTGTTAATCGCGGAACTAAAATTACATCATTACATCTTGAAGATTTCTTAGATGAAATGAAAGATAAATATGCAAATAATCCAGATGAAGTTAGTCAACGACTTTTTGGAACAAGTGATATAACAAATAAAGAATATATGACCTTAATTAGAGCAGGTAAAAAATAGCAAAAACCGTGGGGATGATGAAAGTAGGAAATCATCATCCCCGTTTTTACTTACCTACTTACGAAATAAACCCACCAACACCAACAAGGCGACGAGCCCAGCAAATCCGGACTCACCGAATGTGTTTATGATTGATGTCAGGTTTCCAATAACATTAACACCAAAGATACCAGTACCAAATATTATTTCAGCAACAGCACCTATGGCTACAAAAGATAACATAAGATGAGCTAAGTCATCTACGTATCCCTTGACCATTGTTATTACTTCCTTCATGTTCATTCTCCGTTAGTTAAGGAAAAAAATGGGCATTAAAACCCATTTATCTATAATAAATAACAAAAAAATACAAAAAAGTACTTGACTCGTATAGATATTTATTAGTATATTTAAAAGTGGTTGATCAACATTTTTATATATGGGGTTGTATCTCAATTGGGAGAGCCAAGTAGTGCACTACAAGGTTTTGGTTCGAGTCCTTTACAACCCTAGAATGTGCTGGTGCCGGAGTGGTTTAACGGGGTGGATTGCAAATCCATTGTTCGTGAGTTCGAATCTCACCCAGCACTCAAATGTTAATATTATATCCAAGATTATCTAATGGAAATATACTTTGGTCGTGTGACGATTGTAAAGATAAGAAACAAGTAATATATGGTAGAACTCATGCCGTAGCATTAGTTTGTCAATGTGATGGTAAGATACATCCAAAATGTAATAGTGATTGGTACTATAAAGGATTATATTGGGAAAGAATTCCAATAGAAAAAAGAAATGATAGACAATAAAGAATTAGCCGCTCATATAAGAAAGCGGATGAAAGAAGATAAAGTAGAAAATATATGGGTGCCACTACCAGAAAGAAAAGATTGGAGAGAAATACCTACCGATGATGAATTAGCACTTTGGATACATCAATTTAAAACAAAAGATTGTTGTGGTCATAGTGAATGGTCAGAAAGGTTTCAAAGAAATATATGGATAAAGGACGAAGAAAATTAAATGACAAACATTATTAAAAAAAATTAAAATCCTTGAGAACTCGCATTGATGATTGGTGTGAGAAAAATGGTCATGAAAATATGGACAATTATGTCGAAAGGAAAAATTCGGATGGTAAAATTGTCTGGAAGCGTAGTGATTGGGAACACGTAGATGCTCTGCATAATACGATTCTTAATGATGATACGGTTATTTATACTAAATCAACTTTAAAACAATTGAATGAAATCTGGAAGAAGTATGAATAGAAGGCAGCTAGAGGATGTGACAAAAAGCGGTCTTAAGCTTTGGTATTATCCAAAGGTATCACTAGAAGTAGCTACTCCGTCTAATATGCCCGAACATCTAGATGTTAAATTTGATGACTGGAAGCAAATATACGGAATGGATATACTTCCTGAGATTAAAAAGAATGGTCAACTGGACCCCAACTTTGTTAGATGGAATGGCAGAGCTTGGGTAATAGAGCCTGGGCAAAGCCGATGGCTGGCATTGAATGAATTAGGTATTCATCATCAAAAGATTATTGTCCTAGCAGATGAGCCTCCATTTGATTATGAGAATTGGGAAATTAAAAATAAGAAAGATGCTGAGAAGGTATTCTTGCATTCTAAATGGAACGACCACCATGGATTAGGATACATAAGGCGTAGAAAATACTTAGTGGACGATAGACCTAAAATAGACTTCACAGAAATGAAAGAACACCCAAGAGCTAGTTATATAGCACTTGAGAAAACTGAAAATGGAGTCAAATTAATATTCTGTAATCCTCAGCAATTAGAATTGAAGGAATATGAAAGTAATCTGGAAGAAGTATGAAGATTAACCCCAAAATATTAGCAGAAAAGTTATTACTATTACGAAGTCGTATAGAAGATTGGACTCATATACATGGCTGGGAGAATATGGATAATCATAGAACGAAAAAAGACAAAAAAGGTAGAGTTGTATGGAAACTATCTGATTGGGAGTTTGTAGATAATATGTATTGTGCTGTAATTAATAGTAAAAAAGGATTTGGTACTGATTACTCTTTTAATAAGGATACTGTAAAGACTTGGAATAAAATGTGGCATAGATATAAAATAGATGTACCAATTGAGAATGCTAACTTAGAACCTGATTGGGAACAACTACAACAAATGGATTGGGATGATTGGAATATGGATGTGACATTAGGACATGATCCAGCTATGGGAGTTAAAGGTTAGTGGATAAAACACTTATATTAAATAAGTTGGATATGCTAGTTAAGTTATGTGAAGAAACTGAACCAGAGGAGTCAGGTGAAAAGAATTCATTGTTTAGTATTCAGTTTGTAACAGCAATGGAAATGTTAAAGAAAGTAGAAGATTGGCATGCTGGTAAAAACGTACAAGACCTGGAAGGGAAAGAAGAATTAATTTCTATGATGAAATGTGCAAATAGGATATGGAAAACTCGTAATAAAATAAAGAATGGTGAATGGGATAGTTTGGAAATGTTAGAAGTACATGAGACCATTGAAGAACATTTAGCTCAAGGTGCTAAGATAACTGCTATTAAATATTATAAAGAAACAATGGAAACACATTTTAATGAGGAGGTTAGTTTAAGAGAAGCTAAAGACTTTGTAGATGCTATACAGAATGATATGAAAAGAAAAGGAGTTATTAATTAATGGACGATCTTTATCTTGATCGATTAAGAGCTAAGTATAATTATTTTGTATTAGAAGAGAAACATCAAAAAAATGTTTTTAATGATGCAACTGA
>Ga0209434_1001258_pt1 | contig 11499 bp, 23 predicted proteins | sample ETNvirnome_2_300_FD_184068 | JGI IMG/M metagenome (GOLD analysis project Ga0209434, IMG submission 184068) | Marine viral communities from the Pacific Ocean - ETNP_2_300 (SPAdes) (version 2) | ecosystem: Environmental > Aquatic > Marine > Oceanic | place: Pacific Ocean | collected 2013-06-22 | reverse complement strand
TAAATTAAATCCCCTATCAGTCTTGCGCCATTCTCCGCTTCCCTGAGTTCCCTCTGTAATTTTACCAATAAAGCCCTTTCTTCAGGATTGCCCCAACTCCTCTCCCTGTTAATCCTTTCGGAAGTTTCGGCTAACCTTGTCCTGATGGCCTGTATCTTCGGGCTATCAGGCTTTTTTACGGTGCGTGGTTGTACCGGTTTTTCCTGCGGAAGGTTGTATATTATTTCCTTCTTCCTCTTCTCCTTTTCCGCCTTATTATGCCAAGTCAATATCACATGATAATGACTTTTATACTTCCTTTGAAACCCCCTTGAACCTATATAATTGTTAAGACCTTCTATCTTTTCGTTAAGTTCCTTTTCCCCAAACCTGTCTTTAAGTTTCCCGTACTCTTCCGGGGATAATAATACAAATTCCATAAACCTGTCTTTGAGTTTCTGTGGTTTTATTACCGGTTTATACATATTTTTCAGGGCATACAGTTGCCTCGCAAATCCTCTGTATAGCCCCCTCGTTTAAATAATTATTAATAGAACCCTTTCCCGCAGGAGCATATTTACACGCAATCGTGGCGTAAGAGAATCCCCATACAAAATGATAACGCCTGATTGCCTCATGCGTGGGAACTATATTATAGCTATTGTAATCATCTATAACCTTCTTACTCCATTCCTGGTACTTGGCCTCACATTCCTTTGTGTCGTATTTACCCATTTCCCCTATACATCTCCTTCCTTTATGGCCTTGCGTATAGAATCTGCCTCTGCCGCCATCCTTTCCGCCCAACTATATGTGTCGCACCATGAATGTCCGCACTCGCAGTAAAAGAAATCTGCGGGTTTATCCATGTCCATGCCTTCCACTTCCGCACCACACTTTTTACATTTCTGTTCTTCCATTATTTCCCCCCTTTTTTTTAAAATTCATAGTCCTTCGGAACGGTTATGGTGTATTTGTAATCGGCAACATCAATACGCTTAACTTTCATGGAGGTAGTGCCTGCATTATTCCCGCAAAAAGTGTCTACTATTGGAGAGTTCTCATTTAGTTCCCCTTTATCGGCATCGTATGCCCAGGGAAGGGTGTATGCCTCTTCCCCCTTTTTCATATCCTTGATCTTTCTTTCCCGCTTAACCTCTCCCATAACCTTTATCTTATTATTCATTTTTTCCTGTCCTTCATCCACCACCTATCCCCCTTATCCTGCTTTTCCAATGGACAGAAATCAGGTATTACCGTCTTATCAAGAACAACCGATTTCACATCCGCCAATGCACATATATAAACATCTTTCGCATGGAACTCTACAGTATAGAGTTTCTCATGGTACGGACACTCTTCACAATTACTAACCCTTATAATTCTAGCCATGCCTTCTCACTATTTTAACTTCCATCAGCCAGGGTATCCTGATTAAATATGAATAAGGATACGGTGTCCTGAAAAAGAAGATGCCAATGCCCTTCCACTTCCATAAATACCATATTATATGCACCCTGTCAAACATTATACTACATCTCCCCGATCTTGAAAGTTAAATATTCCTTTCCCTTCCTGACATCCGCCTTTTTCATCCTGATTTCATATATATATCTATCGTCAAACCGATACTTCTTACAGAGTATGTCCAAGAACGGCTTACAGGCGTTGTCAAGGTCAAAATTCTTACTTGATACCCCTATACCCATTGATAATTTAAGTCGCTTGGAGGCGATTCTAGAGGTACTGACGGGCAATTTAGACAGCACCTCTACCTCATAATCCCTGTACGCCTTGGTCCTGAAACGCCTTCCCTGCCATATCTTGTTTACTGATAAGGGCTTGACATTAATTCTTCCCTTCATATCCCCCCTTTTTCCCCTATTATTCTGTTTCCGTGCACCCAGTTTTCCAGTTTCCCAACCTATATAGGCGTGAAAAACTAAAAAACTGATTAATATTTCACGCTTTAAACAAAAAAAATAACCAGTAACCGACCCCCCGATTTAAATGGTACGGCAATCGCCTTCTTATTGGTTTCCTTTCAAAAAACCCATCCTGTTCCAATCACAATACCAACCTGGTTATCTTAACCAAGGGTCAGAACGGCACATCTTCATCGTCAACTTCTTCGGTATACTCATCGTCAACTTCAACTAAAACCTGGTGAACATCCTTTTTGCCGAACTTGGTATCCATATTCTGAGTCCCCTGATATGTGATCCTGCACTTTTCACCAGTCATCACATTGTCCATAGCACGATTAAGCATGGTGAATCCGTATATCTCGACCACCCTGCCCTTATCGCCCTTGAAACGGTAGATTTTCTGGTCGCCTAGCTTAGTGATAATACCCTTATAACCAAGGTACACACCCTCGTATGACTTATCAATCTCCTTTTTTATATCCACCGTATCACCACCTCTTCGTTCTTTAAATACCATAGCGTTTTTTAAAGTCCTTTCTTTTTTGTAGGAAAATTTTATAGTAACCTTCCAGTTGTTTTTCGTTATAAACGACAGGCCGGGAATACCCCTGCTCTGTCTTGCTGTTCAAGGGAACTATAATCCCCTGTTTGTAGCCCGCCAGTTTACAGTAAGCAGCCAACTGTAAACCATTCTTGACTTTTTCCGGTGTCCGCTTTATATCGAAAACGGTAGCTACCGGTTCTGCGCCTTTCCAATGCGGGATGCCAAGGAAATCAAACTCCCCGTTAAAAAGATCATCCTTGGAAAACTGCCTGGGGGCAGTCCGTGTATGCGCAATCTTATACTTCTTGAGGAAAGCGGGAAAATCCCCCGAATCAGGCGAGAGGGCCAAAGACCCTTTGGCGAGAATTAATATATCAACCCATGTGGTTTCAAGGTCCTTGGCCGCTTTCCACTCTCCCGTCTTAATATAATGGTCTACCTTTGCGTGAGTACAATTGCCCTCGGAGGCGTACTGCCGTAAATCTTCTGCCGAACAGAAGAAATCACTATCGTAATTTATAACCGAAGTGACAGATGGGCTAACCTTCTCATTCTTTGGATTTACCATAAACCTTAAATCCGACCTTTCCGCCTCAATTTTTTCCACCTGTGCCTGTACCTCAACCTGCTTGAGAAGGGAAAAGGACATATCATACAACTGCCTTCTTCTCTCCTGAATATACTTATCGTATTTATCCTCATGCTCCTTGTCCTTAAAGGTAAGTTCTATTTCCTCTTCCCATAAGAAAGAGGGTTTCAGGTTTGAATAACTGCCTGTCGCTATTGTCCCCTCTACAGAACCGCTTATCTTAACCTTCTTCACTATCATTTTCTACCACCTTTCCCTCTCTCTCTTTCTTTTCCTTTTTCCTTTAGGTTAAAATTAAATTCAATAGGAAGAGTAATGCTCTTAGGGTCTCCACCCTTCTCAATTATCTGCTCTATAAATGCTTCCCTGTCAATCTCATCTTCGGGAAACTCCAACCTGCCTGCCGGTCTCTCCTCATACCTTACCCCCTGCCTATCCAAGTCCTTTTTTAGAGCGATACAAGCACCGCACATCCTTTCCGTATAAATAATCTTTTTTATTTTCATAATGTTTTATAGTCCTCAAACTCGATGTCCTTCTCACCGATGGGATCATCCCTTATAATCCTCATAATAAGTTCTTTTTTATCAAGGCACTCTTCCAGAAACCACTCATACTTCTGCCGTAACTCATCATATTTCATTTCCATATCGTCAAGATTACTCATTCTACAATCTCCCATTCTTTCCACACCCCACGGTGTTTCATCTCTATCCTGTTGCTTTCCTTCTCCCGATGCTCAACCAAACACCTTTCCCCCACCTCTGCCTTCCTCTTTAATTCGGTTATATACAGCGAGAGGTCGCAAAGGAAAAAGAGTGTTAATGTAAATATAAACAGTATTAAAGATACCACCACCCTTTTCTTCTTCATTGAATATCCCCCCACTCCAAATCCTTCCATTTAAGCAGGTCGTATTCTATAAATATTACCTGGTCTCCATCCTCAAGCCGCCTGACAACCACATAATCATTCTTCCTGCCCCTCTTCCTCATTACCACCTTGAAAAGATTTTCCTTCAACCTGTGCATACCATCTCTTCTGGCCACCGCAAGATTCCTTTCATTGGTAATCCACATCATCTTCTTACGGCTATCGCTGATTTCAGTAACACACACGACATACTTCCCTATGTCCACATGGTCCGCACTTACCCTTAAACTCAGGTTGCCTGCGGCATCTGAATCCTCGTACACATTCTTATACTCCCTTCTTACCGCCACTCCAACAGCATTTCTACTCTCTTTTTCTTTTCCCATAGCGAGACATTACCATATATCATTACAAATGCAAGGGAAAAATAGGAAAAACCAGAAAAAAAAATACTGCAATAATCGTACCAAAAAATAGAAAAAACAGAAAAAAATACACCCTTATTTGTCCTTGCAATTATACGGGAAGTATGGTATGGTGTGATAAATCCAGTATAAAAACTGGTCGTGTGGGGGTGAAAAGAGGCACGATAAATTGCTCTTCCAGATATCTTGATTCCCGACAACTCTCAGGCTGGTTTTAATGGGGGGTAAGGGGGGGGTTTATCTCTTAAACCCTCTCACTCTAGGCTTATATTTAAGAGATATGGGAAGTAAATAAAAGAATGGTAGAAGTTAGAATTGGAAGGCCATTTAATAAGCAGTCATACCGGGATAATGACCAAAGGGCCAAGGAGGCTATTTGCAAGTATTTAATTTCCAAAGGTGTTCGTGCATGGATACCTGAAGAAAATTACGGTGCTGATATTCACGCTTATTATCCCGAAGAGAAGATATTTGCAAGGCATGAAGCTGAAATGAAAAATCAATGGGATGGTGATTGGGTTGATTGCTGGGGTGATGTTCGTGTGCCGGCAAGGAAACTGAGATTAATTGAAGAGGGCAAGAAAATAATATTCTGGGTTGTGAGAACTGATTGCCGGGAAGCATGGAGAATCAGAGGAAGTATAATGACACCCGACATGATAAAGCCAGTTTTAATAAAGAAGGGTACTCAATGGGAAAAGTTTTTCTGTATACCGGTTGATATGTGTGAGAGGGTAAGACTGGTGTGAAGTTTTAATCAAGCAGTAATTATAAATATATGATTAAGCTGGGAACTGTTGTAAGGTGTAGGGATAAGAAGAATAAAGAGAGAAAAAATTTTGTGGGAAAATTAATCGGAACAATACTAAACCGGACAACAGGTATCCGTTCATACTACATACAAAATGGAAATAAGATTATAATGGCCGATAAGATAATAAAAAATACTAGTGTTTAAACCAATTCCCCTTTGTAAAATAGAAGAGAAAGGCTGTTATAATTGATCCCCCGATCCATGTCGTCAGCCTCTGCTTGGTCTTTAAAACTGAAATATCTTTTTCATTTTTCCAGGTTTGCTCTACTGCGGGCTTAACCGCCTCTTTAATCTCCACCTTGATTCCCTTGATAGCTAACATAACTTCAAGATGCTGTTCCTCACGCTTTGTTTCTGATGATTTAATCATTTTTTATTATACATTTTTTTTCGGGTTCAGGGATCAGGGTTGCCAACTCACATAACATCTCCCTGTACCTCTTCGTAAAGGCATCTTCACTATTATAAATATCCACTTCAAATAACTGCCAATTTTGAGTGCCGTCCAGATACACCTGTCCGCAGATAATATAAACTTCCTCAAGTCCCTTGATAGCAAATATCAACATCTCTGCATCGTGGTAAACCAATGCGTGTTCGACTTCCCGGTTTACATAATGTATATAATTATCCGTAGTAAAGGTTTCAACCCAACTCATATTAACGCCAGTTCGTTCAATACACTCTTTATCGGTCTGGCTTTGATATACAGGGGACTTATCACCCATGAAACCATAACCGGTAATAGGGGGGAGGGAAGAGAGTGTGATGCCCAGGAATACCATTATAATAAGAAATTTTTTAATCATCTTTCTCTATGCCTATTTATACTCCGAAGTGGTTATGACTTGATGTAATGCAGATGCTATAAGGTCAACCATCTGTTCATTGTAAGTCTCTTTGGGATAGTGCAACTCATTGAATATCACATGGATTACCTCATGCAGGTATACCTGTTCAGTCTTGGCTTCGGGCCTGTTCAGACTCTTATGGTTTTGCAGCACGATCCGGTTCTTATTAAACTGCGCAACCCCCTGGCTATCACTACCATCCTCATAGTCGTCAAGGATTTCTACCGTATATGTCTGTCCAAATAATTTAAACCTCTTCGGCACTTTCATTATTTGTATTTATTTATTTATTCTTAACGAACAATCAAATTACTGTAGCCCCAATTCCATCTTAAATATCTGCGGGTTCTTACCGTTCTCTACCGTAGCGCAACTGACAATCGGCTTAACCTTAAAGTGCTTACCATATGCAAAGGCAATAGCACTATTGTCAATACCGCACCCTGAGTTAAGCCCCCATATACAATCTTTGGGCGATGCAGTATAAGCAACACCCGCAAAGGCATGGCTGTGTGCCTGGGCGGCAGGCATCCTATTGTATATAGCTAATTCTCTATGAGCGTTCTGCCCCGTACTGCTTCCATGTTCATAACCAACACCATCTATTACAAATCTTAAATCAACTTCCCATTTGTCGGGTAATTTCCATATCTCACTAAACTTTCTTACTGCTATACTTGGTATTCCACCCTTCTTTGCCTTACGGGCCAACCTTAAATCATGGTTTCCAAGTGTGAATTTTAATTCAGGAAAAGCCAAGAACCATTCTTTCAACTTCTTCCTGGCTAAAAGTATCTCGTCATTGGGAGAGTGGCCGTCAGGGTCTAAATCTCTCATCGTCAATCCAAGATTGTCAACAAGGTCACCAAGATGGACTACCGTGCCACATTTTTTTTCCTTCCTGACTTTAAGGCAATGTTCCAGATAGCCTTCTTGCGTAAAAGGTATATGGGTGCATCCCATTACCAATATATTACGCTTATCATATCTTCTGAGCATAATGTACCAGTTGTTTTAATAGGCACAACTGGCGGAAAGCCGAGGCAACCGCAAAGCGATTCCCGAATTTTAAAAAAAAACTATACCAAACTCAGATTGTTTGTAACTGTAAGGGCATCATCAATCGCTTTACTGTCACCCTGGATACCATTGAACCCATAGCCACCATCGGCCCTTGAAATAATCCGGTCTCTTAGTTCTCCTACTTTTGATTTGTTCCAATTGTTGGTTCGGGAATAATATCCCACGATTCTCGTAACGCCCTCTAAGACAATAGGTTTTCTGTTATCAGCAATAACACTCCATACATCCTTTAACGGGGCAGTTAAAATTTCTTCTACCCCAACCTCGATATACCTGCCGTATATCCCTTCACGCTTGGTTGTGTCGGACAAAACAATTACTTCTTCATCTTTATCAGTTCCTGCTATTTCAAACCTCTTACTATCTTCTACTTTTTCTACAAAACTATTCAGTTTGTCCAATACAACCTTTTCTTCCATAATTTTTTTAACCCCTTTCTCTTTTTTTTGAGTTAAAAAGTGTTGTGGTTACCCCCCTTTTTTTTTCTTTCTTCTATCTTTTTCGTCATCAAGGGCAACCCGATTAAAACATTCCTCTGCGATCCGGTTAAAACATTCGTCTGCAATTTCCTTCTTCCATCTGGTCTGGAAATATTCTCCCACGACCCCCTCTACCACTTCCTTTTTCCACTTAGTCAGGATTGATTCTATCATACGAAGGTCATGGTAAGCCTTGTCGGGGTTCTTCATCTCTACCGGTATGCCCATGCCGCTCATTATCTGCCGTGATATATCCTGTGGTGTTCTCATCCAACCTCTGCTTCCAACCCCGTATGTTCTGCCGCCTTCTTCGTCTTGGCTAATTCTTCGGGTGTTAACTCACTTTTGAAAATATTCAAAGCCTTTGCCTTACGATTACGGCTGCGCATCAGGCCAATCAATGTGCCTATCAGTCCACCTCCTGCTACTGTCCCACCTGCGACCTGACTGATCAAACCCTTTGTCCATTCTATTCCAACTCCTACCTGTTCCTCAACCCCTGTCCTGCCTACCATCCTTGCATACTGCTGCATCATATTTTCAGCCGATGAAGGCTTGATGTCAGTAGCCATTTTATTACCCTTGTATATTATCTTTGCCAGGGCAAGTTTGGTCTTTTTATCCGTATCCTTATCAGCCAGAGCAAGCAGTTTATCATTGAAATCCGCATTAACGCTTTTCAGATGTGATAACTCTCCTGCCTTAAGATGAGTGTCCACATCCGGCACTAATGCCCTGGACAACATTGAAGCACACCCTGCCGAAAGGAATAGAGTTATTACACCTACGATCAATACTACACTTCCCCTTTTCCTTCTCTTCATCCGTACTCCTCCCCATTAAACAATTATTGCCATTAGAATATACTATAAACCCCCGAATGTCAAGCCTTTACTCAGGCTTTCCTACTCATAAACCACACTTGTTTCTCTATTGTAAGCGATAGCAGTTAACTCCAATGGCTTGTCCTTGATAATCTTTAAATCTTTAAACCCTGCTCCCACTAATACAAATTCAAGCTATACATTTTCCTTTTCATTACCATCTACTTATTACATTTTTGCTATCGCAGTGTTTTGAGAACAACTACCATGAAGCGTCATGGTGTGACCTGTATTGCCCGAATCAGTAAAATTTCCCCCCACCACCACTTCATTGCAATGGATTAACATTTTCGTATAAGAATCAGAGACATAAGGCACTGATGACGGGGTAAAATTACTTGTCCACCGAATTGCTCCATTTGATATTCTCATTTCATCCAGATACCCATTGTGATGCCATGCACTACCCACTCCTCTTCCCCAGTTTAATTGATAAGATGGGGTGGCATCAGTTAAATCTATGGCATTGGTATCAGTACCTGAAACCACTGAAGTACCATCAACATATAAGACTATCAAGTCATCAGCATTGTGAGTCAATGCAATATGAGTCCATGTATCACCTGCAGGGTTACTGCCCCCATCAAGAAAATTTGCATTATTCCAACCAACCTGCATATTACCAGCATCCTCACGGAAATATATTCTATCAGACTCAGTCCAACCTGCACCCTGATTTGAAAAGTCATAAAGGTAATAATTTGATGGTGTACCAGTCCAATACGCCCACAAATCTAAACACCAAAGTGCTCCAGAGGCAATACTAAAATCAGCATGACCTGCAAAGGTCATATAATTGCCTGAAGAAAAAGATAGTGAACTCGCTGCTGCTCCCGATACCCCACTACCAAACCCCACAAGATGAGTCACCTCCAGTTTATTTCTATAAATCCTGTATTGAGCAGGTGGACTGGCGTATGGATATTTTAAGTCTGGTTCAAATTCTGCCATAGCATCTTGAATATATAAATTTGCTTTATTTCGTGACCACATTAAACTTCATCCTCCCCCCTTAAAACTCTCCTTGCATTTATCTTCTCCCAAACCTCGTCAGCAAAACTATCCTTTTCCAGAGTGCCTCCCTGTGCTATGATAACCAGTATATCTTCAATCATCCTTGCAAGCACTCCATCAGAATCAGCAATCTTACTTATATTTATCCCTGCCTTTTCTTCTTCTGTTAGAGCAACCACATCAAAACCCAATACCCTCTTGTCATCTGGAGAAACATCAACCGTCATATCTGATAAATCTGGTATTGTATCTGTCTGGACAAGTTTATGTGTTTTTTTGTCATACTCTGGTTGAGCATCTCGTTCTTCGGGTATCCAGACAAAAGGCTTGTTTAAAGCTCTTTCGGGATTATTAAACTGTTTGCGTTTTACTATATCACCTGTACTTCTATCAATTTTTGAATACCATTTTTTCATCTTATGTATCCTCCCCTGCGTCTGTTGTTACAAACATCTGAATTCCTATTAATCGTGCATCTTCAGCCATGTCATCATTGGCATCAGATACATCTCTAAATACTCTGAACCAACATAATTCATCAGTTGACGGACTTCCTGCAATCGTTACAGCACTACTCTCTGCTGTAACTAAACAGTCCTCGGCAGCACTAATATTATCATCTGTAACTACGACAGCAGTACCATAAGCAACATCTACTGTATCGTCATTTGCAGTTGCCACTCCCTGTAAACCCCAAGCGACTCCATCCGTATCCGTTGCAGTTGAAGTCCAGAAAGCCTTGAATGTAATTGTGCTTTCGTTCCAACTCTTAGGCATGGCAATCTGGAATTGTGCGTGTTCGTCACTTCCTGTGTCAAAGTCAAGAACCTGTAAGTCAGGTCTGCCAGATGTTGTCTCTACATCTGTTATACCATCACATCCATTGGAGTCCGTTGGTCGCATCGCAGCAGCAGGTATCCATAGAGTATGTTTACCTACGGAAGTTGCCGTATATGACGGTACTTGCCAAGAACATGACCCGTCACTATCTGTTCTTAAAAATTTTGTAGTTACGGCTTCACCCGTACTTAATACTGCTGTACCTTCTGGGGTGTGTGATGAAACAATCGCAGTTCCATCTGCTCGTGTATAGTTAATACATTGTACAGTATTAGAACCTGTTGACTGAAAGGTTGCAACATCACCTGCTGCGGTAGTAATATTAGCTTCTCCTGGTAAATCCAAATTAGTAGCATGGTGTGTCATTGTCAACACTCCATCAAACTGTAAAGTGAATTGCCTGTCAGCAGCAACCGTCATAGCTGCAAAACTAACTGTACCTGTCACATCAAAATAATCGCCATCTGTGTCAATTACGAGTGGAGAAGCTGAAGTTAAATCTCCACCCTTCTCTGTTTGGATGTAGTTCCCATCCGTATCAAGAACTCCACCCAGTTTAACCGTAGTACCAGTTTGCCCCCTGATAACATCGGCTTTCAGCGTACTGTTTGAACCATCTAAATCTATCTGACCCATTCAATTTTCCTCCTGACTAAAAATTTTATTTAAAGAATTGTCCATCTTGAACCATTACTAACCACTACTGTATATCCGTTTGCTATTGAAACCTCACCAATAGTGCTACCATTTTCCGTACCTGCAAAGGTAATGTTTTCTGATATTGTCTGGGCATTTGTCCTGATAATAGAGTCCGTTCCTAAACTAACACTAGAACCAAGAGTAATATCTTCATCAGGCATGGTAATTGTTCTTGTAGTGCTTGTTGATATATTAGTAGCTTCAAACGCTATCTGCTTGGTTGTGTCAACACTATCTTGTATCCTGAATACATTATCAGGTGGAGTATCACTACCTGCACCTGCTGGTCCTGTTGGTCCAGTCGGCCCTGTTGCCCCAGTTGAACCTGTTGCACCGACATTACCTGTACGGGTAAATGATATATAGAGTATGTCGGTATTTGATATTGTGCCGTTGGAGGCAACATGGGTTACTGGTACTTGCAACCATCCTGTGCTATCCGTTACAGCCCCTGTAACACTATAACAGGCAAAGGTGGCAGGTGTGCCAGATTTCCG
>Ga0209434_1001255_pt1 | contig 11510 bp, 14 predicted proteins | sample ETNvirnome_2_300_FD_184068 | JGI IMG/M metagenome (GOLD analysis project Ga0209434, IMG submission 184068) | Marine viral communities from the Pacific Ocean - ETNP_2_300 (SPAdes) (version 2) | ecosystem: Environmental > Aquatic > Marine > Oceanic | place: Pacific Ocean | collected 2013-06-22 | reverse complement strand
GGGGCACAAAGATTATTATATAGTAGCTGATCACACCGCAACCGTTGAATCAGACTTGGGTCGTAGAGACTTTACAATGAACGCTCTCGCGAAAGACTCCGAGGGCAACATAGTTGACATGTTTGGCGGCATCGAGGATATTCAAAATAAAGTTATTCGAGCGGTTGGAGATCCCTTAAATAGATTTAAAGAAGACCCTTTGCGAATCCTCAGAGCGGTTCAATTTGCGGTCAGATTTGGATTTGACATCGAGCCAAATACTGCTGCGGCTATGGAGAGATATGCTAGCAAACTGTCCTCGATCTCCAGAGAGAGGGTTCTGAGGGAATTAATAAAAGCTTGGACAAAGGGCACTGGAGACTCAGTGCATCTTGTTGCGCTTCTGCAAGAGACTGGGATTGGCGAAGAATTGTTTGGTCCATCATTTCGTCCGATTCCAATTAAACTTGAGGAGAGTACGGAGGAAGAACTCATACTGGGCAACTTCATTTCTTTTTTTCTCCAAGGTGGAAATGCCGATCGGCTTCCTCTGTCGAGAGAGATGAAAATATATTTACAGTTAGCCAAGGGTGCCACCTCGGGTCTGCCTCCAGCAGAATATGCAGGCAAACATCGCGATAAGCTGCCGCTCTTAATTAGAGTTCTCAACGCAGCCGGATATGCCGAAGAGGCGGCGCTGGCCCAAGAAGCTTTAAATTACCCGTTGACTCCGCAAGAGTTAGACATAACCGGACAGGAGATAATGCAGCTAGGATATCAAGGTCCAGACATAGGCAATACTCTAAAATATCTATTACAAGCCGTGCAAAATGATGAAGTTGAGAATAGCTACGATGAACTAATGAGGTTTATAAAGGGATGAAATTACTACTTGAAAACTGGCGAGAGTATTTAAATGAAGATTTAGATGCGATCGTAATTCCCACACGAGACGAACTGGTTAGGTATATTACCGATTCTCCACAACAACAAATATACTTGGATAATCCCAGAGGAACCAGCAAATCATTTGGTCGAGGGAAAGAAAATAAAGTAAAATTGCCCTTTGACTATGGGGAATATCCTGATATAATTAATCCTGCAGACAATATGGGATGGGATGTTATTATTGTCCCCTCGGCAACAAAAGATGATCAATTTCTTATTCCCGTGGGCCATGTAGAATATTCAAAAGACCGAAGAGAAAAATTAGGAAACGATAAAATCATTATAGCTCCCGACGGACAATATTCCGACGAAGACAGAAAAATAATTGATAATTTCTTCACCGACTTAAAGGGTTTTGAGTCGGTTAAATGGTATTAGTGGTGATTAATGATGGAACTAATTTCAACTCATTTTATTAAGACTCAAGATGTAGGCTATCACGGCAACCTTTTTGGTGGTGTAATGTTGGCGTGGCTAGATGAAGCTGCAGCGGCGTACGCAGCACAAGTAGCCGATACACCAAGAATGGTAACAAAACATATTGCTGGCCTTACCTTTGAAAAGCCGGGGCGCCCGGGACAAATTATAAAAATATATGGCGCCGTAGCCAAAGTTGGTAAAACTTCATTAACTCTCGATATGGAGGCTAGAAGACATTCGGTCTATAATGGCACACAGAGGACTGTCGTAAACACACAGATGACATTTGTTCGTATTGATGGAGATGGGGAGGCTATTCCAATTAGCGAAAAAGTGCGACAAAAATACAGAGATTCAAAAGACTTCTCTTAAGAATCTCTCCACAAATTATTAGCTGCAAACTTAATAACCTCTTCGGCAGAATTTTCATTATATCCATAGCTTTCCATGAGAGTTCGAACCATTTCATTATATTTTCTTTGTTGCTTATTATCACGACTTTTAGATTTTGTAACAATACGAGAAATATCTCTTACGCTAGTAACGAGACGATTTTCAATCGCCTCCTTTAGTGGGCCATAAGCACGCCAATCAATTACTTCACCTCGACGTAATTTAGCAAACATATAAGAAGAAATATCCGATCGGAAATTATTTTTTGCACTTCCTTTAATTCCGATCTGTTCTTCGATACTAACTAAAAACCTCTCATCCGGCTCCATCTCTTCGTTGGTAACCCGGTCCTTTACTTTCGTCGCGTTGACATATGCTTCAGCATGATCTAAATAATTGTTAAAGAGTGCCTCAGCTTGTTCTTCGTATGCCGACACAAAAGCTTTGGTGATTTCTTTTTCTAATATTCTAAGATATTCCTCGTGTAAAGTTTTTTGCAAAAATAGAAGATACTTTTTTCTATCCTCTTCGTTATTAACTTGTTCCTTCACCTGTTTAATAAGAGAGTCTCTAATTGATATAGGGGTTATCATATTCTTGTTAGAGTCGGCCAATGCATTATCAATTGCTTTCATAATAAATCTTGTGGAGATCCCAGTCATACCCTCATCACGAACCTCTTCGCGAAGGTCGTTAATATCTATTTTCTTTATGTGGCCTTTTTCAATAATTTCTTCGCCATTATAAATTTTCATTTTAGTTAAGGCATCTGCTTTATTGGTCGGCTTAAGCCGACTAAGAACTGCGAACATGGAAGCAAGCTCTAGGGTATGTGGCGCAATATGATAATTAAAGTCAGAAGAGCCCAAAAGTTTTTTATAAATTTTAACTTCTTCATCATATTCCAAACAGTAGGGTATATTAACTCGAACAATTCTATCTAAAATCGCCTCATTTGTATGCTCTGCTTTAAATTTATTCCACTCAGCCTCGTTACAGTGAGATATGATGACTCCATCAAAATATATCATTGCCTGTTTTCCGGGTGAAGGTACCGCCTTTTCCTGAGTTGCGGTGATCATGGTGTGCAGGAATTCAATTTCGTTTTTAAAGACTTCAACAAATTCCACAATTCCTCGATTTCCAACATTAAACGCACCATTTAAGCTTAGTACGCGCGGGTCATCTTCTGAATAGAGGTCCATTTTAGAAATATCCTCAGACCCAATTAAGATGCTGGTATCTTGGGTATTAGGATCCATTGGAGGAACTACCCCAATACCTCTACGACCCCGGATTGAAAAGGATGATTGTGTGATTGGTACTTTTGTATAGTCTCCGGCATATTCCTCTAGAAGATTATAGCGACAGACTGGACATAGATCGCCTTCAATTTTAATATTATAAAGTTTTTCAAATTCATCTTGAAGACTTCTAGGTACTAAGTGAAGAGGATCTTCTCTTATAGGACAGCCATCGATATGATAAACATCAATGGCGTTTTCTAATGCTTTTTTTATGTGCTCCACTAATGCCGATTTTCCGGCGCCGACCGGTCCTAACAAAAGTAAGACTTGTCGACTCTCTTCGCCCTTCATAGCGCCAGAGTGCAAAAATCTCATAATCTTATTTAATGATATTTCCATACCAAAGAAGGTGTCCTGAAAATAATCATAAGTTCTTAATGCTTCAGAATTAAAGAGCTTTCTGCATCTACTATCTGATTCGTCCATACGCGTCATACCGTGGGATATAAGCGCATCATAGAGTCTTTTATGAGCCAGCGAGCAAACACTTGTATCTTGCTCTAAAATAATAAGAAAGTCTTTTAAAAATCCTTTAAATTTTTCTTTAGATTTTTCTTTTTGGTGGCTTTTAATTGTTGTAAAAAAATTATTTGCTTTGCTCACATTAAAACTCCCAGATTTCATTTTCCAAAGTGGTAAAAAGTGTAACGTTGTCACCCCACAGGTCTTGGATATATTCAAATACTTTTCTTGCATAATTCATTTCAAGATCTCTTCCGTCGTGTTCATGTTTTAAAATCAAAGTGTGATCTTGAGTAAGTTCCTCAACATATATCACTGGCATTGAATTCAATCCTATTGTTTTAATTAGAGAATCGCGAACATTTTCCCACCCTTGATAGTCTGATGTTTCATCAATTGTATGATAAAGCTTATCTTTTTTAAACGAATAAGAAAATAAATTAAGCTCTTCACACATTTCTAGATCTAGATACTTTCTCAAAAAAGTAATATCATTATGTACTTCTCTGGCTAACAAGCAGGCCTCAAAACCTTCACGTTCTTCTAGTTTTTTAAATAATTTATATCCCAGATGATAGGGGTTGATACGACCCAGATGAGTTCGTATAACTTGATTATGAAGCTTAATAAAGGGTATATAGTATTTGTCCGGTAGGTTTAATTCGTTGATTATCTTTTCGTGTAAAAAGCATGCCCACCCTTCATTCATAATTTTTGTCATCGCCTGGGGAATAAAATAATGTGAATTCTCCTCCACTATTGATATAAGATTGCATTGCCATGGCTTAAGCGTTCGACTGTGGTTTTTTATAAATTTTAATATATTATATCGTCTTTCTAGTGGTATTTTATCTAAATTAAAATTATCATACTCACCAGTGGTGTCTTCTAATATTTTTTCGGCATACACTTGACGTAGCATATCGTTAGTTTTTTCTTTTATTCCGGGTACTCGTGGCACTTGATATTTTATTGCATGACAGGCGTCCAATATCGCCTCAACTTCCTCAATGCCTATAGTGGGGTCTTCAATCAGTTCTTTAACATATTTAGCTGCTGATTTAAATTTAGATATTATCAATTCAGGGTCAGTATGGGCAAACATTCGATTATTTTTGAAGAAATCCGAATGCCCGAGGCAATGAGCCATGGTTAATATATGAATATACATTTGATTTTCAGACATAAGATATGATATGCTGGGGTTTGAGTTTATTATCATTTCATATGGAAGACCCGTCACTCCAGCATTATAGAGGGTATGTGTTCTTTCATATTCTTTACCAAAAGACCAATGTCTATAATGAGTTGGAAGGCCCGTATACGCCATGGCACCAATCATTTCATGATAATCTATTATCTCGTAGTCGATATCGTGCCAATCTAAATTTAAACCCTCTCCAATGGCACATATCTTATCATCCCAAGAGGCTAGTTCTTCAATTGTCCAGTCACTCATGTTTTGGCGCCAAAAATTTTATTAAAGGACGGCCAAATTTGATCCGCCTTGGTAAGAAATATTCTTTTAAATTTTGAATCAACCAATTGTTGGCAAAGAGTCCATATAGCATCGGGCATATCTTCTTTCCAGGCTGAAAAATTGGGAGATGCCCACTCTACTCCTTCTATTTCTTCATCTGGGTGTGTTGCTGCCTCATTAATTTCAGTATATACTATTATTTGGTTGATTTCTTTTAACAATCTAAGAAGATTTAGGGTCTTTTCGTTATCATCAAACCAATTTTCGCCGTCCCCACAATAAAAAGTATATATATTCCAAGAACTTGGATGATATTCTTTTTCTACAATTTCTAATTGTTTCTCTAGGGCACTACTCATCATCGTTCCGCCGACACTCGTACGTTGGAAAAATTGATCTTCTGTAACACGTTTAGCTTCCGTTGTGTGCGAAATGAATACAACCTCTATTGTATTGTATTTGTGGCGTAAAAACTGATAAAGAAGGAAGAAAAAGCTTCTTGCTATATATTTTTTATCTACCGTCATTGAGCCAGAGACATCCATTAGAAAAAATACGACTGCTGCCGTATTATCTTTGGGTGCTTGCTTCATATGGTGGTATTTTAGATCGTTTTTATGAAAAGGAAATCGCGTATCTACGTCTGGATTAAATGTTCCAGAGCGAATTGCTCTCTTTTTTCGTTTAATTTTACGTTTTAGGGTCTCTTTTTTGGATAATCTTGGTCTGATTCCTTCAAATCGATAGCCCTTGCGTCGGTAAGAGTCTTCTGATATATATCTAAATCGCTTTTTTTCTAGATCGGGAAGTTCAAGGTCCGAAAAAAGATACTCTGCTAACTCTTCTAAGGTTATTTCTACTTCATATTTCTCTTCTCCGGGCTTATTTCCGGCTTTACCGGGGCCCTGTTGGGCACGTTTTGCCCTCTTTTCTCCTATTTTTTGGCCACGAGAGATATCGTGTTCACCCCCGGATCCAACAATCTTGTTTTTTTCACCACTTCCATAAATAAAGCGGTATTCTTTAATTCCTTTAACCGGAATTTTAATTTTTTTCTTGCCATTTTGGCCAATTATGGACTCTTCGGCAACCACATCCTTGATAGATTCTTTAATTGCCCTATCAATCTTCTTTTTATGCCGAATTCGATCAGCAGCTGCTCGATCGACAATAGATTTGTGTTCGCGAAAGGTGCTCATGTAAATCCTCAGTACTAAATATGAAAAAAAATCGTATTTAGTTAATTATAATGCCTTCAAGCGTTGAAATTAACCAGTAAATTGATTTGAACCAATGCAATGAACTAATTATAACAGATCAAACGACATTATGCAAAAAACATTAAAAAATTGGCGAAATTATCTTTCTGAGGAGCAAAAAATGATCGGTGGCCGAGAGGCTGCGCAATCAAAATATAACTTAGTAGACTTTGATCATGAATCGGCGCGCGAAATAGCTCAAATTTTGGCCAAGCAGCTTGGCGGAGTCCTCGGAGAGGAGCTAGGACGAGGTGCAATGGGCATTGTTTATGAAATACGCATGCAAGGCGGCGAAGGTCGCGATATGGTCCTTAAAATTACTCAATTTCCTCACGAAAAGAAGGGTTATACCCTTACTAGGTGGAAAAAACGCCATTTAAAGCACACAAAACCAGAATTAGCCGGTATATTACCCGATGTGGGCAAAATAGTGGATACTATTTATGATTGGGAGGGAGGATACTACGGTGGAATGGGTATGAAGGTTTATGGAATCCCCGTGGAACGCCTAGAACCCCTCCCAGACCGCATTAAAGAGCAATTATTCGGTCATGGAGGCAAGTTTGAGAGCAAAGAAGCCGAAAAAGAGTGGCTTACGGCCCTGACGGACCCCCACGTTCTAATACCGGTTTTAAGGCAAAACTACGGCTGGCCCGAGATGGCCGCTGATGATCCGGACCGATATTACACGTATTTCGATAAAAAGAAACGCGGCGGAGTGGAATTTGAGAAAAAAGTGCTAAATCTGCCCTCACCAACAACTTTTGAAGATTATTTGATCCGATGGCTCTCTCAAATCAAACAATTGGCCCTAGAAAGTGCTGCTTCTTGGGAAGACACTCGTTCAGCAATATATGATTCTCCCGAAGACTCGATTCGTAAACAAAACCACCTACTCGCCAAAAGATTGGAGGATAATATCAAAATTCCTCAATATCCGCCCGAAGCGCTTCGATATTTTGGGATTCAGGGCGCCCACCCCGAAAAGGGGGCCACGGGCACCGTGGTTAACGATTATTTTAACAAGCTGATGGCACTGGGACCCGAAGGGATTGAGTTTTGGGACACACACCGAGAAAATGTTATGATGCGGCCCTCCACCAATGAAATTGTAGTTTCCGATGTGGGATTATTTAAACAAAAAATCTAATTTAAACCTTTTGCTTCCAATTAACATTAAAAAAACTATTTAACATGAGGTAAAAACTATGGAAGCAGATCTTAGTATTGGCGTTTCAATTGAAAAATTATTAAAAAGAGCCATAGATGTTTTAGAATCTATAGATAAGAGCATTGACTTTCTGGCCGCTACAACATCCGGACTTGAACCATATGAGGTAGAATTGGGTCAGCGAGCCTTAGGAAGATTTGCGCGGGCGGGGAAGGCTCCGCCAGGTAGTGATACAATGCCCTCAGCCGCACCTTTAAAAATAGACGAAGCTCTCTTTGAGGAAATAATTGAAGATATTGTTCACGAAGAGTTGCTTTTAATGCAAAAATAGAAATGGTTATATAGATTATGGACAAAATAATGAAAAAACAGCGCGAAATGTTAAAAAAAATAATAAAAGAAGAATTGTTCTATCGCGATTTTTACAGAGCATCAGATCTTTTAGTTTTTAATGAAGATAAGTTTGCAAATGATCTTTATACCGAGGAAAAACAAGCCGAACAAGAATCCCCGGAGAAAGACTAGTGAGAATAACAAAATCCAAATTTAAAACCCTCTTGAGGGAGGAGCTGGAGGTTGTTTTAACAAATAGTGAAGCGATAGAGCTGTTTGGGGATGAAATAGCATCAAAACTGTCCCTGGAGGGGGTAATACAAAAAGAAACCGTGTACGTTATGGTTGATAATATAATTCACAGACTTAAGCAACTAGGAATACCACGCAACAAGACCACATTAGAGTCGATTATACGAGAAATTTACCGACATCCTCCCCTGGACCCCTCCGGCGATCCGGCTACAACCGTAGCCTCGATTATCGATGATCCGGCTACAACCGCAATTATACCGCGAAGCAAGTACCGAAAGCAGAGAGATCCAGGCTTGGAGTATAAAGCAGAAAAAGATTTTTTTGGCGAGCCACTTGAGCCGGCTGAACACCTTCTTGATATCGAGACGGAAGAAGAGATGCTAAGCACATTAAAAAAGACCGATAAAGCGACTAATATTGCATATCGAGCTTTATTTGATGAAAAAGACCCAATAGCATGGAAGGTCTATCACAGACTCAAAGACCAAAACAAAAATATATTTGGAAATGAACAAGAATTCTTAGATCAGTATTGGGCCGGCCCAGAAGCAGAAGCCTGGGGTAAAGAAATGTTTAAACAGGCCCAGGAAACCGCTGCTAGCCGCCCTGTCGGTGCTACCGGTAGAGGCGATGAGATAATTCCTGGCCGAAAAATGGATCCAAGAGCCGCGGCTGCATTGGATAAATTTCGAGCAAGGGAGCGCGCAGCGACGAGGCGGCAACGGTTGCCGACGAGGATCCTCAATCCGATAAAAGGGGAAGATCTAGAAGAAACAATTAAAAAAGTCGAAGGGGGCTATAAAGTTTATCCAAAAAGTGGTGGGCGCCCCCTTTCTAAAAAGCCTAAATCTAAGAAAGCTGCTCAAAAACAACTAGCTGCTGTGGAAATAAGCAAACAGAAAAGAGGAAAATAAATGAGCACCATTAATATATTAAAATCATTGATTGAACAGCAGCTCAAAGAAGCAGATCCGTTTATGGATCATGGGATGGTACCATTTGTACCCCATCGAGAGCCAGCTGCTGATACAAGAAACGAACCGGCACAATTGACCGAGGTTGACATGCTATATAAGACAGCCGTCAAGGCCAGACTAGCCACAGAGGCCCTTGTACAGGCGTTAGACCACCCTATATATGATAAGGTATACGAAACGGCCTTTAGGGCGTCCTCGTCCCTTAGAGACGCTCTCAACGCCTTAGAGGGGCTTGGTGCAGTGATAAACCCGGATGATAGGATTGTAGCTCCTAGTGAAGATGAGCAACCGTTGGGATCCGCATATGGAGTCACCAATATGCCAATGACGTACACGGGAGATCCGGTCTCTGAAAACAAGGAGAGAAATAATGAGTGACTTTGATTTTGTAGAACACTACGGTGGAGAGGCAAAAGTCGATCATGAAGATCAATTGCCAGATAATGAAGCTATTTCTTCTTTAAATTGTGCTTTTGTGGGCTTTGGCGGTGGCGGAGGCAAACTAGCTAAGGCATTTTTAGACCTGGGGTTTAATAAAACTCTTCTTATTAATACAACTGCCAAAGATCAGCCCGAGGGTGTTGACCCCGCGCATTTAGTATTAATTCCGGATGCTGACGGCATTGGAAAAGACGTTAATAGCGGAAAAGTGGTCTTAGATAATGCTAGTGCTATTGTAGAAGATGCCCTGAGAACTAAGCTGGGTAAAGTCGATTGGCTTTTTGTATTAGCATCTGGTGGTGGTGGAACCGGCAGCGCCTCTTCGGCACTACATCCTGTTTTTGATAGATACTTAAAGTCAGTACAGGCCGAAGGGCGGGTGGTATACATTGTTTCTTGGCCCTCGGCCCAAGAACTTTTAAATCCAACTATTGGCAAAAATGCTTTGTCGCTTCTAAACGATGTTTCAAAATATCCTCATATTTTGTTAGATAACGAGCGTCAGATTAAGCTTCTGAGGGGCAAAGTTGGTATTTTAAACATGTACCCCGTCGCAAACACGGCATTTGCCAAATTACTTTCACAAATTTTGAAGCTTTCTTCAGAACAGTCTTCTATTCAATCGTTTGATACAAAAGATTTAGAAAAATGTTTAGGAATGAATGGCAGAATATTTTTAGGCTCTACTTTGGTACAAGATCCCAAGGCCCCCGGCCTTGGCGCCAGCATTTTTCAGAATTGTTCTACTCGATCGCCGTGTCCAATTCCCCAAGGTAATCCGAATGCCGGTGCCATGCTTCTAGTGGTTACCTCTGAAATGGCCAGCGACCCGGAGATTAGCAAGCACATGGATGCGGCAATCTCTTATGTCGGTGGAAGAACAAACACTCTATTTTCGGGCGTTTATTTAAATGAATCAGTACCGGGCCTCGTGGCACTTTTGTGTATGAGCGGCCTTAAGGATAAATAATCATGAAAATCACCAAACAAAGACTAAAGGAGATTATCAAGGAAGAGCTTAATGAAGCCACCGAAGAGGGCGAATGGGGTAAAACTCGTCGACATGACGATCCCATCCCCGCTCTTGGCGGCGAACCTCGACCAGATGAAGCAGAGGGTGTCTATCAGTCTCTTCAAGAAATGATACTCCAAATCGTGGATCTAACACAAGTTATTGAAAACATCTCCATGGAGCATGGAGCGTTTGTTCACGTGAATGCTTATGCAAAGATGGCCCGGGCCGCTATCGCGAAGCTGCGCGACAAAGTAGAGGGTGCAATCCTTGAACGAGACCGGTGGAACAAATAATGAAAATCACCAAACAAAGACTTAAAGAGATCATCAAGGAAGAGCTTGAGACTGTGAGTATGGGATCCGATATCGAAGGCTTCCCAGAGCCAGAAGAAGAGGAAGACCCTATGGCTAGTCGCCTAGGCACCCCCGAAGAGCAGCTGCTTTCTAGAATATTGAGCCGCGCAGTGGTTGATAGATATGATTCCTTACAGGATCTCGCTGATGATCTTGGCGTGGATATGACTCCTGATATGGTTCGTTTTATTGGGTCCTTAAAAGCGAACCCAATGTATGGGAGCAGCTAAAATGAAGATTACTAAACAAAGACTAAAAGAGATTATCAAAGAAGAGTTGGACAAATTTCTAGCAAAGGATTCGTTGGTAGAAAACAGAGAGATAATAATCCAGAATTTCATGCAACGACATCCCGACGCAGATCTTAAAAAAGTTAGTCGTCTTTATGATAATGGATATGATTCGGTACCCGCGCTGGAAAAGGCGCTCGGTCTTTTTCGTGAACGTGAAGGCTACTAGAAATAAAAAATTATGGAATTCCCCAAACAAAAATTAAAAAAGATTATTCAAGAAGTACTAGTCAAGGCGCTCGCGGAGGCCAGCGCGGCGCCTGGGCAGGACCCGGCAAAGCCGAGACCCAGTAAGGGTGACGATCCGCAAGCCCGCGCGCGAATAGGTCAAAAACAGGTTACGCGCCAGCAGTTGGCCTCGGCTGAATATGAAAAAGCAAAAAGAATTCGGGGTGGAGAAACCTTGGGACAAGGTGTTACACCGATT
>Ga0209434_1001253_pt1 | contig 11514 bp, 17 predicted proteins | sample ETNvirnome_2_300_FD_184068 | JGI IMG/M metagenome (GOLD analysis project Ga0209434, IMG submission 184068) | Marine viral communities from the Pacific Ocean - ETNP_2_300 (SPAdes) (version 2) | ecosystem: Environmental > Aquatic > Marine > Oceanic | place: Pacific Ocean | collected 2013-06-22 | reverse complement strand
CGGGAGATTTCCTCCGGAATGACTAGAGGGGATATAACTGATTACCCCATTTACTTTCTGTTCTAACGTCTCACCGCATGATGTGCACTTGTACATGGTTTCATATAAGGAAATAAGTATTGTAGGAATGGATGGCTACACTTTGCATTCCCAACAGGAGATAGGCAAGAAGAAGAAAAACCAGCATTGCTATGGCAAGGGGCACACCGACGATTCTACCTGGGAGGAGTGTGTAGCAAAAGACAAGATGGTATACGAATCGTTACGATCTCTGAAAGATTTCGGAATAAATTTTCACATACTGACGCCAACTGTTTTTAAAGATTTTTATACAAAGGGTGTTTTATGAATACAATTGTTGTGATTCCAGCTCGATTTCAAAGCTCTCGTTTTCCTGGCAAGCCTTTAGTCATGATTGCTGGAAAAAGTTTAATACACCGTGTTTGGGAAAGGTGTGTTCGAGCGTTGCACCATAAATATGTTTTTGTTGCTACCGATAATGAAGAGATATCTAGACACTGCAAAGGGCTGGGCATTCAAACCGTTATGACGAGCGACATCTGTTTAACTGGAACGGACAGGGTATATGAAGCGTCAAAACAAATACCGGCAGATGTCATTGTCAATGTGCAGGGAGATGAACCACTGATTGATCCCAATGATATCTTGAAGATTATTGCAGCTCATAAAGAAAGACCAGACTGCATTCATAATGGCATGTGTCCGATTCACACGGAAGAAGATTTTCGAGACACTACTGTTCCGAAGGTTGTCGCGGCGAGGGATGGCACTCTTTTGTATATGAGTCGTGGTGCCATTCCTACAACGAAGAAGTTGGACTTTGTGCCAGGACTCGCTCAGCGACAAGTATGTATTTATTCGTTTATGCCCGAAGCACTAGAAGCATTTGGAAAATGTTCTGTAAAAGCTCCGTTAGAGCAGGCGGAGGATATTGAGATTCTTCGATTTATTGATTTAGGTTATAAGGTTAGAATGATATCTTTATCTGAAAATCCTGTGGCCATAGACACACCTGAAGATGTTGAGAAAGCAGAAGAGATTATAAGGGAGCGAGGGTTAACACACTCCTTTTCTTGAAAGGTTGTTGTTATGTTTAGTACAATTCAGCGTATCCATGCTTAACCATATAATTATTTACAGAAATATAGCTTTCTTTTTGAGAGTTAAACCAGATCTCACCTAGCAACCTCCCATATTTGTCACGTTTGTCTAAAGTTGTTTTTATAAAAACAGTTTTACCATTTATGAGATCTCTTAAGGCATCTCTAGATAATTTACCTGCTTCTTTTTCTAGCCCCCGTAGCTCAGGTGCATCAATTCCTGAGAGCCTAACTTTTAATTTTCGAAAAGTATGTAAACCCATATCAATAATTGCAGTGACTGAATCACCATCGTAGACAGAAACAATCTCTGCTTTATAAAAATAAAGGTTATTCTTCATAAGAAATAGAATTATTATCCATATTTTATAATTGCGACAAAAAATAAAAACTACCTTGTAGCAAACAGTGAAAAAACATATAAAAAAAGTAGAATATCATACAGTGGGACAGGTAAAAATCTCTCAAACAAAAATGAGGGAAGCCTCAGTTTCTACTAAAAGGGCTGCCAAGAAATTTGCTCACCAGGTTATTAGTCTAAGAAAGAAAAAAGATAAAAAAAAGCACAGAACAAAGACAAAAGTTCAACCAGAGGGCTTAATAAATTTATATCCAAAAGAATCTATCGATTATTCAAAGTTATCTGCAATCAATAATTTATTTTTTATTGCTTCATTTAGTAGATCTGGTTTTCATTGCACTGTCAATTGGCTGTTAACACAGTTTCAAGGACATAAAGTCTATTTTGACAAACAGCAAACGTTCTGTAATTTAGATCACAGGCGACACATACAGGGCGATATTTATTTGCCTAGTGATATTTTTTGTGTGCTATTTGAGAATAAAACTATAGGTGCCATAGCTGATCGGCATATGTGTGAATCTGAATCTTTGTTTGCGAGGGCTTATAAATATAGGAATATTATTGTATTACGAGATCCTTTTAATTGGCTAGCTAGTTTTTTACAAATACCAAAGCTATCGAAGTGCTTTAAAAATCATTTTCATTTTTGGCAAACACAGTGGATACAGTATATGAAAGAGGCACTTTGCATTACTAACCAACTTCCAAATAAGCTATTTATCAATTATAATAAATGGTTTGTTTCGAAAAAATACAGGATGCATATCTCGCAGAAAGTCGGTGGGCGATTTTCTGATCGAAAATTGAATGTAATTCCTCGTGTTGCTAGATATAGTTCCTTTGATGGGCTCGAATATCAACATCGTGCACAAGAAATGAAGGTGTTAGATAGGTGGCAGTTCGTGCGAAAAAATCCGATTGCTCGATCGTTTTTATCTGACCCATGTGTATTGGATTTAGCGCTTCGTTTATTTGGTTCAATAGAACCTATTGATTATTTTAAGGGCATCGATAGAAATAAAATAAATATTAAAAAATGATACAAGGAACAACAAACATGCAAGCAGTTGATTTACAGGGTACATTAAATAAATATTTTTTTGATGCTGAGAGAAAAATTCCACCAGCTCATCTCAAGACCGTCTGCAAATTTAAGCACGGACAGGAGACCTGTCGATATATATCTCTCTCAGTGGGCGGATTTGCCTGTATGAAAAAAACACCCGTTAAAAACACCCTGGACGAAAGAGTAAAAAATAATTTAATGAAAGCGCAAGGTGATAATTGCGAAGGTTTAGGGAACATATCAAGTCAACTGCCAACGGCTTCGTAGGTTTGCAAGCGAGGGCTTACAACGTAAGAGTTGACTAGACTCAGGAGAAAATGTTATGTAAATAATGTTAACATCCTACGCTTAAGAGGCTATTAAGTACCTAGGAATGCCTCCCTAGTTCCTAGCTCTACGACAGAACCCTTTAATGTCATGTTCTACTCCAAAGGTAGAACTAAGCAACTTAAGCATTGTCGAAGGGAAATACATACAGGTTTTCCAGTCCTGGCTTACTGCATTAAAACTGGATTTTAGGAGTTTCAATTGTTTGTTCCAGTAGTTAGTCAAAATCAGAAACCATTGATGCCAACAATTCCTAGCCGGGCTAGGCGTTGGGTGCGTTCTGGGAAAGCTACTGGATTTTTCAAGAAAGGAGTGTTTTGTGTTAGGCTAAATGCTAAGCCCAGTGGGAGAAAAAGACAGAGGATTGCTGTTGGAATAGATCCTGGTAGTAAAAGAGAAGCTTTTACTGTAAAATCTAAAGCACACACATATCTCAACGTTCTTGTAAATGCTGTTGATTGGGTGGAAAGAAATATGAAAATAAGGACAGAGATGAGAAGAGGTAGAAGATATAGAAAAACTAGACACAGAGAAGCTAGGTTTCAAAATCGACACAAAGCTAGCATTCCTCCATCTACTAGAGCAAGGTGGAACAACAAATTAAGAATTATTAACATATTAAGAAGAATATTTCATATTACAGATTACTGTGTAGAAGATATTAAAGCTAAGACAAAGGGTAAAAGGAAATGGGATAAATCTTTTTCTCCCCTACAAGTTGGAAAGAGTTATTTTTACGATGAAGTGTCAAAGTTGGGAAATTTAACCACGAAAGCTGGATATGAAACAAAAGAATTTAGAGATATATTGGGGTTAAAGAAATCAAATAGAAAATTAGATGATAAGTTTGAGTGCCATAATGTAGATAGTTGGGTTCTTGCCAACTATATTGTTAGTGGTCATAAGAAGCCAGACAACATAGGTATCATAAAACTAGTGCCTCTTCGATTTCATCGTAGACGACTTCATGCGTTACAATTTGCAAAAGGAGGTAAGCGAAGGGTATTCGGAGGGACAATTAGTTTAGATTTGAAACGAGGAAGCGTTGTAAAACATCCAAAATATGGAGTTTGTTATATAGGAGGCACAACGGATGCTAGAATTAGCTTGCATTCTATGAAAAATGGCGATAGAGTATGTAGAAATGCTAAAAGAGACGATATTAAATTTTTAAGTTTTAATAGTTTTAGAACACAAAACCAAGATTGTGACATATCAAGTGGCTAAAAAGAAAGTAAGATTACATTCGAAAAAAAAGAAAAGTAAAAAAAAAGTTGTTTCTGCCAGGACAGGATCGAAAAAGAAAAGCAAAAAAGGTAAAAAGAAAAAACGTAAATATAAAGTTGCTAGAAAATTAGAAATGGATGATATTTACCGCATAATTAATAAAGTGCAGATAGGGCGACAGAAGTCTTCTTTTGCCGTGGACACTGATTATGCGGTTCTTGTTGAAAATGTGCTTCGAGATTTAGATTTATTTTTTAAAAGGAGTGATTTAAAGACAAAAACAATGTTCTGTGTTCATCCCCCAGAAATCTCAGAGGATGAAGAAGAAGATATTGTTTTTGATCTAGACTTTCTGGAAGATGAGGTTTTAGAAGAAGGGCAGCTTTTTTAATGAGTATTATATGGATTGTTTGTTATGACTAAATATGAAGATATTGTTAAGGATATTTGTTTAACAACTTGGAAAGATTTGCAAGCAAAGGGGTCTATCGCAGAGATTGATGGCTGGATTGGAGTGTCTGCTATGCTCGCTTTTATTAAAGGTGTAGAACCCAACTCTCGGTCAATGGGTGTTCATTTCGGGGAACCACCTAGTATGTTCGAAATGCCATTACGACGGTTGAATCGTCATGGCGCTTTTACGGATAGATATAATGCGAGAGGTGATAAAGTTCTTTTGGGAGATAATGTTGATCCAAGGACCACAAGAATAGCATATTGTATTTTGGCTGGGATATCGTCTGGGTTCACAGGTTTTGTCGATAATAAACCGGCTATGCCGGAATTGGTTAATAGTTAAGATGTTCTTATTGTCGCTATTTAAAGAAAGGAGCAAATTATGCAGATTAAAAAGCGACTGGTTTCCACTAAAAAACACACACTGGGTTTTTTAGTGGGCGGAAAGTGGAGGACTCGTAGCCAAGCAGTGAAGCTCGCCGAGAAGGGTAAGATTTCGAACGTAATCGTTCGAAGGAGCCCTTATGGCAAGTATATTTCTGCTGTCCCAGACACTCCGCGTCTGTCAGACTTGCCCGAAATGCATCGTAGTAGATTGAAGACGAAGCAGCGCAGGGTATTCGCAAAGGCATAAAGGGGCATAAAGGAGAATAGCAGCAGCAGGGCCGGAAACGGTTCTGCTGTTTTTACAAGGAGTTTTATAATGCCAAAGGTTGTGTGTGTTGGTTTCGGTTATGTCGGCAAGGCTATGTATGGTTTTTTTAAAGACCATTATGATGTTTGTTTCTATGATCCGTTTTTTACTAAAAACGCTGCTGATTATAAAGGCGAAAAACTATTTTCAGTTACGAAGGATGAAGCAAATAGATGTGATTTAGGACTAGTATGCGTGCCAACGCCCATGGCAGATGATGGAAAATGTAATCTTTCTATTGTCAAGGATGCAATTAGTTGGCTCGATACGCCGCTGATTATTATCAAGTCAACAATTGAGCCAGGAAGCACAGACAGGTTTAAAGCGTGGAGCGGAAAAGAACAGATTATATTTGCTCCTGAATTTTGTGGTGAATCTAGTTATTGGTCTCCTTATAAATTTGATAAAGACCCTAAAGAAACTCCATTCTTTATATTTGGGGGAGACCCGAAATATACACAAGAAGCAATTGATTATTACATGCCGATTGTTGGCCCTACGAAAACATTTAGACAGACTACATCGCTAGACGCGGAACGCAAACGGAAATTCGCGACTCAATATGCGGTTTTTGCAAATGAAATGGAAAGAATAACATTCTGTTACTAGTTATTCCATATTGGGATTTTGATAACATAGAAACTATTTTGCATTCTTTTATTGCTGATAATTAAATGGCTAAGTATCTCGTTATTGTTGAAAGCCCGTCGAAAATAAAAAAGATCAAATCATTTCTTGGGGCATCATACGATGTCACAGCATCTGTTGGGCATGTAAGAGATTTGCCAAAGAAGAAGTTTGGTGTTAATCTCCGAAAAAGCTTTGAACCAACATATGAAGTTGATGCTGATAAAAAAGACATAGTTAAAAATATTGTTGAAAAAACTAAGAAATGCGATATGGTCTATCTGTTAACAGACCCCGACCGAGAAGGGAGCGGGATTAGTTTCCATCTTGCCGCTCTTCTCCCAAAAGGCACGAAATATAAGAGAGCTACTTCTTCCTCAATCACAAAAAAAGAGATTGAAGACGCCATTGCAAATGCGTATGATTTGAGCACCGAACAACCTCTTTTTAATAGTTATGAATGCCGTCGAATATTAGATAGAATTTGTGGCTTCAAAACTTCTTATCTTACTTTTCAGGCCAGTGGCGGCAGAAGTGCAGGCAGAGTTCAAAGTGCTTGTTTGAGAATCATTGTAGAAAGAGAAAAAGAAATTAGGGTGTTTATCCCTCAAGAATATTGGAACATTGACGTAGAGCTATTGACTGATCGCTCTGAGAAAGTGTTAGCTAGGATTAAAAAGCCTAAGCCACTAGATATAAAAACAGAGAGCCAGGCTAAAAAAATATGCGAAGATATTAAAGACGGGCCTGTCGTTGTCAGTAAATATGACAAGAAAACGATAGCGACATCAACATATCCTCCCTTCGCAACTTCAACGTTATTGCAGGCAGCCGCAACTATTTATGGCTGGAAATCTGATAAAACAATGCGTGTTGCACAAAGCTTGTATCAATCTGGCGCAATTACATATCATCGAACTGATAGCGTTCATATTGTTCCCGAGTTTGTTCAATTGATTCGCAATCATGTTACAGGCTATGGTACTAAGTATTTACCAACTCAACCTAATAAATTTGCATCTAAGAAGCAAAGCCAAGAGGCTCATGAAGCTTGTCGCGTCACTGATCTTGTTGTAACACAAGTAAGCGATGCGGATCAAAATAAGCTTTATCAGACAATTTGGAAGAGAACGGTTGCAAGTCAGATGGCAAAGCTAGAGCAGGCTTCTTCGTCGGCGGAATTTGAGGTAAAAGGACATATTTTAGCTGCATCTGGTTCTAAGGTTATTTTTGATGGATGGAGAAAAGTGTGGGACTATGGAACATTGTCTGATACTGAGCTTCCAGTTTTAATTGTTGGAGAAAAGGTAAAAGCAATCCAAATTACTCCAACACAAAAGTTTACTGAGCCTCCGAATCGTTATACAAGTAACTCAATAATCAAGAAACTGGAAGAGCAAGGTATTGGGCGACCCTCGACCTATAGCTCAATTCTTAAGACGTTAGAAGACAGAAAATATATTGATCACAAGAAAAAGAATATTGCTGCTACGGATTTAGGTATTAAGGTGACAGATTTTCTAGTAGAATCTAACTTCTGTTTTATTGATGTTGGGTTTACTGCTGGTTTAGAAGAAAAACTAGATCAGATCGCTCAAAAAAAAGTTGATAAGTTGACTGTATTAACTGAGTTTTGGGATCGCCTAAAAAAAGATATCGAAGCGGGAAAGGGTGTAAGAAATAAACTCAGTGTTACGTCTTTTAACTGCCCAAAATGCAATTCTTCATTATTGAAAAAACAAGGTCGTTTCGGTGAATTTTTCGCATGTAGTAAATATAGCACGAAAAAAGATGAAGGCTGTGATTATACTGCGAATATTGGAGATGATGGAAAGCCAATAGCAAAAATTAAAGCAGCATATAAGGAATCTGCTATACTTTGTAAGAATTGTAAAGAGCCACTGATAATCCGTCAAAATAAAAAAGGTGGCGAATATTTAGGGTGTAGAAACTGGAGGGATAAAAGTTGCGCGGGGTTTTTTGACACAGAGGGCAAGAAAATTGAATTCAAGAAAAAAAACAAAAAAAAGACCTGGTGAGATTCGTGGACTACGAGCAGGCATGTATTCATCAGAAGATGATGATATGCTTCTTGACATTTTTCGAGACGATGATGGAGTCCATGTCGTTCATGTAGATTTTGAATTAGAAATGGTTTCTCATTGGATAATCGATGAGAGGGGGCGTGTCGCTCAATTCTTAGAGGGGCTCCAGTCTCCTTGCGACGAAGAAGACGAAGATGGAGAGGGTTATGAAGGTTATGAAGACGACTATGAAGAGCAAGATTAACAAGCGATTTAGAAGATGGATGTCCAGTGGCATTAGGTTATCTACTGGCGGGTCTATGTCATGGGAGGAGACAGGAAGGTTTCAGCTAGACTTTCTTATATCACAAGGGATGTTATCAACGCATTGTCTTTTGGATATTGGCTGTAGTGTCTTACGAGGTGGTGTGCATTTCATTAAATATTTAGATAAAGGACGTTATTTTGGGTTTGATAAAGAAGAGGAATTAATTCACTTTGCCAAATCTGAAATTATTTTAAAATATAAATTAACAGAAAAAGAGCCACAAATTTGTTTGGTTCAAAATTTTGATTTGCCTTTTTCAGATGTGAAATTTGATTATATGTTTGCTCAGTCAGTTTTTAGTCATTTGTCTCCTAGTGGTGTTCGTAGCTGTTTTGAAAAAATTATTTGTCCCTTTTTAAAAGATGATGGGAAATTCTATGCCACTTATCATGAAGGCAATGCTGTAGACATTGGCGATCCCCATGGATGGAGAACCACGGGAGACGAAAGAGTGCGAGTAGAATATCCATTCTCATTTTTTGAACAGATATCTGAAGATTTTAAAATAAAAGCTTCTGCTTTAGGGAATTGGGTCCATGAACAGTGGACGGAGGGAGACCCCAATAAAAACGAAGCACAGAAAATGCTGATGTTCCAGAAAAGTGGCTGACAAGAAGTATAATGATTTAATCATGGAACTCAATTCGCAATTTCATAAAGTTTTAAGCCCCTCAGAAAGAGTGGCACATCTAAGAGCTCATATGGACATGCAAAGGCTGCTTCGTGGCGCTCTTTGTTATTTGATTGGGCCTATTGATTATGCTCCAGACCAAGGCACGTCTTGGAGGGAAGAACTGATTTTGCAGTGTAATAACACCTGGAAAATGGGAGTTAAATTTCTTAACCCTACAGATAAAGTTGAGGGGCTAAAACAAGAAGTAGATGCAGAACAAGATAAAATAAAAGCATTTAAACGTAACGAACAATGGGAAGAATTATCACTATTTATGAAACCGATTATTCGGGGAGATCATCGCTGTGTAGATCTAAGTGATTTTGTTATTGTGTATATTGATAAGGACATTCATGCATGCGGTAGCTATTTTGAACTACAATCAGCTTTGAATCAAAAAAAACCATATTTCGTATTAATCAAGGGCGGGAAAGGACAGGCGCCAAGCTGGTTGTTTGGTATCTTAGATCATAATTATATGTTTGGTTCATTAGATGATCTAGTAAAATCGTTATATAAGCATCACGTTGGTGTGATCCCTTTGTCAGATCGTTGGGTTTTAATTAGAAAACAAATTGCATTACTATAAGGAGCAATGTTATGGTTCAGGCAGCAAAAGAGTATGAACATCTGGAAGAGTTCGACACGATAGCGGCAAAAGTTGTTGAGAAATATCCAGAAGTTTTCTATGGAGTGAATTTAGATGAAATTCGCTGTGTTTCCGTAGTTAACAAAGATAGGCCAGAAAAGCAAGATAAGCTTTGGGAAGTTATGCCCGTGAAAATGCCTATTAAGATGGATTGTAAGTATGGCTGGTATATTTCTATTTACAGTTCTGATTGGCATAAACTAGTAGAGAAGCACAAGAAGCTGCTTGTGGCAAGTGCTTTGTGTTCAATCCCTACAGATGATAACGCAGAAGGCAAAACGAAGCCACCTGACTATAAAGACTACGCGGTAATGTTACGAACGTTTGGAGTCGATTACTTAGATAAAGATGATGTTCCTGATATTTTAGACGAAGATATTCAATGGCAATCTGCATAAGGAGACAAATATGGCTTGGCATGTAATGATGACTGATGAATACGGCACTACATCTATACAAACAACAATTGATGGTGTAGATGATGCAGTTAAATTTGCAAAGAAAGCGATTACTGATGAAAACGTTAATAATGCATTAACTGCTGAAGAAAAGAAGCGTCATTGGGAATACTACTTTCCTCAAATATTTACAAAATCTAAAGTTTCTAAAAAAGTTGTTTATGCTGGGAAGAATTCTAAGGGCGACCACTGTTGTGTTGACGTAGGGAAAGGCGAGATGGAGCCAGTTGAATCCGCAAAAGGCGAAGTTCGTTTCTATCTTGGAGAATTAGATCAAGAAGATTGGTATGCAGACGATGGGCGAGGAAACCTTTTATCAAGTCTCCAGCATAATTTATTATTTAATAAGTCATTTTACTTCATAAGGAAAGTATGATGCTTATTGATGAAGCAAAAGTAGTAGAAGAAGCTAGGACGTTGGCTCAGGAACGCCATGCTGGGCAAATGAGAGACGATGGATCGCCTTATTTTAATCATGTAGAACGGTGGCAGATCGCGCTACTGGTTCTTTGCATAAAATCATTGCTTATTGCCATGATTTAGTAGAAGACACCGATACGACACTTGATGAAATTAGAGAATTATTTGACGATGGAGTTGCAAATGTAGTCGATATGCTGACGCATCGAGCAAAAGAAAATTATGCTGAATACATGGGTCGAATTTTAAATAACCATGATGCAATGATTGTTAAATTAGCAGATTTAAATGATAACTTAATTGCTGCGACTACATATAGTAAGCATCGTGCGGACAAATATCGTCTTGCAAAAATGTTAATTGAAGACCAAATAGCACTAGTGCTACGACAAGAATTTCCAGAAAAATTCTTTAAATGAGACTTCAATATGACTTTAATAATTGGAATATCAGGTAAAAAACAATCAGGCAAAAGTAGCTTAGCGAAATTTATTCAGGCTCATTTATTTAAAAACAGACACCCTGATGACTATGATTTTGTTCAGAACCCAGAAGGCAAGATAGAATGGAGAATGCTTGCTTCGGATTTTGATTTTTTTAAAGTTAAAGAACCTGATGCAGTTGGGCGTGAGTGTAAAATATACTCTTTTGCCGATCCGCTAAAACAAGATGTCTGTATGAAAGTTCTAGGACTGACGCACGAACAGTGTTATGGCACAGATGAAGAAAAGAATAGTTTAACAAAGTATAAATGGGATAGATTTGACGAAATAGTAAGATTATCTTTTGCTGTCAAGAAAAAAAATGGTTTTCCGGTGTCGCGTTCGGGCTTTATGACTGCAAGAGAGGTATTGCAGGTCGTGGGCACGGAAATCTTTAGAAAATATTTTAGTCAAGATGTATGGGTAGAAGCGACTTTAAATACCATCAAAGAAAAAGCTCCAGAGATTGCTTTAATCCCAGATGTGCGATTTCGTTCGGAAGTTGAAGGCATTTGGTCTCAAGGCGGTTATATTATTCGCCTTAACAGACAATTATTTCAGGATTCACATGCTAGTGAAGTGGATTTAGATGATTATG
>Ga0209434_1001251_pt1 | contig 11519 bp, 14 predicted proteins | sample ETNvirnome_2_300_FD_184068 | JGI IMG/M metagenome (GOLD analysis project Ga0209434, IMG submission 184068) | Marine viral communities from the Pacific Ocean - ETNP_2_300 (SPAdes) (version 2) | ecosystem: Environmental > Aquatic > Marine > Oceanic | place: Pacific Ocean | collected 2013-06-22 | reverse complement strand
CATTGGGCCCACGATGATAAAACTATTATGAAGTGCTTCGAGAATATTAAAACTTACCACCCAGAAGATGAGAAAGAGCTAGATAAAAGCTTTAGTAAATTTATCTACTCTAATAAACCATGCTACATGAATTTAAAAAGATGAATATATTAATTACTGGTTGTGATGGGTTTCTTGGTAGAAATTTAGTTCACTTTTTAGAATCTAAATATAATATTTTTGCGGCCTCAAAAAAAGAATTAGATCTTTTAGATCGCAAAAAAATAGATAAATTTTTTTCTGACAATCGAATAGATACGGTTTTGCACACAGCTATTGTCGGTCGCGGCATCCCAAGCGATAATACTTTTAATTCTTTTTTGTCAAATCTAATCATGTTTAATAACTTATATGAAAACAGAAATAAATTTGGTAGAATGATAAACTTTGGGTCTGGAGCCGAATTTGATCGAGAACAAAAAATATCTTTAGTTGAAGAAAAACAGCTTTTCAATAGACTACCAACCGATTTTTATGGATTGGCAAAGAACTTGATGACAAGGAGAATTATAAACATTAACGCAAATATATATAATTTAAGGATTTTCGGTTGTTTTGGACATGATGAGCCACAACATAGGCTTATTAAATCAGCGATTAAATGCGTTTTAGAAAATAAACCTATCACAATAAACGATGATATATATATGGATTTTTTTTACGTTAATGATGTTTGTCGAGTTGTAGAACACTATTTGACTAACTGCGATTTACACAAAGATATGAATCTTGTATATATGAAAAAAACTAAATTATCTGACGTGGTAAATATGATTTTTGAAGAGAGCAATAGAAAAGTTAATTTAGATATTAAACAGAAATCTTCTAGATGTTATAATGGGAGCGGAGCACTGTTGGATCAATTAAATTTAAATTTAGTCGGGCTACGCCAAGGAATAAAGGAAGTTTATGGACAGGAAGCTAGAGAATATACTAGAGTTAGTTGAAGAGTATATATCGGATCAAAAAAAGACCGATAAGTGGGTACCCGGAGACTGGGTGAAATATTCAGGACCAAATTTTGATGCGTGCGAATATAAAAGCGCTATTAAATCACTTCTGAGCGGATGGCTGATACTCGGAAAGCTGGCCAGAGATTTTGAAGAACAGTTTCCAAAACACTTAGGTAAAAAACATGGCGTACTCACAAATTCTGGCAGTTCGGCTAATTTATTGATGGTCTCCGCTCTTTCGTCCAAAAAAATAAACGAACAGCACAGGATTCCAAAAGGATCTAAGTTTATAACACCCGTAGTCTGTTTTCCTACCACCCTCAATCCTTTGATACAGAGCGGGTATGAGCCTGTTTTCGTTGATGTGGAGTTGCCGAGCTTAAATTTAAACTTGGATGAAGTTGAGAATATATTAAAGAATGACACGAATAAAGAAATCAAAGGGATTATTTTTGCTCACGTACTTGGCAACCCGCCAAATATGGATAGGCTGATGTCGCTCGTCGAGGAATACAATCTTATATTTTTAGAAGACGCATGTGATGCTTTAGGATCATATTATGACGACAAAAAACTGGGATCTTTTGGTCATCTTTCTACATGTTCTTTTTTCCCCGCGCATCACATGACGATGGGCGAAGGAGGCTTCGTAGCAACAGACAAGCATCAATACAGAAAAGCTTTAGCAAGTATTCGTGACTGGGGCCGAGCGTGTTATTGTAATGAAAAGAAACCAGGGGACGTGACATGCGCAACTGCATGTGGGAATAGATTTAATACTTGGTTTCCAGGCATTGATATTGTTTATGATCATCGTTATGTTTTCGACGATATAGGGTATAATTTAAAGCCACTTGATTTGCAGGCGGCAATAGGGCTAGAGCAGTTGAAAAAGCTTCCTCAAATGGACGACGCTCGCCGGCAGAATTTTAAAAGACTTAGTAAGGTCTTCGAAAAATACAAAGAATATTTTATACTACCAGAAGCAACTGAAAAATCAGATCCTTGTTGGTTTGGGTTCTTGTTGACCGTAAAAGATAATGCACCATTTAAAAAGCAAGATCTCCAAAATTGGCTGGAAGCAAATAAAATACAAACACGGTCGTACTTTACAGGAAACGCGCTCTACCATCCAGCTTATAATCATTTGGCACCTTTCTATGGCAATCTACAGGAAAGATTCCCAGTTGCACATAAAGTAACCATTGATACGTTTTTTCTTGGAACCTTTATAGGCATGACTGAAGAGAAGATAAATTATATTGAAAGCGTTGTTGACAAATATTTTAATAATATTAAATTTAAGGGAATAAACATATGAAAATTGCTTATATAACCGGTTGTTTGGGCTTTATGGCTTCTTATCTTGTGAGAAAGTGTCTACAAAAAGGGTGGATGGTTTATGGAGTCGATAAGTGTACATATGCCGCCAACATGAGTTTACTTAAAGAATTTAAAGAGTATAAGAATTTTAAATTCGAAAAAACAGATATTAAAGATTTGAGCCATCTATATGATTGCGATTACATAATTAATTTTGCAGCAGAATCGCACGTCGGAAACAGTATAATAGATAGCAAAAGCTTTCTTCAGAGTAATATAATCGGGATTAAAAATATTTTAGATCTTTTGAGACTTAGGCAGGACAATTGCGTAGACAAGCCAATTCTTTTCCATATCAGCACTGATGAGGTTTATGGAGATATTACAGAAGGAGAGTTTACAGAAACGAGCATGCTGAAACCAAGCAACCCATATGCTGCCTCCAAGGCCGCGGCCGACATGCTTATTTTGGCTTGGGCACGAACATATAATTTAAATTATATTATTTTGCGCCCCACAAACAACTATGGGGTTGGACAGTACCCCGAAAAATTAATTCCATTGTCAGTTAAAAATTTGAATAGAGGCAAAAAAATACGACTGCATGACAAAGGAGAACCATCAAGAAATTGGCTTCATGCTGATGATACGGCGGAAGCTGTAATGACCATTATAAATTCTCAGGAAATTAATCAGATTTTTAATGTTGCCGGCGTTTTTGAACAAAAAAATATAGAAACTGTTAAAAAAATTATTAAAGCATATTATGGAACTTTTGATAATTGGAATCAATATGTTGATCTTTCTTATGAACGAGAAGGACAGGATGTACGTTATGCTTTGAACGATGACAAACTAAGGTCTCTCGGATGGGAGCCTAAAATTTCCTTTGACAAAGAAATAAAAAATATTGTTGATCATTATAAGAATAATTTTCAATGGTAAACATATAAAACACAAGGAGAAGTATTATGAAAATTTTACTTTGCTGTACATCGATTGAAGATGAACACAGAAGCGAAGATAACCATGACAGCCATTATCCACTAGGTCTTGCCTATTTGCAATCCTATTTGGAACACCACCGACCAGATAAAGATGAATTTGTAAACCTATATTTAAACAATGTGGATTATGAAGCTGGATATAATACAATAAAAAAACATTTAAAAGAATTCCAGCCTGAAGTTGTAGGTTTTTCGATAATGACTCACAATAGAGTCACATCTTACAGAATGATCGAACATATTCACGAGAACTATCCAAACATCAAAATAATCGTTGGAGGTATGCACGTTAGCGTGATGTGGAAGCAGTTTGTTGAAAAGTATCCTTATGTCCTAGCTGTCCGAGGAGAGGGCGAGGAGGTTCTCTGTGAGATTGTTGAAGCTTATGAAAATGAAACTTCTCTTAAAGAGATAGGCGGCCTTTCTTTTTTCGACGAAGAGACCAACAAGGTTTTTTCAACAGAATCCAGACCACTCATCGCAGACCTAGACGCATTGCCGTTCCCAAAGCACAGCCTATTTGTTTCTCAGGGAAAGACAATGGCAAACCTTTTAACAAGTCGAGGATGCCCCTACAAGTGTAACTTCTGCGTACTCGATACACTCTCCAGAAGAAACGTGCGCTTCCGCTCAGGCGAAAATATTGCAGATGAAGTTGAGCAGTTGTTGAGCGAGTTTCCTTCAATTACTACGATCTGGATTCACGATGACGCATTCATGATCAATAAAAATAGAACAATTGAATTTTGTGACGCGATCATAAAAAGAGGAATAAAAACTCAATTTGTTGCAAGCGCTCGTTTCCGTCCAATTTCAAAAGAGGTTGTTCGGAAGATGGAACAAGCCGGATTTATTCATGTTTTATTCGGTCTTGAATCTGGCGCCAACGAAGTCATTAAAGGAATGAAAAAGGGTATCACCAAAGAGCACGTTCGTTATGGAATGCGTCTCTTCAAAGAGACTGACATGAAAGCAACCGCCTTCCTTATTGCCGGTTTGCCCGGAGAAACCGATGAAACAATTGATGAAACAATTGAATTTGTTCAAGAGATACAAAATATTAATTATCTTTACTACGATGATATCGGTGTGTCAATGATTTATCCCGGTACCGATATGTATACGATGGCTAAAGCTACCGGAAAAATAGACGATAGCTACTGGTTAACTGATAAGGGTGTCCCGTACTACACTGACGAGAATGGAGGTGTCCATACATATGAAAAATTGTTAGAGATGAAGGAGCGAATTCGACAAGGAGTCTCTTTAAATCGAATGTTTTCTGTTGAAGGTTTTCTTAAACAAAAAAAACTTATACCAAAAATATTGGAATATTCACAACTACATAACGTTCACGGCATTAATAACATTTTAGCGAATGCGATCAACCACTTTCAATTATCAGGAGAATTGATCAGGAGCCTCTTTTTGGGCGGCATTAAAGACGTGCGAGCAAAGCTTGCTGTCGCAACAGAAAAGATAATGGTCGCGTCAATCATCGAACAAAACAAGATGCAACCCACTCAAAAGAAAGAGTTTATTTTGCAATGTCAAAAACAAACTGAATTCGATAAAGAGACTTTGCGAGAATACAAAAAAAGGCAAGAGGAAAATTATGCTAAATTTATTGATAAAGAAGATAAAGGCGATGTGGAATACATTTCTCCAGTTGATAAAAAGAAAAACCCGATATTCAATATCCGCGCCGACTCCTAAAAAGATGTTTATAGAAAAGAAACCAAAAATGATGACTGGGCAAGAATATTATAGCTATGATAGTCTTAAAACAGTTTTAGATAACTTTCCCGCTGCAGCAAAAAAAGGCGACAATGCAGATCTTTTTTAAGGATATTGTCGACAAACAAATAAATAAGCCCGCAGTGATTGCCTGCCACGGTCCAAGTCTAAACAATGACCTTGAAAAGATTATAGAACTCCAACAAAAAGGCAAGCTTATAAGATTTTCTTTAAATAATTGGTATGATTTTTTAGAGCCCCCACCGGACTATTGGGTTTTAGCTAGCTCAATTGATGTCATGTCTCTGTTCGTAGAAAAAATAAATGAGTTTAAGATTCCAACTTTCTTTGCAGATACTGTTGATCCTATAAATTATTCTTTTTTAGAAGAGAATATTAAAGCTGATTTTTTAGGTTACGATCAAAAGCATTTTCAAAACCATACTTGCATTCAAATATTGGCAAACTTTACAAACTTTTATAAACAAACCGGCAGTGTGATCGGGTTTAAAAAATATGGGAACAACGAGGTGATGTGGTATCCCCCCCGCTCTAATGATGGTGCAGGCTTTCATCATCAAGGCTCCGACTGTATTCGAATCCAAAGCTCGGAGATTATTGCTAAGGAATTAAACCAAGTCACTCATGGTAATTACGATCTTCAATGGGAGCCACCACAAGTTGTTCGATTGACCATTCAAGAAAAGCTGCAACAAGTCTCAGACCACCCCGAACACTACAGCACTGGCGATACCGTCGCCCACCACGCCTTGGCTTTTGCAATTATCATGGGCTGCAATCCAATATACGTCTCAGGAATGGACCTTGATTATCAAAAAGGATATGCAAACAATCAAGCTGCCCCTTCAAACAATGATTGGCAAAGACTGAACGCGAATCTTATGAATGATTTGCGAATAATAAACGAGAGCGCAAAAAAAAGAAATATAAAAATTATTAACTTAAAGCACGATGCGTGGTATAATACATTTGAGGAAGGAAGTCTTACATGAACACATTTATAATTGCAGAGGTTGGAATAAATCACAACGGAGACCTGGATATCACAAAACAACTAATTGACGGAGCGGCGGCCGCCGGCTGTCAAGCGGTAAAATTCCAAAAGAGAACAATAGAAGATGTTTATACCGTAGCAGATCTTGACCGACCACGCGAAAGCCCTTGGGGAACAACAAACCGCGAACAAAAGATGGGTCTTGAGTTCAACCTCAAAGAATACTCCGAAATAGATCAGTATTGTAAAGAAAAAAATATTGAATGGTTGGCATCCGCATGGGACATCAAAAGTCAAGAGTTTTTAAAACAATTTAATTTAAATTATAATAAGGTTGCATCCGCAATGCTCACCCACAGCAGCCTTATCAAAGAGATCGCCTCAGAACAAAAACACACCTTCATCTCAACCGGCATGAGCACAATGGAAGAAATCTCTAATGCGGTTCGAGTATTTGAAGAAACCAACTGTCCATTTGAGTTGATGCACTGTAATAGCACCTATCCAATGAAAAACGAAGATGCAAACTTGCGAGTGATACACACATTAAAAAATAGATTCAGTTGTGATGTTGGTTACAGCGGCCACGAAACAGGTAGAATCGTATCGGTCGCAGCTGTTGCAATGGGAGCAACATCAATCGAAAGACACATTACGCTAGATAGAACAATGTACGGATCTGATCAAGCGGCTTCAATTGAGATCGGAGAATTAAAAAGACTTGTTGAAGATATCCGCACAATTGAACTGGCACTTGGAAACCCACAAAAACGAGTGTTGGATACAGAGATTCCAATTAGAGAGAAATTGAGGAAGCTTTAATTGTATAGTATTGGAGACATGGTAGATAAGCTCGTTGTGGAAAATTTAAAAATCTTCTCCATAAGAGAAAAGCTACATCAAGAAAACCTTTCAGATAAAGAATACGTTGAACTAAACAACAAAATGAACCTTTTAAATCAAAATCGCAGCACGTTGGCAAACTTGTTGGACGAGAAAGTAGAAAAAGTTGTGAATAAAAAAGAAAAAAATGTTCTTTTGAAGATTGTGAAAACTTACAATGTTGAGCAAGATGAAGTTTAGCGAATGTGTTAATGAGTTTGTTTCACTGTGGATAAACTGGATGAAAGCAAATAATATTGCGATTGATAAGAAATACGCTGCATCTGAGCGTCGTAGGGCAGCCATTAAAGCAGAACTTCTGATAAAAAAGAGATACAAATTGGTCCAAGAGGTGGACAAACATTTTAGCAAGTATGATGAATAAAATTTCAGTTTTTGGTTCCACGGGTTTTATTGGCGGCAACTTTTGCAAGCTTTATGAGGACGAAGTTGTAACAATCCCTCGACAGCAGCGGTCTCCCGCGACAAGTGATATTTTATACCTTATAAGCACCACCGACAATTACAATGTCTATTCAGATCCTTTTATCGACATTGACACCAATCTTAAGGTCCTCATTGAAACGCTTGAGGCTTGCAAAAAACGCAAAGCCGCCGGCGAGGAAATAATTTTTAACTTCGTAAGCTCTTGGTTTGTTTATGGAAAAACAGAGGATCTGCCTGCTTCTGAAGATTCCTTTTGTGATCCAAGTGGGTTTTATTCGATTACAAAATATGCTGCTGAGCGTTTATTGGTTTCTTATTGTGAAACTTTTGATTTGAAATATAGAATTTTTAGGCTTTCGAACGTTCTAGGCGAAGGCGACCCCGGGGTTTCAAATAAAAAGAATGCAGTGCAGCTCATGATTCAAAAGCTATGTTTGGGGGAAGAGATCAACTTGTACCATAATGGAGACGTGATTCGAGATTATTTATATGTCGATGATGTCAGTAGAGCAATGCTTCACTGCATTCGTCAAGCTCCTGTAAATGAAATTATAAACATTGGCAGCGGACATCCGTATAAAATTGGGGATTTAATGAACTATGCTAAAGAAAAAACAAACTCAAAATCAAAAATAAACTCAATCGAACCACCAGAATTTCATAAAATAGTCCAAATAAGAAATATGTTTTTAGATACAAAAAAAATAAACTCACTCGGCTTTCAACCAGTATATTCAATTGAAGAAATTCTTGATAAAATTATTAAACAGTATAACGGCGAGGGAATATGAAGTACGGAATTTGGAGACATGAAAATGCATTAGGCAACTCAGCGGAGCACACAATTGGTCTAGCCAAGCAACTCAAACGTTCTGGTGACAAGGATGCTCACATTTTTGTTGAGAAGCATTTTCAAAAAGCATATGCAATGTGTATTCCCGGAATAAAAGAATCTGATATTAGCTTTTTTAAAGATTTAAAAAAGATGAACTATGGACACCCACTGTGGGCAGGATATGATAACACCGAGCTAGATGATATCTATATGCCGGATCCATATCCATTTAAAAATACATATGCTGCAAGCTGGTCAGGCCTATCAGACGAGCCAGACGAGACTCTGACATTTCCAGAGGATGAGTATGACAATAAGCATAATTTGCCGGAAGAGGCTATAATAATGTCTATTCGGGAGAAAGGCACTTATGCGAAACGCATTGAAGGCGCGTATAGCGAACCAGAAAGATTTGTAAACCCTCATACGTTTTTTGCCTTGGCTCTTCAATATGCGGAACAAGGCCAGAAGGTGGTGAGGATTGGAGATAAAAAGCAGACACCCATGCCAAAACACGATAATATTTTAGACTTTGCTCTTGTAGATGATAGAGATATGCTAGATGACCTCTTCTTGATCTCTAAATCAAAAGTGTTTCTTTCTTGTGATGCTGGCGTCTGGCCGATGGCAGGTGGAATGAAAAAGAATCTCGTATTGTGTAACGTTACAGGCATGTATTATATTCAATGGTTATCTCCAGAGACCTCAACCGTTATTCACAAGAAGGATAATTATAATTATTATCTAGATAATTCTTTAGAAGAGCTGCGAGAAGCCGTCGACAAATATCTATGAGCATCAAAGCTATAATACCAGCAAGAGGCGGCAGCAAAGGAATTCTAAAAAAAAACATTGTTGACTTTGCTGGCCGTCCGCTTCTTGCATGGACAATAGAGCAGGCCAAAAATGCCCGACACGTTGACTCAGTTTATGTCTCATCTGACGACGATGAAATATTGGAAGTTGCCAAAAAATATGGCGCAAACGTTATCAAACGACCAGCAGAAATATCTGACGCCAAGGCCCCATCAGAGTGCTGCCTTCTCCATGCACTTCAATATATGAATGCTCCGTCTGTTGTTGTCTTCTTGCAAGCAACTTCGCCCTTAAGACAATCACGAGATATTGATCGAGCGATTGAAAAGTTCGACAAAGAAAAATTAGACTCATTGTTTTCAGCTACTCCGCTAGAAGATTTTTTTATCTGGACAGTTAAAAAAACTGGCGTAATAAGTTATAATTATGATTATGAGAAGCGTAAACGCCGCCAAGACATTTCGGGTCAAATTGTTGAAAATGGCTCATTTTATATTTTTAAGCCGGATGTCCTAGTAGAGCACAATAACAGACTCGGCGGAAAAATTGGATATTCATTGATGGATAGTTGGAAGCTTCACGAAATTGATAATTTAGACGATTTAGAATTGTGTGAATACCTTTTTAAGAAAAAAGGATTGGATAGGTTATGAGTCAAAGATTAGTTTACTTCAACGGAAAAATGGTTCCAGAATCAGAAGCCAAGATTTCCATTTATGATTCAGCTTTAATGTTTGGCGATATGGTGTTTGAGATGACCCGCTCATTTAATAAAAAACAATTTAAGCTGCGCGAACACTTGGAACGCCTGTATGCTTCAATTAGATATGTTCACATTCCTCTTGAAATGGCGATTGATGAAATGGAAGCCGCCGTCTATCAGACGATTGAAGCAAATGAACCTTTCTTCGAAGATGACGATGAACATCGAATTATGATCGACGTAACACGAGGAACACTTTCTCTTTATGAAGATGTTGTCGGAGTTCACAAAGGTCCTAATGTAGTGATTGCAGACTTTCCTTTGAAGTGGACAGTTGCATCGATGGGCCATCTTTTTGACACCGGCATTAACGCAGTGGTCCCTTCTCAGAGGGCAATACCTGCTCAGTTATTGGAACCGAAAGTTAAGAATCGAAGCCGCATCCACTATCTCATGGCAAACATTGAAGTTTCTCAGTTTGCAGGAAAAGACAACTGGGCACTTCTCTTGGACCCTGATGGCTTTGTTGCCGAGGGAACAGGAGATAATTTTTTTATTGTAAAAAATGGAGAGATTATAACACCAGAGGGCCGCAACATTTTGAGAGGGATTAGCCGAGAATATATTTTTGACCTATCTGATCAACTCGGCCTCGTATGCTCAGAACAGAATATTGAGCCATACGATGTAATGACAGCAGACGAAGCCTTCATGACAGGCACGCCCTTCTGCCTCCTACCAGTGATGAAGTTTAACGGTCGACCGGTTGGAGACGGTCAAAAGGGACCAATAACACAACTTCTTCTTAATACTTGGAGCGATAACGTTGGTTTGGACATCGAAGCTCAAATCAAACACTACTCCGAGACAACAAGAAGTTCAGATCTCCCTTCTCCTTACGAATTTAAAAAATAAATGAGAGTCGGCATTATACAAGGCAGACTAAGTGAGCCCACTCTTGGTTTTCAAGAGTGCCCCGAAGATTGGAAACGAGAGTTCGAACTTCTTTCAAAATTAAATTTAAATCACATTGAATGGATTATAACAGCTCAACGCTTTGAAATCAATCCAGCTTTCCACGAAGACATCTCTTTCTACCCAATAAACTCATTGTGTGCAGACAATCTTGTTGACGCGAGAATAACAGATAAAGAATTTTTAAATAAAAACTTGCGACCAATCTGCGAAGCAGCTTTGAAAAATGATATCAAGCAAGTTGCAATTCCACTTCTGGAGGATAGCAGCATTAAAAACGAAACCACTCGAAAAAGATTCTGCAACGAGATCCAAGAATATGCCGAAGAGTATAAGAAAATAAACTTTCTCTTTGAAGCTGAACTGGATGCTGAGAATCTATTAAAGATCGTAAACCTATCAGAAAGGTTTTTTATAACATACGATACCGGCAACATTACATCTTGTGGATTTTCTCACAAAGACTATCTGTCAAAAGTCTATGAGAAAATAAAAAATGTTCACCTAAAAGATCGCACATTCGACGCAAAAACCGTTGAACCAACTCAAGGCGATACAAACTTTAAAGAAATATTTAATTTCCTTAAAGAAAAAGGGTATAATAAACACTATACGTTACAAACCGCAAGAGGTTTTACTGGTCGAGAGATGGAAACAGTAATAGACCATCGGCGCGCCCTAGAGGAAATATACAATGAACAATGTGTTTGATTTAACCGGAAAAGTCGCACTCATCACAGGCGCCGGCGGACTGCTTGGCCCAAAACACGCTGAAGCACTAATTGAA
>Ga0209434_1001250_pt1 | contig 11527 bp, 18 predicted proteins | sample ETNvirnome_2_300_FD_184068 | JGI IMG/M metagenome (GOLD analysis project Ga0209434, IMG submission 184068) | Marine viral communities from the Pacific Ocean - ETNP_2_300 (SPAdes) (version 2) | ecosystem: Environmental > Aquatic > Marine > Oceanic | place: Pacific Ocean | collected 2013-06-22 | reverse complement strand
GTATCTCCATCAGCTTCTGTTAGCCCATCAGCCTCTGTATCTCCATCATCATCAGTATCTGCTTCAGTTAGCCCATCAGCATCAGTATCTCCATCAGCTTCAGTTAGCCCATCAGCTTCAGTATCAGCCTCTGTATCTCCATCATCATCAGTATCTGCTTCAGTTAGCCCATCATCATCAGCATCAAGGTCAGTATCTCCATCAGCGTCAGTCTCAAGGTCAGTTAGCCCATCAGCTTCAGTTTCAAGATCAGTATCTCCATCAGCCTCTGTATCTCCATCATCATCAGTATCTGCTTCAGTTAGCCCATCATCATCAGCATCAAGGTCAGTATCTCCATCAGCGTCAGTTTCACCTTCACCACAACAATAATCTAATCTGATATGAATGATAATAAAGAAATCTTAAAAGCAATAGACTCTTTCCAAAAAGAGAACTATAAATTCCATATCGAGACCCATAAAAAACAGAATGACACAAATGGAAGACTTCTAGACGCTGAAGAAAACATTAAAAACCTAAAAAGAGTGGATATCTCAATTAAAAACCAGATTTCTAATCTAAAAATGCCTGATTTGACCCACATAATAACAGAATTGACTAAAAATAGTACTGATTTAAAGTGGATTAAGAAAAGTCATTGGATAGTGGTAAGTGCCTCAGTAGGTACATTTGTAACACTTATTGTTAAAGCATATATGGGTCTATAGAGCCCTTAAAACCAAACTCTCAAAGAGCTTGGTTTTTTGGTGAATCCTTATCCACACTTTTTGCATTTGACTTTCTTTTAGTGTATACTGTATACATAAAGTAACTATAAGTATGAATATGAATTATATATTTTTTGTCACAGGTCGAAATCATAGACAAAAAAACGTTAATCTAGATTAGTGTTTATTTATTTAGCAAGAAAAATATCATATATGGTAAAATCAAAATGTAATGTAGATGGAATGAAAGTGAAGGGCTTTTTTCGATTACAGATCACTGAAAAAGGTGAAGTAGTTGGGGATACAGGATGGCAAGCGAACCAGGTTACTAACCTAGGTATTCGACAATATATTGTAGGATGGCTAGTATCTGGTACAGGTAAAGCAGTTACTCATATGGCACTTGGAACGGGTGGAGCTCCGGCTTCAGACGATACAACGTTGTCAGGTGAGAACTTCCACAAAAGTACAAATGCCACTACCAACTCTCGAGTTGGTGTAACAACTTCAATTGTGGCATCAGGAACAGCTCAATTCACAGGACAGTTTGCTTCTGCAAACAGTTTCGTGACTGCTTCAACGAACATTTCCAACATCGGTTTGTTCGAAACATATCTTACTTCGTTAGCAAATGCTGGAACCCTGTTCGCAGGAAACACATATGCATCGAGTACAGTAGCTACAAACCAGTCAGTCAATGCAACGTATCAAATACGTTTCGCAAGTGCTTAATTGGGTACCTGATAGTGTGCCTTAAATTAGGGCATACAAATTAGTTACTTATTAAAAATAATATGATGTATAAATATGAAAATAACAAAGAATACGAGGGATCTTTTAAAGAAAAGGAAAACTTCATACGTTGATATTGGCTGCGGTGCAGCAAAGCAAGGTAAACAGTGGTTTGGAATAGATTATAGAAAACTTCCAGGAGTGGATCTCGTCCAAGATTTGGAGTCTTTCCCTTGGGCTCTACCCTCAAATTCTTTTGATATAGCAATCTCATCCCATGTAGTGGAGCACATAAGCCCCGCACATGGGGTTTTTATTTCGTGGATGAATGAGGCGTGGCGTATTTTAAACCCGGGTGGACAATTTATTATAGGAGCACCTTATGCAACATCTGTGGGTATGTTAAGAGATCCAACACATTGTAATTTTGTTAACGAAGAAACGTGGTCGTATTTTGATCCCTACGACCAGTTTTTTAATGGTAACTTGTATCATATATACTCACCATTACCATGGGAGATTAAGATAAACACATGGCATTCCACGGGAAATATTGAGGTAGTTTTGGTCAAGAGGAACATTAAACCTGAATATAGTGTGGATAAGGAATACTTACGTCTTTTAAAAAAGTATACTAAACTCACAAATTAATATGAAAAAAAACAAAAAAACAAAAGACGTAGCTATTAAAACAGTGAAACGACGTCGTAATGACTTTTCTTGTCAGGGTCAAATAAAACATGAGTTAGATAAAAATCCTAATATAAAAAATTGGACTAACCGTATTTTAATTGCAATACCTACCACAGGTCTCGTTCGTGTAGAGTGGATGATGGCAAAATATTCGCAGATTATACCAACCAATTGGTCGCAGGTGGAAATGACGTCTTGGTTAAATACATACGCACCACTCGAATATCAACTTCCCGACGCTGAGAACCTTATAGCTAAACATGTAGTAGAAGGAGAATATGAGTGGCTTATATCAATAGAACAAGACAATTTAATTCCCCCTGATTCATATATTCGTTTGAATGAATATATGATTGAAGGTAAGGTTCCTATTGTTTCGGGTGCTTATTTCACAAAATCTCAACCAGCTGAGCCTATTATGTACAGGGGACGTGGTAATGGGTCATTTCAGGACTTCAAAATGGGGGATAAGGTTTGGTGTGACGGTATACCGTTTGGTTTTACATTGATTCATGGGTCCATTATAAGGGCTCTTTGGAATGAAAGTGAAGAATATATGGTTAATAATGAGGTTACTCGTAAGGTTTTCGCTCTTCCCAACTTCAATAAAGAAAATCTAGGTTTTGACAATAGGGAGGCAGAGGGGGAAGAAACAGGACGATTTTCTTACACGAGGGGTACAACAGACCTGAACTTTTGTAAACGAATAATGAGAGATGATATATTCACAAAAGCAGGATGGCCAGCTTATCAGAAAAAAAAGTATCCTTATTTGGTCGATACAAGACTCTTTGTAGAGCATATAGACGAAAGGGGGCGTAAGTATCCATTGGGGGGTATACCACAGAAATATGCACCAGTTAAGGGTAGAAAGGCAAAAGAAATCAAGTAAAAAGTGGTATAATGACTTTATGGAAAAGAAAAAAAAGATTAAAAAAGAAGACCCCGAAATACTTGAAATCAACGTAAGTGATTTAATTGCTGGAAAAGATGTAGGTCCAGGTCAAAAATAATAATATGACAACAAAAATTTATGGATATGGTTGGGTCGGTAAAGCTATGCATGTTTTATTTCCAGATGCTAGTTTAGTTGATCCAATGTTGCAAGGAATCGAAGATGAAAAAAAGGCTGACATAGCCTTCATTTGTGTTCCTACTAATAACCTAGAAGATGGATCTTTAGATTCATCTATCGTTGAAGATGTTGTTAAAAACTCAAAAGAAGAGTTGATAATAATACGATCTACCGTAATGCCCGGAACATGTGATTTCCTTGAAAAAAAATACAATAAAAGAATAGTCATGCAACCAGAATATCTCGGTGAGACCACCAACCATCCTATGACAGATCAAAAAGAAAGACCGTTTATGGTGATTGGGGGTAAGCAAAATGATCGTAGAAAAGTTATTCAGTTATACCAAAAAGTATATAATGCAAATATCTCAATAAGGCAGGTGACAAATTATGAAGCTGAGGTTATTAAATTATCAGAAAACAGAGCTATAGCCTTCAAAGTAGCCCAGTGTCAGGAACTATATGATGTATGTGAGAAGGCGGGTATCGATTATCATATAATACGTGACGCGGTTTATGGAGATGATCCTAGGTTTAACCTATGGTGGACCTTTGTTTTTGAAGATGAAAGGGGATTTAATTCCAAATGTATACCTAAAGATATCTATGGTTGGGCTGCATGGGCAGAAAGTGTTGGGTATGATCCTGTATTAACTAGATATCTATTAGAGGTTAATGATAAATATTTATGCTCTCAATAATAATCCCCAGTAGGAACGACGAGTTCCTCCAAAAAACAATAGATTGTCTTATAGACAAGGCTGAAGGTGAGATTGAAATCATCGTTGTTCTAGATGGATATTGGCCGGTTACTCCAATAATAAATAATCCTAAGGTTATAATCATACATCACGGAACACAATTTGATAATAAAGGAATGCGTAGCAGTATCAATAAAGGCATGGCTATAGCTAAGGGGGAATACGTAATGAAGATTGACGAACACTGTAATGTGGATCAAGGCTACGATGTAAAGCTTGCAGCTGATTGTGAGGATAACTGGGTAGTAACACCACGAAGGCATAGATTAGACCTAAAAACATGGGGTAATGTGAGTGACGGCAGACCCCCTGTTGATTATAATTTTCTTGCTTATCCTTATGCACGTTTCCACGACCATAACTGTGGCCTCCATGGTGAGATATGGAAACGTCCAGAAAGAGATCATATCTTAATAGATGATGCTATCTCAATGCAGGGGAGTTGTTATTTCACAACACGTAAGTGGTGGTTTGAAATGATAGGACCGATGGACGAAGAGAGTTATGGACCATTCACTCACGAGGCTCAGGAGATCTCAATGAAATCGATTATGGGTGGAGGGGAGTTTAAGGTAAACAAAAAAACTTGGTACTCACACTTACATAAAGGAAAGACTGGGAAGAAGTACGGTTTCTCTAACGTACAATATCGAAGACATGGAGAATACAAAGAAAGAGGTCGATTGTTTTGTATAGACTTCTGGATAAACGACAAAACAAATGCTAATTGGGGACCCGAAAAAAGGAAACGTACCTTCAAATGGTTTTTTGAGGAATTCGGTCCCTTTCCTGGATGGCCAGATAACTGGGAAGAACAATTAATAATAGATAATAAAATTGAACATGCAAAATAGAATTAAGTTAATTGAACATTTTAGAGATCTAGCCTTCAAAAAAGGAGCTGAAATTGGCGTGTTTGATGGAAGGTTTTCTGAGGTTATCTGCCAAATTATCCCTGGGGTTGACTTACTTTGTGTTGACAATTGGAAAGATAAATGGTTAAGATCAAAACCTGCAGCAATTGACAGATTGTCTAAATACAATGCTATAATTATACATGATACAAGCCTAAACACCGCTAAGGTTATTAATGACAGGTCTCTTGATTTTGTGTTTATTGACGGAGAACATTCTTATCCTTCTGTTAAGGAAGATATAGAAGCTTGGGCACCTAAAGTTAAAATTGGGGGAATTGTGTCAGGACATGATTATTATATAACAAGAACAAAAAACAAAGGTGTGATTGATGCTGTTGATGGGTATGTATCAAAACATAACTACAAGCTATTATTAACAGATGAAGATAAGGAAAATCCAGTTGAAGATGACAGGCAACCAAGTTGGTACTTTATTAAAGACAAATAATATGATAATCGGGAACGGTACAATTGCAAAGGCTATTATAGATAGAGAAGACAGGGTCTTCTTTGCTAGTGGTGTGTCTGATAGTCAGGAACAAACGATAACTATCCTCCAGTAGATACATTGCCATACTGGGGGGATGCAACAGAGTTAAGGTATAAATTATTCAATTAATTAATTAATCATATGAAACACAGAAAAAGCAAAGCTTGGGGCTCACATTTACCAGTAGTGTTAAAGGTACTACAAATTACAGATGGTCCCGTCCTAGAGATGGGTATGGGACCAAGTAGTACACCATTTATGCATTGGGCTTGTTTTGCTCATGACCGCAAATTAGTATCCTATGATAATGACCGTGACTGGTTTGCACTGAATGAGCAATATAGAGAGAATAACCATGAGGTTTATTTTGTAGAAGACTGGGATAAGATAGATATAGAAAACGAAATGTGGGATGTCGTCTTAATTGACCATAAACCAGCTGAGAGACGCAGGTTTGACATAATAAGACTAGCAAATCACGCCAAATACATTATTGTCCACGATACACAGTGGAGACAAGATCATGAGTACCATTACAAAAAAGATGTGTTTCCGTTCTTTAAATATCGCTTCGATTTTACAAAACAGAAACCTTATACAACGGTCCTCAGTAACTTTGTCGATCTAACTAATTTTAATTTATAAAATATGATAATAGGTAACGGTACAATTGCAAAGGCTATTATAGATAGAGAAGACAGGGTCTTCTTTGCTAGTGGTGTGTCTGATAGTCAGGAAAAAAGAGAGTCTGAATATAGAAGAGAGATCGACTTATTAGCAGGTCAGGATAAAGATGAACATATAGTTTACTTCAGTACACTGTCCGTGTATTTCACAAACTCTAGATATACTCAACATAAGATATTCATGGAGGAATATATTAGAAACCATTTCAAACATTACACAATAATGAGACTTGGGAATACCACGTGGGCAGGTAATAAAAAGCATCTAATCAATTTCCTTCGTGATAAGATTGATAAAGATGAATCTTTCGAAATCCGTGACGAATATCGTTATGTCTTAGATAAAGAAGAATTCCAACACTGGATAAAACTTATACCAACATGGAATTGTGAAATGAACGTCACAGGTCGTAGAATGAAGGTGAAAGATATAGTAGAAGAAATTAAAAAAGGATTAATTTAAAAAAACATGGATACATTAAAATATATAATCGACAAATACAACTTAGACATTAATACAAGGCTTCCTATTGAAATTCCTGATATAGGGAGAGGGGTTCTCCCAGGATGGTTGCACCACCTAAACTTCAAAACTGGAGTAGAGATTGGGGTAGCTTATGGAATATATTCTCTTGAATTAATAAGTGCAAATCCACAAATGAAATTAACAGGCGTCGATGCTTACTTACCCTACGATGGTTACAGATGTTACAAAATACAATCCACACTTGATAAACTTGAAAAAGATGCTCACGGTAAACTAGATGAATTTCATAACTATACATTTATGAAAAAATGGAGCATGGATGCCCTTGATGAATTTGAGGATGAGTCTCTTGACTTTGTTTATATTGACGGAAACCACGAGGATCCATTTATTACTCAGGATATAGAAGCTTGGCCGAATAAGGTGAGATCGGGTGGGATAGTGGCTGGGCATGATTTTTCTAGAGTTAGTAATGCAAAATGGCGAGTTAAAGACGCTATTCTAAAATATACAACAGATAATAACATAAAACCCTGGTTTGTATTAGGGGCTAATGGAAAACATAGAAACACAACAAGAGACACTGCTCGTTCGTGGATGTTTATTAAACCTTAATATATAAAATATGAAAAATATAACAGTTTTAACCGCGAACCTCGGGGGGTTCGATAAACAAATAGATTATGTGGAACAAACTGTCGATTATGATTTCTTTCGCTTTACAGACAAGAATTTTCCACCACGTCTAGGTTCTATGACACCAAGACTACAGGCTAGAATACCTAAAATGTCAGGGTGGCAAATGAAACCTGGATACGAATATTACGTTTGGGTAGATGCTTCTTGTATTCTTGCAAAAGAAGACTCACTAGAATGGTTGATTAATAAATGCGAGGATTCAGATTTTGTTGTGTTTAAACATCCAAACAGAAATTCTATAAAAGAAGAAGCGGATTATCTCAAAGAAAGATTAGAAAAGAAATGTCCATATATAACTCCACGTTATGAAAATGAATTAATCGATGAACAGGTTAATATAATAAAAGCTGATGAAAACTATATTGATGATCACTTCTTTGCCTCAACTGTAATGGTGTATAAGAATACAGAGAAAGCTCATACAGCCCTTTTTGATTGGTGGTACCATACGTCACGTTACCATTCTATTGACCAACTCTCTCTCCCTTATGTGTTATGGAGGTCAGACTGTGATTTAACTGTTATTCAGGAGAGTTATTTAAAAACACCCTATCTTAAATACATTAGAAAATAATGATAACTCACATCTATACAATAGCAAGAAATGAAGAATACATGTTGCCTTATTTCTTACGGCACTACTCTCTTTTTGCTGACAAAATCTTTGTAATAGATGACCACAGCACCGATGGTACTGTAAAGATAGCAGAGGCTCATCCAAAAGTTGAGTTATTAAATTTTGAACATGAAAGTGAGAATTATGATGATCATTTTAGTGACTATTTTACAAAATGTTATAAAGAGAATAGTAGAGGGGTAGCCGATTGGGTTATACGAGTTGATACAGATGAGTTTATGTATCATGAAAAAATGATTGATGTATTAAAAGAACAACGCGAAAGAAAGGTCGATGTTTTAATGAGTACAGGATATATGATGGTATCTGATGTACTACCTAAAGGAGACGGACAGATATATGACGAAGCTAAAATGGGGGTTAAATATCCCCGATATAGTAAAACAGTTATTTTCAACCCAGCTCTTGATGTAACTTTTACAAAAGGTCGTCACAACATAAATGTCCCAAAGAAAACCCTTATCAGTCAAAATGGAATACTATTATTACATTATAGATATCTATCTAAGAATTATTTTATAGAGCGCTCTATCCACCTTTACTCTAGAAAAGGCGAAATGAATGGGCCACTAAGAAAAAACATGATGAAAAGAGGACTAGAGTGGTATGAAAACAGTTTAAAATCACCTAACCTAATAAAAGTAATATGATAAAAAACCTTACAATAGTATATTATACATCTAATTACGCTCCAGAGAGTTTTATAAAAAAAACTCAGGAGCAGTTATTAAAAGCAATAGGGGACACACCTTTGATTTCTGTCTCCCAAAAACCCATGGATTTTGGAGAAAATATTTGTGTTGGAGATATAGGGCAATCAACAGTAAATATTTATAAACAATCACTAATAGGAGCAAAAGCAGCAAAAACAAAATATATAGCAATGGCTGAAGATGACGCCCTCTATACTACTTCACATTTCGAATATGTACCGACACCTGATACATTTGCTTATGACCATAATTGTTGGGGTATATATACATGGACAAAGCCTTTATTCTCTTATAAAGGACGAAGGTGCTTATGGATGCTTATTTGTGAGAGAGATTTATATATAAAGGTTATGGAAGAAAGGTTTGCTAAATACCCTAATCATGATAAAGAGATCCCACCCAGGTGGGGGGAACCAGGAAGATATGAAAGACAACTAGGTGTATCGATAAATAAAACAGAATACTTCAAACCAAAAGAACCTAGTGTTGTTTTCTCACATCCTACAGCTCTAGGTTTCTTGAATCTCGGAAAGAGAAAAAGATTGGGAATAAATCCCACAGAAGAACTTGCTCCATGGGGGAAAGCAGAAGATATATTAAAATTCTATCAATAATTATGTCAAAATATAAATTAAGTATAATAATACCCGCGCGCAATGAAATGTTCCTTACGAAAACAATAGAAGACCTACTTGAACATAAAACAGATGATACAGAGATCATTGCTGGTTTAGATGGAGAATGGGCGGATCCTGTTATTCCTGACCATGAGGACGTATCTTTACTATATTATCCAGAAAGTATCGGTCAGAGGGCTATATCTAACCAGCTATGTAAACTTTCTGATGCTAAATATATAATGAAAGCTGATGGACACTGTGCTTTTGAGCAGAATTTTGATAAAAAAATGATAGAAGCAATGGAAGAATTGGGGGATAACATTACAATGGTACCAATTATGCGTAATTTACATGCTTTTAACTGGGTATGTTCCAACTCTCACGTACGCTATCAGGGCCCCAGTGGCCCCTGTAAGCACGAATTAGCCCCTGGGGTGGAGTGTGGGAAGGAAACCACCAAAGACGTCGTGTGGATAGCCAAAACAAGCCCTCAGAGCACTGCTTATAGCTTTGACCCAACCCCTCATTTTCAATACTTTGGAGAGCTTAAAAAGCGTCAGGTAGGTGATTTTCCTGAAACAATGTCCTTACAGGGGTCTTGTTTTATGTTGACACGCGCAAAGTACTGGGAATTAGACATCTGTTCAGAGGATTTCGGCTCATGGGGGAGTCAAGGTATAGAAGTAGCCTGTAAAACATGGCTTTCTGGGGGAAGGGTTGTTGTAAACAAAAAGACTTGGTACGCGCACATGTTCAGAACACAAGGTGGGGACTTCGGTTTTCCTTACCATCAGCGTCAATCTAAAGTAAATGAGGCTAAAACAGTGGCTAAGAAGATGTTTTTTGATGGAGAATGGAAAGGTGCTGTACGACCTCTCTCGTGGTTAGTAGAGAGATTCTGGCCAATTACTCACTGGACTGAGGATGATTTAGAGAGACTAAAGGGTTCAAAACGGCTAACTAAAGGCATTATTTATTATACAGATAATCAATTAAATCTTAAAATAGCACACGCTGTGCAAAGGCAATTAAGAGAAATTAGTGAAACAATGGGCATACCTATCGTTAGTTCCTCACTGAAACCAATGGAGAGAATGGGGAAAAACATACATCTATCACTTAAAAGGGGTAGATTGACCATGATGAAGCAAATTTTGGCTACATTAGAAGCCAGTACATCTGATATAGTATTCTTTTGTGAGCATGATGTCTTATATCCACCATCTCATTTCGATGCAATGCCCAATAAAGATGAATTTCTCTATAATCAAAATTGGTGGAAAATACGCCCCATAGACGATTTGGCTATACATTATGATGCAAATCAGCTCTCAGGTTTATGTTGTTACAGAGATTTTGCTATAAAGGAATATAAGGAAAGAGTCAGGAGAATAGAAGAGAGTGGTTGGAAAAACAGTATAGGATATGAACCTGGTACAAGGAATATAGGAAAAGGGGGTATTAGTGATTACGGTCATAGAGTTTGGAAATCTGAAACACCCATGATTGATATAAAACATGAGGGTAATCTAACAAAACAACGATGGAATAGAAATCAATTTAAAAATCAGAAAAATTGTGAAGGATGGTTAGAAACAACTAGAGATAAAATTAAAGGTTGGAATGATTTAGATAAGTTATTTTAGACCTAAAAAACCGCTATAATGCGGTTTTTTAGTTAGAGGACTATGATATTATAAAAACATAATGAATTTTTTAAATAGAGTAAAAACTAAATAGTTATGAAAACATTATTTAACTCACAAAAGAAAAGTTGGCAAAAAGACAAAAATGATTTTACTTTTATTGACTTATTTGCAGGTATTGGTGGCTTCAGAATTGCACTGGAGAAGTTGGGTGGAAAATGTGTTTTTAGTTCAGAGTGGGATACCAATTCCCCCAAAACTTATATGACTAATTTGGGAGATAGTCTATCTGTTCCAGTTATTGAGAAGCTTTTCAAGCAAGTGTTAAAAACATAGACAGAAACAGGATAATATGGACATTAAACTTCTAAAAAATCATAAACATTGGAATGCAAAACCGACTAAATTGGACGGAAAAGATGCGACAGAATTCCACGGAAAATGGATAAATTATCTTGACGCTAATGATAATTGGCAAGAAATAAATACTGATTTTGTAGAAACTGTAGATAAATTTGAAATGAAAAATGCTCCATTTGAGATGTATATACCTCTTTATTCTGATGGTGTTGCAACTCAACACATAAACAATAGATGGGGTGTTGGAATAAAACAGAAAATTAAAGATGTTCCGATTGATATTACAATTAAAGCAATAGGA
>Ga0209434_1001249_pt1 | contig 11534 bp, 13 predicted proteins | sample ETNvirnome_2_300_FD_184068 | JGI IMG/M metagenome (GOLD analysis project Ga0209434, IMG submission 184068) | Marine viral communities from the Pacific Ocean - ETNP_2_300 (SPAdes) (version 2) | ecosystem: Environmental > Aquatic > Marine > Oceanic | place: Pacific Ocean | collected 2013-06-22 | reverse complement strand
CCCTCCCGCTAACTAAAACAAATTATTTATTAACCAATTTCGTCGATATGATGTATAGCGGCCTCTCTATTTCAATCGACGGCGCCTCAGCGGCCGACGACGAATATAAGTACGATAATTATATAAGCGATGCCAACTTTAAATTTTATGCACGCGTAGCGAAGAAGTTTGGATTTACTGTTAATAAAAATATCCCATGGATGTTGACCGCGGATTTGTTTAGTGATGCAATATTAAAATATATTGGTCGATATGATGATGTACTAGGGAATCCAATAACAAAGTATACCTTTTTTGAGGAGCTATATGTCTGGACTTTTTTGGGAGACATAGATACGATAAAATCTTTTATTGTAAGTTCTTATAATTCTTTTGTCGAGATTTTTCCGCTTCATCAAACCAAAATTTTTGAGCCCTATTGTGATAAATATACCGTCGAAACGGCGGTCCGTCCAATCGTGACACCGGACCCGACCAGCACGACAGGGTACCCAGACCTGGTCGAGAGTGTCCTCACGGACAAAAAAATGGTAGATCTTTATCTATACCTCAGGAGTACGGAGGCTAAAACCCCCATAAGAATGTGTAAGCAACTACGGGATGACATTTATAATATGTACAACTGGGGTGACGGCGGTAATGGATATTACAGTAGGCTCCAGCTCGCCGCAGCGCGCATCAATTCCATATACAAAAATTTTATTTATCCCGGAAGCGCCGAGCTACTGGATCCTCACGGAAGGCATTATCGAAAATTATTTTAGCCCTTGACATCATCGCAGAATCTGGTATTCTACACAAGAGGGGTAAAGACAAGGTGCTATTCCAAATTTTAGATCATAAAAAAGACTGTGTGGGTTATTATGCTAACAATGAAATTATTACTACGGATAAGATGCCCTCTTCCGGCTCGACGTGGGAATATTCTCCACACCTCAAAGGTACTGAATATTCAATAGGTCACATCTATGCTGGAGGGCAGTCACTGACGGCAGTTTGCCCTCTGGAGATGCAGGAAGAGTGGGAGACCATTAAACAAACTTTGCGATCTTGTCTTAAAGCATTTCGGACGTCCGAGTTGTCGTTGAATGATAACTGCTTATACGATGTATTGCCAGAATATTTTTTGTTTCAATATTTGGGGACCAAAAACAGAATTACACAGCACGTTCTTGATTCGCTGCCCCGTCCCCAAAACTATAATTTTATGTATAATTTGGTGGAAATGCTTTCTAGCATTCGTTCACAGCGATTAAATGTGGATGCTGGATCAATCAATCACCTTTTGAGTTCGGTAAAGGGACAAAACTTTCATCGAACTCTCCAAACGGCGCAGCACATATGCGACTATAATCCATGGGGAACCGTCACGGGCCGCTTGGCTACAACTCCCAATACTTTTCCCATCTTGACAATGAACAAAGAATTTCGAAGATGTCTTAGACCCCACAACGACTGGTTTATTGAGCTTGACTTCAATGCGGCAGAGCTGCGCATGCTATTGGCCCTAATCGGTAGCCCTCAGCCCGAGGGGGACATTCACGACTGGAACGTTCAGCATATTTTTGATGGAGAATTGACGCGCGAAGAGGCAAAAATAAAGACATTCGCGTGGCTCTATTCGCAGAAATCCCACCACGGACTGGAAGCACTTTATAACAAGAAATCAGTTAAAGATAAATATTGGGACGGCTATAAAATTGAAACTGACTATGGTAGAATAATAAATGATGTAGACGAACATCATGCTCTTAACTATATTGTTCAGAGTACCACTATTGACATGGTACACGAGCAAGCATATAAGGTTTATAAATTGTTACAAAATCGAAAGAGCAAAATTTCATTTTTGATTCATGATGCTGTATATATTGATTTAGCCGAAGAAGACCGCTATGATATCTTGAATTGGCTGCATGAATTTAAAACAACAAGATATGGTAAATTCAAAGTAAATGCTTCCGCAGGTAAAAATCTGGCAGAAATGAAGGACCTAAGGATATGAAAAAATATTACGATAAGCTTATCCGGGACCGCATCCCCGAAAGAATTGAGGAGGAGGGAAAAGAATTTTCGGTGCACCAAACACACCCTCGATTACTTGAAAAATATTCTTTCGCAAAATTACGCGAAGAGATCGAGGAATTTATTGAGAATCCCTGCGCTGAGGAAGCGGCCGACGTTCAAGAGATACTAGAGCACATTTGTCGACGCGAACAAATCCATTCAAATGCTATTAAAGCAGCCCGTTTAGCTAAGCGCAGCATGTCCGGTGGATTCGATATGGGCTTCATTTTGGAGTGGGTGGAAGACTGATGGTGATCGTAGGCCTCGGCAACGCCGGCTGCAATATTGTTAAGGCCTTCTCAAAGTATCCACAATATGATACATATGGGATTGATACACACAAAGAGGCCGATATCACGATTAAAAAAAGAAATAGTCATGAAGAATACGATACGCATTTTCCTAATTTAAAGAGAAAGCTTAAGTTTACTAACAAGGATGTTCATCTTGTGGTAGGAGGGGGCGGCTGCATATCCGGCGGCGCTCTTCGTTTATTGGAGCAGGTAAAAGATAATAACGTAAGAGTTATCTACATACAGCCTGATCTGTCTTTAGGTAGTGAAGTACAGAAAATGCAGGAAAGAGTTGTTAGAAACGTGCTGCAGGAATATGCGCGGTCAGGAATTATCAAGGGAATTTGGCTGATAAATAATCAGATGGTCGAGCGTGGAGTTGGACAAGTACCTATTATGGGATATTATAATATTCTCAACCAAGCCATTGTAAACACACTTCATATGATTAACGTATTTGAACATTCTGAACCTGTAATTGGCAATTTTGTGAAGCCATCCGAACTCAGCCGCATTGCCACACTAGGAATTTTAGAAATCGAGGAAGAAAAAGAAAAATGGTTTTATGACTTGACACAGCCGCGAGATGTGGTATACTACTATGGTATCAACGAAGAAGAACTTAAGGAAGATGGCACCCTGTTCAGAAAGATTACTAACTACGTGAAGGCGCAAGTCGATACGGGCGTGAATGTTTCATACGGGGTCTTTAAAACCACATATGACCAAAAATATTGTTATTGCATTAAGTATTCTTCTGTGGTACAATCAACTATAGACGATCAGGAGATTGGCTGATCGTACTTTAACCCAACGAAAGGAAAATAAAATGGGTATTAATTTAGACAAGATGAGAGAAAAGCTCTCGTCACTACGTGGAGACGGTAACTCAAATGACACTTTCTGGCGTCCGAACGACGGGGACCAGACTATTCGAATCGTTCCGACATCGGACGGTGACCCCTTCAAGGAGATGTGGTTTCATTACAACATCGAGAAGGGGGGCTTCCTATGCCCCAAGCGCAACTACAGCGACGAGTGTCCTGTATGTGAGTTCGCCTCACAGCTATGGCGCGAGGGAGTCGACAACAACGACGACCACAGTAAGAAGACTGCAAAGTCTCTCTTCGTGCGACAGCGGTTCTTCAGCCCTGTCATGGTACGTGGTGAGGAAGACAAGGGCGTACGCGTCTGGGGTTACGGCAAGACTGCCTACGAGAACCTCCTGACACTTGTGCTGAATCCGGAGTATGGTGATATCACCGATACCGAGACTGGCACGGACCTGCAGATGACCTATGGAAAGCCTCCGGGCGCTTCCTTCCCCCAGACGAAGCTCGTACCACGACGACGCTCCTCGCCGTTGTGTGAGGACCTGACGCCCGAGAAGTGCACAGAACTTCTAGACAGCATTCCAGAGTTTACTGGTTTGTTTGAGCGAAAGACAACTGCTGATGTGCAGACAATTCTCGATACTTTTGTTAACGCACAAGTCGATGATCCGGAAACGGTGAGTACCGAGACGGAAAAGTATGGCCAAACCAAGGACGGTGAAGCCAATGCTGTTGATGCGGCTTTCGCAGAGCTTGGCGCTCTATAATTATCCCCCCCGCAGGGAGGCCCGGGGCTACAGGGGTCTCACACTTATACACACACAAAGGAGACATTATGAGTGATATAAACAAAAGCGGATACGAACTCCGCACCGATTTGCTAGGAATGGCAATCGGGATCACGGCGGATCGAATGAACCGCCGAGTTGAGAATGAACATTTTAAGCCGGAAGGTCAGCGCACAGCCGTTCCTCCCTACGCGACTGAAGATGTGATTGTTGAAGCTGAAAAGCTTTACGCCTTCGTTCAGAAGAAGTAAACATCTGACCCACAGGGAGGCACAGGGTTATCAGGTGCCTCACAATAGAAAGGAAGAGTTATGACTACTGAAACTAATCTACTTGAGCAGATGATTACACTTCTTGAAGACGCGCGCGATGATAACGAGCGATTTTTTGAGCGTGGTAATAATGCTGCTGGCACACGCATTCGTAAGGCAATGCAAGAGGTCAAGACTTTGGCGCAAGAACTTCGCGTCGAGGTACAAGAGAACAAGAACGCAGAATAAGCTCTGCCAGCCGCAGGGAGGCATGGGGATACAGATGTCTCATCTTAATTAAAAAGGAATTAAAAAGTGGGAAGCATTATAAATACTCTTAAAGAATTAGAGGTAGGACGAGATGACTATGTATATCTTAACTACGAAGACTCTGCGTCCGTATGGCACGTCTCAGAGAACTATATCACCGAGGCCCTGGGTGAAACAACGACTGCCAATATGTTGGCGACACTCCTTGCTACACAGGGGGTTACCATATATTCACGATACGATGAAGATATCCTCGCCCAGATGCGTGATCATGGCTTGTTGAAGTCATATGAACGCGGTGGATGGTTTGAGGACTATCTAACCGAGGCGATTCGAATCCATGCTTATGACTACGATTTGTTGACGATTTCAACAGAGCGTCATGATCATAAACGCGGCACGTGCGCTGTGGCATCAAACGTAAAGATTCGTGCCGGAGAACTTTTTGATTTGGTCGATGATGCAGACGCTCTGGTGGCGGGCTGGGACGTGGCTGTTCAGACTGTGCACGGCACGTTGGCGGTGGGGTAGGTTTTGCGATGTCGCCTGCTGGTTGGCTATGTCTTGGTATAGTGGTCCTTTTTGTGGTAGAGTTACGCCGCCAAATTCGAGAGTTGGGTGAAGAAGTGTCACGGATGCATAAAGACTTTCTCGCTGAGATTTATATAAAATATGGAGAAGATCCCGATGGCGAAGAGTAAATCAAAGGCCGGTAAAATTTCAATCGACGGCTTGCGCACACTAATTAATAAGACGTCAGGTCTGGAGGTTGCGCATAATCTAAACAAAGCAAATCCGACAGAAGTAAAGGAATGGATTCCAACTGGCTCACGCTGGTTGGATTCTATTGTTTGTAGGGGACAACTTGGTGGGGTCCCTGTCGGCAAGTTCACAGAGATTGCCGGCCTCGAATCAACAGGGAAATCTTTTATGGCTGCACAGATTGCAGGGAATGCTCAGAAGATGGGTATGACTGTCATCTATATGGATTCAGAGTCAGCCATCGACCCAGGCTTCCTCGAACGAGCGGGGTGTGACATAGGTGAGCTCATCTACGTTCAGGCACAGTCCGTCGAGCATGTATTGGAAACCGTCGAAAACGTTTTAAAGTCCGGCGCTGAAAGAACTCTGTTCATTTGGGACTCGCTGGCAATGACCCCGACCATTACAGATGTTGAGGGGGACTTTAATCCTCAGTCTACGATGGCAATGAAGGCGAGGATCCTATCAAAGGGAATGTCCAAGTTGACCATCCCCATCGCCAACACGAAGTCGGCCTTCCTCGTTCTCAACCAGTTAAAAACCAATATCCCACAGGGCCCGAACGCACGCATCGTTGCGATGACAACGCCCTTCATTACCCCCGGCGGAAAGGCTATGCACTATGTATACTCTCTCCGCGTGTGGTTGACGGGACGTAAAGCGAAGTCTGCTTTCATCGAAGACGAAAGTGGTTTCCGCATCGGCTCCGAGGTAAAGGTCAAACTTGAGAAGTCTCGCTTCGGGACGCAGGGGCGCAACTGTGCCTTCAAGATCCTATGGGGCACCGACACTGTGGGAATTCAGGATCAAGAGAGTTGGCTCGAAGCCATCAAGGGCTCCGACAACCTCAAACAAGCAGGCGCCTGGTTTGCGCTGGTTCACAAGGACGGAACCGAAGAAAAGTTCCAGAGTGCTCATTGGCTTTCTAAACTGGAAGACAAGAAGTTCAAGAGCCGAGTGTTCGAGATTATGGATGAAGAGATCATTCGTAAGTTCGATACCCGCGAGGGCAGCGCTGAGGATTTCTACGACGTAGATAAAGAATAGAACTATTTATAAGTGATGAAACTTATAATGGAAAACTGGAAAAAGTTTCTGAAAGAAAATAGAGATGGCACTGAGATCCTTCGTCGCTCTGACTGGGAGGACATTGAGTCATCGTCTTTAGGGTCCGACTATGAGTATGTGGATGTTGAAGATCCGCGCACTGTGGGACAGCTTATAATGGATGAAATCGCTAATGTCTTGGGCGTCGGCCCTGACAACGACATAGCTTTAAAAGCAGCTGCCGCCGTCTCTAAGGCTCTAGGGCTAGACGCAAGAAAGCAACTAGATCAATTGGGCATTGAAGCCGGTGAGCCCGGCTGGGTCGGAGTAGTTGCACCAGAGGAATTCCCCGAGAAGGCAGAGGTGGACCTCCAGGCCGCAAACGCTCGTCGGCGCGCTGACGAGAAGGATCTCGAAGATCTACGAAATCGGCCCGTGTCACGGGCAAGCTCTACGAATATCGATCGTCGAAGATAAGCCAAATAACCCCTTGACTTCGAGGCACCGGTGAGGTATACTCATAGAAGCTTCAGTAGTTAGGGGATAACAGTGAAGAACCAGAGATATATAGAGTTCGCCAAGAGAGTGGCGGAACAATCAAATTACGGAAAGTTTAGGCACGGCGCAGTCCTCGTGAAGGGTAACTCCGTTCGTAGTGTTTCCTGTAACAAGCACCGGCATTGTAGTTTCGGTGCGAGATTTCGTAAAGAGGGCCATGGCGAAGCCACCCTCCACGCAGAGTTGGGAGTCATCTTGGGGATGAACCGCTCGACCACACAGGGCTCAGACATTTACGTGGCCCGCATTAACAAAGAAGGAAAGGGTCGCATCAGCAAGCCTTGTCCTATGTGCGAAGCAGCCATGCGCCATGTGGGTGTGCGTCGCGTCTACTATACTAATGAGCATGGCAAGATTGAGAGAATGAGACTATGAAACGAGTAATGATCATAGACGCCCTGAACGCCTATTACAGGGCTTTTATCGTTAATCCCAGCCTGTCTGCCCATGGACACCCCATAGGGGGCTTAAAAGGCTTCCTAGGCATCCTACAGAAGCTCTGTCGAGACATAAAGCCCGACGCTGTGACAATTATCTGGGATGGCCCCGGCGGAAGCCGCAAACGCCGCGAACAAAACAAGAATTATAAGGAAGGTCGAAAACCGATTCGGGTCAATCGGCAAACCGATCTAACTGACGAACAACAGCGAGCTAATATGGCGTGGCAACAGTTGCGTTTGATGGAGTATCTTAATGAGTTGCCCGTTATTCAGCTTCGTTTTGACGAAGTTGAAGCTGATGATGTTATAGCCTATGCTACACAAGCGGAACAATTTAAGGGCTGGCAGAAGGTAATTGTGTCCAGTGACAAAGATTTTCTTCAATTGTGCAATGATGAAACAGTTTTGTTTCGTCCCATTCAAAAAAAGGTTCACAATAAGTTGAATATAGTGGAAGATTTTGGTATCCATCCACGCAATTTTGCCATGGCCAGAGCGATCGCTGGAGATCCCTCAGACAATCTCAAGGGTGTTCCTAGGGCTGGTCTTAAAAGTATTTCAAAAAACTTAAAATTTTTAAGAGAAGATAAGGATGCGTCTTTACAGGAGATTTTTGATTTTTGCTTAAAAACTGAGTCTAAAGCTAAGTTTTTCACGAACGTTTTAGAGTATAGAGATGTAATTATAGAGAACTATAAATTGATGCAACTGTACGCGCCAGCACTCTCATTACAATGTCGCGAAAAAGTACATTATGCCTTGGATAACTTTGAATACGATTATAACAAAACGGAGATTATTCGCATGATGAACCAGGACGGCTTCGGGGTCTTTAATTGGGAGGACCTACATGCAGCAATGAATAGAATTTGTGTTGACAAAGCGCTCGGAAAATAGTATTATTAGTTATGAGGGAAGCAATGAACACAAAGGGCGAGATTGTCAACTTTTCGAAGTATGGGAAATCCTTTCAAGAAAAACTCTGCATGGTGATTTTAGATGACCGGGCCTTCGCGGATCAGATTGAAGAAGTTTTAGATGTAAACTTCTTAGAATTAAATTATCTTAAATTATTTTTAAATAAAATTTTTGATTATCGTAAGAAATATGAAGTTCATCCGTCACGCGATATCATGAAGACCATTCTTCGCTCTGAGTTGGATAATGAAAATGAACTGACGGCAAGACAAACGAGAGAATTTTATGTTCGCACACAAGTTGCCAGTCTTACGGATGTCGAATATATAAAAGATACATCGTTGGATTTCTGTAAAAAACAAAATCTTAAATCCGCCATGGTAAAGTCAATAGGTCTACTTCAAAACTCATCTTTTGATGAAATCTCACGAGTTATCAATGATTCCCTTAAATTGGGGGTAGATAACGATGAGGGCTATGATTACAAAAGGGATTTTGAAGAGCGATTTAAACCACGTTTTCGTAATCCCATTACCACTGGTTGGGATCTCATTGATGATCTTTGCAAGGGAGGTCTGGGACAGAAAGAACTGGGCGTCGTCATCGCACCCACTGGCGCCGGAAAGTCCATGGCCCTGGTTCATCTCGGCACGCAAGCACTCAAGGAAGGGAAGACGGTGATACACTATACATTGGAGTTGCAAGATACCGTGGTAGCCTCTCGTTATGATTCTTGTCTAACCCAAATCCCGCTCCAAAATCTTGTCTCTTTCAAAGAAAAAATTTATGAAGAGGTGCAAGACATCAGCGGGAAGTTGATTATTAAGGAATATCCTACCAAAACTGCTAGTACTCAAACGATTCGCAATCATTTAGAGAAATTACGTATGCGATCTATAGAAATAGATATGATCATAATCGATTATGGAGATCTTTTGCGGCCCGTTCGATATCTGAAAGAGAAAAGAAATGAGTTAGAATCAATCTATGAAGATCTTCGAGCCATAGCATCGGAGTATCGGTGTCCCGTGTGGACCGCCTCTCAGACCAACAGGTCGGGATTAAATGCCGAGGTCATTACGATGGAGTCAATCTCCGAGGCATTTAACAAATGTTTTGTGGCAGATTTTATTTTTAGTATTTCACGCACAATTGAGGACAAAGTAGCCAACTCCGGGCGCCTATTCGTGGCCAAAAACAGGAACGGCCCAGACGGACTTGTCTTTCCTTTGTTCATGGATACGGCATATGTGTGCATTAAAGTGCTCGAACCAACAGAAGAAGGTGAAATGGTTGAAGTGAGCGCGAAGAAGCAAAAAGAGAATTTGGTCGAAAAATATAAGAAGTTTAAGAAGAACAACGGAGGGTAAAATGTTTCACGAAAAAAAGGTACAGCAGGCTACATTGGCTTATTTTAATGGCGACGAATTGGCTACCAATGTTTTCATGACAAAATATTGTTTGCGCGACAAGAAAGGTAAGTTTCTTGAAAGAACACCGGACGATATGCATAGGCGCCTAGCAAAAGAATTTGCCCGAGTAGAAACAAACTTTAGAGGGTCCACCCTTTCGGAGGAAGATATCTACTCCTACTTTAAAAACTTTAAGTATATTGTACCTCAGGGATCCCCTATGATGGGGATAGGAAATAATCATGTGAACGTTTCTTTGTCTAACTGCGTAGTGGTGGACAACCCACAGGATAGTGTTTCGTCAATTATGGATGCCGGCAAAGACTTGGCTAACTTGTTTAAGCGGCGCTGCGGTGTTGGGATTGATGTTTCAGATTTGCGCCCCGAAGGTGCACCGGTTAACAACTCAGCGCGCACCACCACCGGTGCGTGGAGCTTTGCTGACTTCTATTCCTACGTGTGTCGGATGATTGGACAGAACGGCCGGCGGGGCGCCCTGATGATATCGATGGATATACGTCATCCTGATATCGAGAGGTTTGTGAAAATGAAGCACAATCTTACCAAGGTGACTGGTGCCAATGTGTCTGTTAAAGTAAGCGATAGTTTTATGGAAGCGGTTGAGAACGAGGCGTCCTTTACACTACAATTTCCTGTTGATGCCGAGCACCCTACCTTCACGGTCGAGACCGATGCCCGCTCCTTATGGGAAACCATTATTGAGTCCGCAACTCACACGGCTGAGCCCGGGCTCCTTATGTGGGATAACATTACTAAGATGCTTCCCGCCCACGAATACGCTGAATTCAAAACAAAGACCACCAACCCTTGTGGCGAAATTCCTCTTTCGGCCTACGATTCCTGTAGACTTATCTCCTTAAATCTAAAAAGTCTGGTAAAAAATTCTTTTGAAAAAAATGCAGAGTTTGACTTTGCCAAGCTTAAGAGCGTGGCCGCAATAGGCATGCGCCTCTCTGATGATCTGGTGGAACTGGAGATCGAGAAGCTGGAAAATATTCGTCAGGTTGCCGACAGCGATGACGAAAGAGAGCTCTGGACAAAACTATTTAAAGCCGCTTATAACGGCCGCCGGACAGGGTTAGGCACCCACGGACTGGCAGATGCCATGGCTTGCTTAAATCTTGCATACGATAGTCCCGAAGCCCTTGTAATTGTTGAACAAATCTATCGAACCTTACGAGACGCTGCCTATGAAGAAAGCGTCTATCTTGCTCAAGAACGTGGCGCCTTCCCGGCTTTTGATTGGAGCGTGGAGGAAAATAACGAGTTTATTCAACGATTGCCGGAAGAATTAAAAGACTTGATCGCCGAGCATGGGCGCCGGAATATTTCAATTCTTACGAATGCCCCCACTGGGTCTGTTTCTATCATGTCACAGACATCATCGGGATTGGAACCTGTATTCAGGAACTCTTACATACGACGTCGCAAACTGTCACACGACGAGCAAAATATGGAGGCAGATTATATAGACGACGTGGGAGACCGCTGGATGGAGTATGAAGTATTCCATCACAATGTCCAAGCGTGGCTCAACGCTAATGAGGGAGAAGTTCCGACATTTTTTGTGGAATCAGATAACATCGACTGGCGCCGGCGCGTGGCAGTACAGTCTGTAATTCAACAGAGTATCGATCACAGCATCAGTTCAACAATTAACCTTCCGAAGGGAACTGCCCCCGCCTTGGTCGGAGAACTCTATATGGAAGGGTGGCGCGCCGGCCTCAAGGGTCTCACTGTTTACGTAGATGGCTCGCGTTCTGGCGTTCTAGTTGCTGAAAAGGATCTTGGGTTCCCACAGCACAAAGCACCCAAGCGACCAATTGAACTGCCTTGTAATATTCACCACACAACAATTAAGGGAGAGCGGTGGC
>Ga0209434_1001248_pt1 | contig 11537 bp, 8 predicted proteins | sample ETNvirnome_2_300_FD_184068 | JGI IMG/M metagenome (GOLD analysis project Ga0209434, IMG submission 184068) | Marine viral communities from the Pacific Ocean - ETNP_2_300 (SPAdes) (version 2) | ecosystem: Environmental > Aquatic > Marine > Oceanic | place: Pacific Ocean | collected 2013-06-22 | reverse complement strand
GCATAAAGTTTTTGTAGATGTAATAGAGCCTGCCTTTCGTAAACTTGTAGAAAACATTTATTATACCTATAATTTTAATAAAATATTGTGGGATAGAGAACAGATTGAGCATGAAGTAATGACCCATCTGTATGAAAAGTTAAGCAAGTTTGACGTAACTAAAAATAAGAAATCTTTTTCATATTTTGGCACCATCACAAAAAATTGGATGATTCAGCGATGTAATGCTGATAAAAACAAACGATTTATTGATGATGACAATCAAGATATTATTGTGCAGAATATTAGTATACATGCATACGAGGAAGATGAAGTTGTGCGACATAATGAAGAGTTTATAAATGAAATCATTGGAGACTTTGACGATTGGGATGCCAAAGATAACTATACAAGAGATGATTTTGCTGTTTTAGAAATAGTCAATGATATACTCAAAAACTATGAGAGATTCAATATTTATAATAAGAAGCAACTTTATGTTTATATTAGAGAGGCAACAGATTTACCGAGCCGTAAAATAACAAAGTCGTTAAAGAAAATAAAATTGGATTACTTTAGTGTAAGAGAAGATTTTATAGGTTAAGATGGATGAGAAAGAAATAAAAGAAAAAGCGGAAAGATATGTTGAGCTATTGTCATCTTATGAAAATTATATGCAAGCATTAGAAAAAGTTACAAACAAAGTAATAGAAACAAGAAAAGAATTAGTTTTTTTAGAAGGTGAGTTAGAGAAAGTTGGAGCCAAAATAAAGGATGTGGAGTAGGTAATGCGTACAGGTGGTGAAAATTTACAGCAAGAATTTAATAGAGGGTATGATTTTATTCTCAACACTTATGGTGCTGCAGAAAATATTATGCCCAATAAGAATGCTCAAATAATTTTAATAAAGGGCATCGTAATAGATATTGATTTTGATGTAGATAAGAACTATAAGTTGAGCGCAGATCAATCTACATTTAGTATTTATGCTAAAATTATAGGTGAAGATTTAGATGTAGAGCGTCCGGATTTACAAGTTCAAAAAATATATTATTCCCCTCTGTTGCCCATCCACAATATTTCTATACCTGAAATTGGCGAAGAAATATTAATAATGAGAGAAAGCACTAATATTTCTTCTAGAGGATATTATATAGGGAGAATAGGTACTTCTAACCGATTAAACTATACAGCCGCACGTAATTATATGGATAGTTTAGAAGAAGGAACTACATCACCGGAGTTTAAATATGGGTTTTCTTTTAATGTTACTGAACTAAGAGATAGAAGATCTTATGAATCTCCTAGTGATGAAATAAGCTCTATTTCTATTCCCGTAACATTTGGTGACGTTGTACAACAAGGAAGATCTCAAACTTATTTAAGACATTCCTTTAGTAGAGTTAATAAAAAAGGGGTTTTAGAACAGGGCATTCGGGGTGTTGATCAACCATTTTTTCCTCCAACTGTTGATCCGTCAAACCCCTCTATAGGTGATACATCAACAAAGAACATTCATTTTGTAGATAGTTCTATAATGGGTCTGGGGCCATACCCATTAAACTCTACTTTAGAGGGTGATTTGTCACAAGGCCAAGAAAATGGGCCTCAAAAAACAATGATAGTAAATATTGCTGATGAATTATATAATATCTCTTCTAATCAAACTGACACATCTATGTATCGACAAGTTTTAGGAGAAAAATTAATAAAACATCAATCACAAACAAACGATTTAATAAAAACTATGTTAGATGGGTTAACAGGCTTAACAGAAACGGTACAGGTCTTATTAGATGCATTTGTTAATCACGAACATGCGCTCCCTAAAATAGAATTAAATTTGGAAAAAAGCATTACTTCTGCTGATAGATATGTGGTTCCAGCAAGATATGAACAACAAGCGCCTCAGAAGATTACGGTCCCTTCTAGACGGGTTAGGGTTAGAACGGGGTATAATAGGGTAAGAAGGAGGGCTATTTATAGTTATGTCAATATGCCCGGTTTCCAAAGAGAAGTAGAAAGACCACCTAAGCTAGTCGAACCTGCAAAAACAGAAACTAGAAAAATCTCGCAAAAAATTAATTTTGAAGCTATTATTGGGGGTGAAGAAGATCCAAAATTTACGGCACCTATAGAAACGGACAGTGGCGATCTCGAGAATCCGGCTCCATTAGGTTTAAAAACACAAAAAGTTAATAATGATACAGAAGAATTAATAGATTTATTTAATGAACAAAAAGAAAAGTTGAATACTATATTTAATAGAACAACAGATTTTCTTAGTAAGAATCAATTTATTAATTAATTGAGATTTTATTATGGCAACAAATGAAAATTATACCAATGGGTTACCTACAGTAGATCCTTTTTATCCGGATGGATATACATCTACTGATCAAGATCGGCAACGGTTAGCCGCTCAAAAATCAAAATATAATCCAACTAATGGTGCAGTAAATTTTAAATTTCCATTAAAGTCTGCAAATCATGGGTTTTTTCAGAGTAATAAAACCACTATTAGCGCAGTTAGAGAAGATATAAAAACTCTCTTAATGACAGTAAAAGGCGAGAGGGTTATGCACAAAGAAATGGGCACCAATATTCCTGTATTGAGTGGTCAATTGTTTGAACCTATTCATAGAGTTGAGTTGTTAGAAAAAATAAGAATGGAAATAAATGTAGCTATTGAAAATTATTTACCTTTTATTAGTTTGCAGAATGTGATTTTAATAACAAGTGAAGAAGACGATACTTTAAAAGAAAATCAAGTTAGAGTATCAATGGCCTATATTATAAAAGATCAACAAGCTATGGGCGATACGCTCACATTTACAGTAACGTCTACGTAGAGAAACAAAATGCCAACACGAAGTTTAAATAGAGATATTAGTTATTTATCTAAAGATTTTGATTCCATTAAGTCCGATTTAGTAGATTATGTTAAAAGATACTTTCCTAATGAGTGGCGAGATTTTAATGATGCATCTGGCGGTATGGCTATATTAGAGTTAATGGCTTATGTAGGGGATATACTAAGCTTTAATATTGATAGGCAAGTAAACGAAGCTTATATTAATAGGGCGGTTGAGACTAAAAATATAGTTTCATTAGCTGAGAATTTCGGATATACCCCAAGAAATAATACGCCAGCAGTTGTTAATCTTTCAATAAGTGCTAATTTTACTACTTCAGTATCGGGTCAAGAGTTATGTAAATTGAAAAAAGGTGCTAAAGTTTTTACTAATTTTGAACCTATTGTGCCATTTGAAATACTTGGAGATGTTGATTTTTCACAACCTTCTAATAGAATAGTAAATGCTGATAATAATGGGACCACTACAGTATCAGTAACCGGAGTGTCGGCTGTTGCAGGTGTTACTAAAACTTTTTCTCATAAGGTTGATGATCCTATAAAGTTTTTGAAAATTACTTTACCAGATAGCAATGTAAATGAAGTAGTTTCAGTATCCGCTACTGATGGTGCTGAATATTATCAAGTAGATTCATTAGCTAGAGATACAATATTCATCGGTGAAATAAATGGAGATGCAGCATCTTCAGGCGATGCGGCCTATATATTAAAAATAAAAAGAATACCTAAAAGATATACAGTAGAAAAGGAACCTAATGGGTTAACTTCTATAAGATTTGGACCTGGAGTTTTAACCGAGTCTGATTCTGAAGTAATTCCTAACCCCAATGATTTTGTTTTACCGCCATCTTTACGAGGATCTCCCTCCGGATTTGCACCATCTACTATAGATTCTACTAATTTTTTAAAAACAAAATCGTTAGGAGTAGCTCCGCGTAATACAACTATAGTGACTACATATAGGCAGGGTGGTGGTGTAAATGGTAATGTAGGCCCGGGCACTATAACAAGATTTGTAGAAAAAGAATTACAATTTGTGACTCCTAATTTTCAAAGTATTTCTGGCGCTGCTTCACAATCAGTATTTAATAGTGTGTCGTGTAATAACGGAGATCAAGCAAGCGGCGGTGAAGAAGGTGAAAGCGTCGCCTCTGTAAAAATAAACGCTATTAACAATATGAACTCACAATTAAGATGCGTTACATTACAAGATTATCAAGTTAGAATAATGTCTATGCCCGCTCAATTTGGTAGTGTCTTTAGAAGTTTTGCTAGAAAAGATCCCAATAATAATTTAGGTGTAGAGTTATTTTTGATAACGAGGAACGCTGATGGGCAGCTTACTTTACCTAATAATGTTATTAAAAATAATGTTGAAACTTATGTGAAGCAATTTAGATCTTTTTCCGATACTGTTAAATTAAGCGCTGGTAGGATTATAAATATAGGGGTAGATTTTACTATAGTGCCAGCTCCGGATGCTAATTTTGCTGAAGCATTAATGAATACTATCTTATTATTACAAAGACAGTTTAATACGGCACGAACAAATTTTAATGACGATATAGTAATTTCGGAACTTATATCTCTTGTACAAGCGCAGAAGTCGATTTTATCTGTACCGAAGTTTAATATAGTAAATAAAGTAGGGACTATTAATAGTAGAGGATATTCTAATACATCTTATAATATATTAGCAAACACTACATCCGGAATATTAAGTTTTGGAATGAGAGATGTGTGGGAGTTAAAATATCCTAATTTTGATATTATAGGTAGAACTGCTGATCAATCAACAGCCGCAGCTCAAGGTGTTGCCGGTGGCAGCGCTGGCGGTGGATATTAATGAGAGAATAAAATGAGCTACGCAAGAGCATTTTCAAAAATAGATACTTGGATTACGGAATATTCTACAACTGCTAATTTTGGTTTAACACCTGTATTAGAAGTTTGGAATAAGATTAATGATCGCCGTGATGATAGAAAAGAATGGGCAAGAATGTTGATGAAGTTTGGTCTTACTTCTCTAAGTGCTGGTATTGTAAGCACTGGTAAGTATCCCGACCCAAGAACAAATTCCAATGTTTCTGCTTATATCTATATGTTTAACACACCTTCTACAGATACAATACCGGAAAATTTTGAGATATGGAACTTTCCTCTTACATCAAATTGGATTGAAGGTCGTGGATTAGATAATGATAATTTTAGTAATACGGGATTTGCGAACGCTCTATCAGCTACAAATTTAGTGCCTTGGAAAACTGGTAGTAATGCGGGTCAAACAGGTGCGAATAATTATGTAGGATATGCCACTAAGGTTTATGACTCTAACTCTGGCTCTTGTAGTTTTGCTAATGGTGAAGAAAACCTTAAAATAGATGTAACAGATTATTTTAAAGCATATCTTAATTATTCTGAAGGCACAGCCATCGCTAATGGTGGATCTGCTGATCATGGTTTTCTTTTGAGAATGGCAGACGCACAAGAATGTAAAGATGCTACTGAAGCTACCGCAGCTGGAGTGGCTAATTCAGTATCGGCTCAAAACTTTTATTCTAAGAAGTTTTATAGTAGGGAAACTAACACACAAAAATCGCCTTACTTACAATTAGAATGGCCCGGCGCAATCAAAGACGATAGGAGCACTATAAAGTTTTCTAAATCGGGATTGTTATTTTATTATAGCGTTGTTGATGGCGCCTTAACTGATTTAAATGGAACCGGGCCTTTTCCTGGTCATGTAACATTAAGTGCAGATGGAAACACAACAGTTGCAGGGAGCACAGGAATTTACTTAGGTATCGCCGTTACGGCTGGCCGTCACTCAAAAGGAGTTTATAAAGTTAATGTTGGTGACGCTGGAACCGAAACTGCTGCTGCTGGCTTAACAGGAATAAATATTGGAGTTTCATCAGCGACTTCTTTTACAGATAGTTGGACGGTTACTACTGCTGGCGAATATAGAACCGATTCGTTTAACTTTAGTTGTATACTACCGACATCGGGACATAGTAATTATACTACGGCTAATTATCAAATTACATTAAGTAATCTTACACCTAAGTTTCAACCTGGAACGACTCAGCGTATTAGAGTCAATATAAAGGATAGAACTACTGCTTTAAAAAGTGTTACGGGTAGTAGCACCGCTCAAAATAATTTCGTTGTTAAGGCTGGTAAAATTCAAATTAGAGAAAAATATACCGATGATATTGAAATTCAAAATTTTGATATCTCATATGACTCTCAAGGTAATTTCTTTGACTTAGACACTAACCTTTTATATGTGGGTATTCCGTATAAGGTGTATATGGAATTAGAAGTTCGTGGCGATATCTTTTATTATGACTTCCCCGAAAGATGGGATTTTGTGGTAGGTGAGTCTTATGATACTGAGGATACCAACCCATCTTCTCTAGCAAAAAAAACTCGTAGTGCTGACTATGATTATGGCCTTCTATAGGAAAAAATAAATGGCAGACTCTGGATATTCTTATGATACATTAGTTGCATCTTTATCTGCACTAGGAACTACAAGTGGATCGTTAGTAAGTCTTTCTCTTACTGGCAATGATTCAAAAGTTTTGCCTCTTGTTAATTATGGCGATTTTTCTCAGCACATATTTTTTGGGAATGCTATACGTAAATTTAGAACATCCTATGACCGAATTATTTCTGAATATCCTATTGGTGCAAGCGGTACAGATACAGCGTCCTTATGTGCTGCAAATATTTTTAAAGTAGATGAATTTAAAAAGAAATCTACAGGGTTTGATTTATGGGTCTTAAATAAGCTAGGAATAACAGGTTCTAGTTCGGCGGATATAAATGCCTCACCTAATGCCACAGTTAATGCTACTAATCAAGATGGTGATTTAGTTCCCTTAATTTTCATTGATAGAGGATTAACTAATAGTTTAACTGGATCGCAAACCGGTGTGCGAGATTCTATTTCTGCACGAGCAGTTAATTTTGAAGAAGAGAACTTAAATGTTGTTGATAGAACCTCTGGTACAGCTGAATATTTAACTGTTACTACAGACCCTCAAGGATTGAAAAATAGCTCCGCTAGAAGAGCTATTATTGAATTACCTTCAACCGCTGAGACTAGAGTTACACGCGGCCCATCTCTTAAGAATATGTTACCTTCAATACTGTTTATGGGAGATGAAGATCAAATTCTTGAGAAGACATTAGCCGCAATGGGTGATGAATTAGATGAAATAAAATTATTCATTGATCAAATATCTAATGTTAAAAGAATAAGTTATGATAAATATGATAGAGTTCCAAATAAATTTTTACCAATTTTAGCGGAGGATTTTGGAGTAAAACTTTTTGGAATGGCTACTAATAGTGATTTTCAAAAATATTTAACTGAATCCACTTCTGGATCTACTCGCCAAGAAATAACTTATGATATTTGGAATAAGATTCTTAACAATATCGTTTATCTTTTAAAAACCAAAGGTACTAAAGAGGCAGCAGAGTCTATTAATAGAATATATGGCGTTGATCATAATTTTGTTAAATATAATGAATACTCTGCTTTCCATAAGCCAGATGCTATTCGTATTACAGAAGAAACAAACGTCCCTGTGTTTTATACTTCAGGCGATGCTTTTATTCAGACTACTTCGGATGCAACAACTGGATCTGCATTATCTTTTGATTTTCCAGCCTCTACTAACTTTACCATACAAATGAGAGTTTCTGCCACCGCTGATCATAGTAGTATGACATTACTTAAGCACCCGTTATATACAATTGATATGGATGCAAGTGGAAGGGCGGCTTTTAAATCTGCGACTACTGCTTCAATGTCTGCTATTACAGATTTAACTTCAATGTCGGGGTGGATTAAAGGTGGTGGTAGTGCAGATAATTTTGTAAATGTAGTAGCATCGCGTTCTGGTGATACATTAAAAATATGGACAATGGCTTTATCGGGTTCTCCAACGGGCGGGCATGATGTAGTTGTGTATTCGTCAGGCTCTACCGCTCATTATGATGTAGCAAGAATTAACTTTTCTTCTACGGGTGGAGTGGGAGCTAATTCTGTAGGTGGAACTAATTATTCACAATTTCCAGCTTATTTTCCGGCGTCTGGTTCATTTACAGGATATATGCACGAAGTAAGAACTTGGCATGAGGTGGCCTTACAAGATGAGGATTTGTTTGAACAAACAAGAAATTTTGAATCAGTATCATTTCAAAACTCTACTGGCTCAGTAAACACGGTTGGACTTACAAACAAAGCCAACTTTTCTAGTTTATCTGCTCATTATAAGTTAAGAGAAAATATTGTTTTAACTGGATCAGCAGCTTCTTACAATTATATAGTGGATTCTACAACTGCTGGAAATACTGCGCACCCTGTTTCTTTTGGAGGGTTGACGGGCAAACATTATAGAGTTTTTGATAATCAAAAAAAATTATTGAGATTTTCACCGGTGGGTTTGGCTGCTGATAATGATAAAGTTAATACAGGTACTGATACTGATAGAATAATTGATACAGGGTATGTAAGCTATGCCTTAAGCCCTATAAGTGTTTTAAATGACAGTATTAGAAATTTTTATCAAAATTTAGATGTTGCTGGTGCAATGGGTGACCCGGAAGATTTATTTAGAAAAAAATATACTGGACCTATCGCAGCTCAATGGCATGATATAACAGCACAAATGGGGTTGGCTCCGTCAGCTACATTTGCTACACAATCTTCTACTTCCTGGGATAGAATACGAACCGGTGGTGGTGTTTTAGGTAGTAGTGTTAGTGGCGCCAGCGGTAATACTACAAGTGTAACTGACCTTAATGCATTTGTTAAAGCAGTTTCTAATTTTAATGATACTTTTGGGGGTATTTTTACCTTTATTAAACAGTTCATTCCCGCTAAGACAAATACCTTAGCTGAGGGTGTGTTCATTGAAAATCACCTCTTAGAACGTCCAAAAATGAAGAGAACTTTTGGGTTGAGAGAGTCAACTGGAACAGGTTATGTTGGCGCACCCACTATGTCTGGTGATCGGGGTGTTATTTCTTATGATGAAGGTAAAACTCCAAATAATCAAGTGCCGAGTTTAATTGATATTGCTGTTACATCATTCACTGTTAACAATCATTATAACCCAGCTAATCTTTCTACTCAAGGAAGTAATAGCGCCAATGACTCTACACTAATAGCATCTGCCTCTACTACTGCTGATTTTCAAGGATACCAATATCACAACGGCGTACAAGAATTTTTAGATAATAGTGTTACAACAGTAAGAAACGTATCATCTTTGAGTGTTAACAGCTCTACAAACGTGCCACGATTTTTACCCACAAGAATAGGGCGAGCTTTGCCATTAACAATAAAACCATCGGCCGCTGCAGCAGCTGCTGTAGAATTAACTACAGATGCATTGCTTATTTCACCTACTGCCACCCCTATATCTGCTAATATTCGTGCAGTTATAAAAGGTAGTGTAAGAATGTTAGCACGAGGTAATGTTTTTAAAACAGAAATGCCAGCTCTGCGGTTTGATTTTCCGGCTTCGGGCAATGGTGATAATTATTTTGAAGCTACAGTAGGAAATATAGCCGAAGGTAGAGGTAGAACAATAAAAGAAAAAGATGTAAGCTTTACTACTAATTTAGAAACAGGTAATGTTGAGTTTGAATTAAGACTATCTGATGGTATTAGATCTTTAACTGGTGAAGACCGTGTTTCCCAAATTATAGTTGATGAAACTGCTTCAGGCTCAATAGGTATTGTTCCTATACGTATAACAAATCTCTTTAATAATGAAACAACGATATTTAGAGTAGCTATAAACTCTGATTCTACTAAGGATACAGAGCTTATTAGACAAATTCAAGAACAAGGTGGTACAACATTACAATCTTAAATGGAGGAACACGTAAATGAATTATCTTAATCGTTTTAAGCAAATATCAGACGAAGCGGCTGAAGCTCTACAAGGTTTGGTTAGCGACATGATCAATAAGAATACTACTAATATTTTAGAAGTAGGTACTTATGCAGGTCAAACAACTTTAAGGTTAGCTGCTGCAGCTTCTAAGTCTCCATCAGTAAGGGTTATTTCAATTGATGAAAATCATGATTCTTTTAGCCCTACTGCTGAAGAATCACTAAAGGCAAGCAATCTTTTTAATACATCAGTTGAATTTGGTGAATTGGATAGGCGCTTTGAAGAAAATATTGTGAAAGCAAGCATTATTTATATTGATAGGTTTCATAATAAGATTGATGAAAAAATGGATCTCATTAAGAAGAATGTTATTGTCCCTACAAAGGTAATTTACCGAAACCCAAAAAATTCGGGTGACTTTCCATTTGAAGTTACTGAAGTTGCACCGGAAGTAAAACCAAGAGCGAGAAAGAAAGCTCCAACAACTGAAACAACTGAAACAAAAGAAATCAAAAAGGAAACTACGTAAATATTTATATAGGATTTATGTTGCTATATATATTTATTAAGATTAATTAAAAGGAAAAGAATATGGCATTTTTAGATAGCTCTACAGCTGTAATAGACGCGATACTTACACGAAAAGGTAGAGAACTTCTCGCGAGAAACGATGGTAGTTTTCAGATTACCAAATTTGCATTTGGCGACGATGAAATCAATTATCAACTATATGATGCTACCAAAGCAACTGATCAAGACGCTGATATATTGAATCTTCCTGTATTGGAACCTGTATCTAATGAAAATGTGGCTTTACTTTATAGATTAATTACTTTACCAAAAGGTAGTTTAAAGATTGCTAATTTGAAAATTTCCCCCACTTCTGGTACTGTCGGATATGGCACTGACTTAACCGTTAATGTATCTACTGAAAATGGAGAGGATAGCCAGGGTTATGCGGCTACAGTTAGAGATACTGATATAGGGGCTTTAACAAATACTACATCAACACCTAATGTTAATGGTGTGGGTGTTTTTACTATAAGAACTGGCGCTAATGCAGGTGGTAAGGCTGGCCAAACAATAGTGGATATCACAGGTATTAATAGTGGTGCAAGAAAAGAGTTTACTTTAACGGTAAGTGCTTCCGGCGCGGCGGCATAAGGAAATAAATAATGTCTATAAACAATTATGATTTAAATAGAGATGTAATTAATACAGAGGTTCTTTCTAAGACCAATTATGAGATTACATCTGCTACTGCAGCTCAAGAAAGAAACATTAATTCTTTTGTAATGGAAGCTACCTCTACTGGTTTTTTAGTTAACGCTAAGGGGACTACTACAAGCACACCTTTAAGTGCAGCTTTCCGTAATATTTCAAATTATTTCTTTTCTTCATCGGCTGCTAATAGAATACCGGTGGCTCAAAATAATATTGCAACCACAGGTATTTCTAGAGTTATTACTATTGGTAGAACTACAGTAGATGACGCTATATTGTCGGGTAGTGTGACAGGGACATTTTCTTTTGGAACTCAAGCTAATAAAGTCATTATTGATCAACCAGAACAATCTATTTCTGGAGCCGTTGGTCGTAAAGGTGATTTAGTAGAAAAGTCAGATACTACCAATATTGTAGGGACTGTTTTTTATGATACTGGAACAATGGTATTTCACGGTGGTGATTATTCAAGCGACACTAACTTTTTGATTGATTCATCTTCTGGTTTTGTATTTGGACCAGGAGCTACTGCAGG
>Ga0209434_1001247_pt1 | contig 11540 bp, 16 predicted proteins | sample ETNvirnome_2_300_FD_184068 | JGI IMG/M metagenome (GOLD analysis project Ga0209434, IMG submission 184068) | Marine viral communities from the Pacific Ocean - ETNP_2_300 (SPAdes) (version 2) | ecosystem: Environmental > Aquatic > Marine > Oceanic | place: Pacific Ocean | collected 2013-06-22 | reverse complement strand
ATCGCTATTAATATCGCAAAATTGGATATATGGGTAGCTATATCAGTTTAAGTTCAAACTAAAACCAAAAAATGAAGATAGTAAAAAGAAAAATAAAAGATTTAATCCGAGCAGAATACAACCCAAGAAAAATAACTAAAGTTCAGTTTCAAGATTTGAAAGATGGTATTATTGAGTTCGGATTAGTTCAACCTTTAGTAGTAAATGAAAAAAAGGAAAGAAAAAATGTTATTGTTGGTGGGCATCAAAGATTAAAAATTTGGGAGGATTTGGGGCATACAGAAGTTGATTGCAGTATTGTAAATTTGCCATTAGATAAAGAAAAAAAATTAAATATAAAACTGAATAAAAATGGCGGGAGTTTTGATGATGATTTATTGCAAGAGTTTTTTGAATATGAGGAATTAATTGAGTGGGGATTTACTCCTGATGAATTGTTTGATCAGGAAGAAAAAACAGATGGGTTAATTGAAGATGATGAAATACCAGAAGTAAAAGAAAGCAAAGTAAAGCGTGGGGATATTTGGCAATTAGGAGAGCACCGAGTTATGTGTGGAGATAGCACAAGCTCAGATGATGTAGAGAAACTAATGAATGGAGAAAAAGCAGATATGGGGTTTTGCGACCCGCCTTACAATTTAGGATATGAATATAATTCATATAATGACAATAAAACAAGTGAAGAATACTCTCTTTTTTCAAAACAATGGTTTAACAACCTAAAAACAATAACAACAAAACAAATAATAACATTAGGCACAAAAAACATTAATGTTATGGTTGGACTTGGAGAATATGCGGGGGTTGGGTGTTGGGTTAAAAAAAATTGGATAACAAGTTGCAAAATAGCAAACCTGCAACAATGGGAACCTATATTTTTTTATGGAGATTTTTCAAAGAAAAAAAGACATTCTGATTTGTTTGAGATAAACAGAAAAATACAAAAAGATGTTGGAAATAACCACACCTGCCCTAAACAAATGGATTTAATGATTGATTTGTTAGATAGTTATGCGGGAAAGAGTGTAGCAGATTTATTTCTTGGAAGCGGAACAACACTAATAGCAGCAGAGAAACTTAAAAGAAAATGTTATGGAATGGAGTTAGACGAAAAGTATTGTGATGTAATAATAAACAGATGGGGACAATTTACAGGACAAAAAGCAAATAAAATAAATGGGTAAAGGGAGGAAAAAATTACCTACAAAGATTAAAGAAATGCAAGGCACGCTTGATGTTTCAAGAGCAATTAATAATGAAATGCAAGTTGATGTTTGCCAAGAATTACCAGCATCTCCAGAGTGGCTTTCTGAAATAGGTAAAGATGAATGGTATAAAGTAACCAATCAATTATTTAACTTACAGATGTTACATCAAATTGATTTACAATTAATAGCAGCCTATTGTAATGAGATGAGTTTATACATTGAAACAGAAACCTTGCTCAGAGAAAAAGGCAGGATTCAAATATTTAAGAATGCAGATGGAACATTAAAACATGCTCAAGCTGTACCATATCAAAAAATAGCTAAGGATGCTTTAGACAAAGCATTAAAGTTGGCAGTTCAATTTGGATTAACTCCTGTCGCAAGAGCAAGTATTAATGCTCCTAAGATAACTAACAATACTCAAATAAATTATTTTGATTAAGATAATAAATGGCGACAGCATAAAGGAATTAAAAAAGTTTCCTGATAATTACTTTCATTCGGTGGTAACTGACGCACCTTACGGACTTTCGTTTATGGGTAAGAAATGGGATTATGATGTACCAAGTGTAGAACTTTGGACAGAGGTTTTACGAGTATTGAAAGAGGGTGGCTATCTTTTAAGTTTTTCAGGAACAAGAACACAGCATAGAATGGCAGTAAATATAGAAGATGCAGGATTTGAAATAAGAGATATGATTGCTTGGGTGTATGGTTCAGGTTTTCCTAAAAGTCATAACATAGGTAAAGCAGTAGATAAGTTGCAGGGGAATGAAAGGGAAATTAGTAGAAAAAGAGATTATAGCTCCCCTGACTTTTCTGATGAGCAATTTGTTAAACAGGGTTCTATGATGCAAACTCACAAAAAAGCTCGAAGAATACAAACATACGAAACAAAAGGTAATTCACAATGGGAAGGTTGGGGAACAGCTTTAAAACCTGCACTTGAACCTATTACAATGGCACGAAAACCCTTTAAGACAAGTGTAGCAGAAAATGTATTAAAGAATGGAGTAGGCGGTATTAATATAGATGGGTGTAGGGTTGAATATGCTAAAATTGAGCCAGACAAAGATAAGAGAAAAAATAATGAGTTTATTGAAAATGCTGACAATACATTTGGTGCAAAAGGTAAATTAAAAAGATACAAGGACAATGGCAGATTTCCTGCTAACTTTATACACGACGGAAGTGATGAGGTAAAAGATTTGTTTCCTTATAGTAAAAGCACAGGTGGTTGTAATAGTAATACACAACCCTTACATCAAAGTAGACAAAAAGGAGAGTTACATAAAATAAACAAAAGAGCTAATGCAGGTGGGTTAGGAGATAAAGGTTCAGCAAGTAGATTTTTCTATTGTGCAAAAGCAAGTAAGCAAGATAGGAATGAAGGGTTAGAAAAAACTGCAAGAAAAGAAGGATTTGAAGATAAAAAAGCAGGGAGTTATGAATTTAGACAAGATGGTAGTTTAGACGGAAAAGAAACAAAAGCAAATAAGAACAACCACCCCACAGTAAAACCTACTGACTTAATGAGATACTTAGTAAGACTTGTAACACCAAAAGAAGGAATAGTATTAGATTGCTTTATGGGTTCAGGTTCAACAGGGAAGGCTTGTGCATTAGAAGGGTTTAATTTTGTAGGTATAGACTTAGATAAAGACTATTGTAAAATTGCAAAGGCAAGAATAGACAAAGCAATAGAAGATAAAAGAATAATGGAAAGCCAAATGAAATTATTTTGACTAAATATTACTTTGATAAAGAAGCAGCAGATAGGGCTGTAAGTTTTATTGAGAAATTTATTACCCATACTAAAGGAGAGCTTACAGGGAAGCGCTTGATTTTGGAAAAGTGGCAAGGTGAAATAGTGGAGAAGATATTTGGATGGAAAAATAAAAAAACAAATCTTAGGCAATACAGAACGTGTTTTATTATGCTTGGGCGGAAGAATGGTAAAACAACTTTAACTGCTGGGATAGGACTTTATATGTTATTTGCAGATGAAGAAAAAGGGAGCGAAATATACGCTGCTGCTGGGGATAGAAACCAAGCTGGATTAGTACATGAAATAGCTAAGGGAATGGTATTAAATAATTCAGAGTTAACTAATAGGGCAAAAATATTAAGGAACTCAATCGTAAATGAAAGCAAGGGAAATTACTTTCAGGCGATAAGTTCTGAGAGCAAAACAAAAATGGGATTTAATGCAAATTGCGTAATTTTTGATGAGCTACATGTTCAACCAAATAGAGATTTGTGGGATACACTTTTAACTTCAACAGCAAGTAGAAGGCAGCCATTAGTAATAGCCATAACAACTGCTGGATTTGACAAGCAGAGTATCTGCTATGAGGTTTATTCTTATGCTAAGAAAGTATTAGATGGAAGCATTAAAGATGATTCTTTTCTTCCAATTGTCTATGAAGCTAATGAGGGGGATGATATTACATTAGAAGAAACATGGAAGAAAGCCAATCCTAATTATGGAGTAAGTTTAAAAAAGGAATATATGCAAAGGGAAAGTAAAAAAGCAATAGATATTCCAAGCTACATGAATAGCTTTTTAAGGCTTCACCTAAGTCAATGGACTGACAATGAAATCCAGTGGATGAGTGATAAAGATTGGATGGCATGTGAAGGCGATCTTGGGGATCTATCTAATATGGAATGTTGGGGAGGATTGGATTTGGCATCAACAAGAGATATAACTGCTTTTGTTTTATTGTTTAAAATAGATAACCTCTTTAAAATAAAACCTTATTTTTTTGTTCCAAGAGATAACGCAAAAGCGAGAGGAGATAGAGATGGGGTGGATTACATGAGTTGGATCAGTCAAAAATATATCATTGCAACTGATGGCAATGTTACTGATTATTCTTTTGTAAGAAAAAAGATTAATGAGCTGTGTAAAAAATATAGGATTCAAAGTATAAGCTATGATCGTTGGGGAGCAAGCCAGATTACAATTGACTTAATGTCAGATGGTGCTAAAATGAGTCCTCTGGGCCAGGGATTTGCGAGTTTATCCGCCCCCACAAAAATGATGGAGAAGATCATCTTATCAAAAGAAATACAACATGATGGGAATCCTGTACTTAGATGGATGATTGGAAATGTGCAATTGGAAACAGATGCAGCCGATAACCATAAGCCATCAAAGAAAAAATCCAAAGAGAAAATTGATGGAGTTGTTGCTTGTATTTGTTCATTGGCGGAGTGGATGACCCAGGAAAAAATAGGAGAAAGCGTGTATGATAGTCGGGGTCTTTTAATATTATAAAAAAAGTTTTCAACTATTTTAAAAAAAAGCTACTTATCATTGAACCTTTTTTTTTATTTTTCGTACTTTAGTAAATCCATAATTATAGGCAATTGGCACTACTAGATTTTTTTACCAATATATTTAAGAAAAAGACTGAAGTCCGAAGCTCTATTTACCCATCAATGTTTGGGGGAGTATCTGGCTCTGGCGTTTCAGTGGATAAAAATACTGCCTTAACCTTTACCGCTGTTTGGAGTGCGGTGAGATTACTATCGGAATCTATTAGTATATTACCTGTCAATGTTTATGAAAGAGAAAAGAATGGAGATAAATCTTTAGCCGAAAAAAATTCAGTATATAATTTAGTACATAACCAGCCTAACTATTACATGAGTTCGGTTGCATTTTTTGAAAAATGTATGATGGATCTCTGCCTTTCAGGCAACTCATTTATTCAAATAATAAGAAATGGAGGAGGTTCTCCCGAATCATTATTACCATTAAACACACAGGACATAACAGTTAAAGTAAATAATGGGAGTATCTTTTATCAATCTCAAACAAAAAATGAGATTTATGATGACTATGATATTTTACATTTCAAGGGGGTAAGTCAAGATGGGATTATGGGACTTTCTCCTATTACTCAAAATTCAAACGCAATTGGATGGGGTATTAGCCTTGAGGAGTATGGCTCAAAATACTTCGTCAACTCCGCTAAAATCAGTGGAGTATTGGAAACAGATAGAGCCTTAAGCGAAGAAGCAATTGAGCGATTAAAAAATAGCTTTTCAAATACTTATAATAAATTACAAAACAGTCAATCAACTGCAATACTTGAAGAGGGTCTGTCTTTCAAACCGATCTCAATATCTCCAGAGCAATCACAATTTTTAGCCAGTAGAATTTTTTCGATTACAGAGGTGGCACGGATGTTCAATATTCCCACTTTTATGCTCCAAGAACATTCAAAAAGTTCATTTAATAATATCGAATCATTGAGTCAGAGTTATGTAACGTATTCTTTGATGCCATATATCCGCAGAATGGAATCTGAAATGAACAGAAAATTATTTAAAACAAATGAAAGTGGAAAAATATTTGTAGAGTTTAATGTTAATGGATTGCTAAGAGGTAATATAAAAGACAGAACAGAGGCTTATAAAACAGGAATTAATAATGGATATTTAAGCATCAATGAAGTAAGAAGAAAAGAAAATTTAAATAGTGTTGCAGATGGTGACGATTTGTACTTGCCACTGAATGTGACTAAAATTCAAAATATATAATATGCCAGCAGAAGAATGTAATAACGGAAAATGGAAATGGGGTGAAACAGGAGAATGTAAATATGATTCTCAGGAGGAAGCCGAAAAAGATAATGAAGATTATAAAGAAGAAACAGAAAACAAACCTTTACAAAAGGAAATTAATGATATATGGACTAAAGATATTACTATGGAAAAAAGATTTTTTGACATTGACACCCGAACTGAAAAAAGAGAAGATGGGTCAACAACTATAACAGGACATGCAGCAATGTATAATAATTTAAGTAGCGACCTTGGAGGATTTAGAGAAGTGATCGCTCCTGGAGCTTTTTCAGATGCTTTAAACAAGGAAACTTTGGATTGCCGTTGTTTAATAAATCATGATCCTAATTTAATTCTCGGCAGGACAACAAGTGGAACTTTAAGACTGGAAGAAACAACAAAAGGATTACAGTATTCTTTTGATGTTCCTGATACAACTTATGGTAGAGATTTAGTAATATCATTGGAGCGTTCCGATATAACTCAAAGCTCCTTTGCATTTACGATTGAAGATGATAGCTGGCAAACAACTGAGGATGGTGAAGTAAGAACAATCAACAAAGTAAAAAATATTTGGGACTGCTCACCAGTAACTTATCCGGCCTATTTACAAACAGATGATTTAACACTTGCCAAACGTTCATTGGCTATTTATAAAGACAAAGAAAGAAAAGAAGAAGAGGAAAAAGATTTAGTGGCACGAAGCTTACTAAAATTAAAAATAGAATTAAAAAAACGAAGTAAATAATTTAAAATTAAAAAAAATGAAGAGTATAGAATTAAAAGAATTACGATCTGATGTTTTGGCTGAACTAGAAACAATGCAAAATACAGCAGAAGCAGAAGACAATCGTGATTTAACAGAGGAGGAAAATACAACTGTTGATGCGTTATTGGCAAAGGCAGATGGTTATTCCACCAAAATTGAAAGAGCTGAAAAGATCGAAAAATCATTAAGAGAATCAGCTAAACTAAGTGGCACAGTTGTTAAAAATTCTAAAGAAGATGTTTCTAAATATTCCTTCTTTAAGCACATAAGAGGTGTACTTGGTGGAAATTTAGATGGTATTGAAGCAGAAGTACAACAAGAAGCAACTACTGAAGCCAGAGGATTTGGCAAATCCATTAATGGAATTGGCATACCATCTTCAATGATGGAAAAAAGAGCCGATGTTACAAGTAATATTGCAGGGACTTCTGTTGAAGCGTATGTAGGAGCATTGAGAGAAGAATCAGTTTACGATAGAGCAGGTTGTACTATCTTAACAGGTTTAATGTCAGATGCAAGAATACCCGTTACAGGAGCACAAACAGTTGCGTGGGCATCAGCAGAAAATTCAACAGCAGCAGATGGCGGTACTGCTTTTAGTAGTGTTACATTATCACCAAGTAGAATTACATCACAAGTGCATGTATCGAAAGAATTACTTGCACAAAATGGGGGATCAGCAGAATCAGCTGTAATGAGTGATTTAGGAAAAGCAACTGCACAAGCATTAGATGCAGCGATTTTTGGCACAACAACAGTTTCAAATGCACCTACTTCATTAGGAGCAACATCAAATATAAATACTTTTACAGAAGCATCTACTTTTGTAAGTGGATCAAGTGTTTTGTCTGATTTAGTTGAAGCAGAAGCAACAAATGCAGTAGCACAAGGAATGCAAGGAACTTTAGCTTATGTATGTTCACCAGAATTATTGGCTCAGTTGAAAATTTCTGCACAAGTTGCAAGTGTTACACCTGCAATGAGTGGAATGAATTACAATCAACAAATGATTAATGGCTATCCTATTCACTTTACAAACGGATGTACAAAAAGTGCAGGTACAAGTGGCGATGGTTATTTTGGAGCATGGAATAATTTATATGTGGGGTTCTTTTCTGGAATTGACATTATTGTGGACCCTTATACCAATGCGGCAGATGCTCAAATTCGATTAGTGTTGAATAATTTAGTAGATTTCCAAGTTGCACAACCTGGAGCATTTACTACATTTACAAGTTTGACAGCATAATAGTTAGGAATTAATAATTTAAAGGGTGGTGGAATGACTGCCACCCTTTTTTTTAAAATTAAAGATATGGCAAGGAGTTATGCAGTAGACACAGCTGCTACAACAGCAATATTAACAACCGCTGAGGCTAAGACACATTTAAAGGTAGATACAAGTGCAGATGATACTTACATAGATAATCTTGTAAGTGCAGCAACGGAATCTGCTCAAATATTTACCAATAGATATTTTATAAATACTACTTTAAATCAATTTGGAGATACTTGGAGTGATTTAGCCACTTTGTTTAAAAGCCCTGTAAGTAGTGTAACGCATGTAAAATACTATGATAGTGATAATACTCAGCAAACTTTAGCCACCTCTGTTTATCAAAAAGATTTAGAGCATCAGCCAGCAAGAATAGGATTAAAGCCTAATCAATCATTCCCAAGTTTAGCGGATAGATTAAATGCAGTAGAGTGCCAATATGTAGTAGGATATGGAAGTGCAGCATCTGATGTACCAGAAGGAATAAGAGAAGCGGTACTTTTAACTATTGGAAATCTCTACGAGAATCGCCAAGAGGTAGTCGTAGGGCGAATAGCCACAGAGTTACCAAAATCTGCTCAATATTTATTAGAGCAATTTAAAGTGCAAACAGTATGTTAATAGGCGAACTTGATAGAAGAGTAACGATTGAACAACCAGTAGTAGAGTTAAATGATTATGGGGAAACACAAATTGATTCATGGATAACAACAAGAGAAGTCTGGTCAAAGGTAGAGTGGAAAAACGGAACAGAAGGAGAGGACGCTGATAAAATTACAGCAACTACATTTGTTACTTTTTATATTCGTAATTTAGATTTAGATAATTTTTTGAATGGCAATACAGCGGCAACAATGGAGCATAGGATTGCTTTTGCTCCACAAAGTGTAACGAAATATTATTATTTTGAAACACTTGAGCAAATTGAAGGTAGAGAAAGTTTTTTAAAAATAACAACAAAGGAAAAGAATTAATGGCTACAGGACAAATAAAATTACAAGGGGCAAAGGAGATTGAGCAAATGTTTGGAGATTTACCAAAACAGATAAAACAATATAATCTATGGAAAGCTCTTTGGAGAAAAATAGGAAAGCCAGCCGAATCAAAAGCCAAAAGTTTAGCTCCAAAATTGGGAGATAGTAAAAAATCAAGCCCATTAACAGTAGTAAGAGGAGTTGTTTATCCTCCAAATCATAGTAAAAGAATTGCTAAAGGAACATTAAAAAAGAGTATTGGATTCTTTACAACAAGAGATAGCAAAAACCATTTAGGGATTTACTTAGGACCAAAAGTAAAAGGTAAATTCAAAAAAAATAAAGGTGGATATTATGGAGCTTGGCTTGAATATGGGAACGAAGTTATGCATTTTGGAAAATATAAAAGTAGGGCTACAAAATTTATGGAGCCTGCTTGGAATCAAAACAAAGTAAAAATGACATCAAACGCATTTAAAGAAGCTACAAAGATAGCAGCAAGTGCGATTAAAAGACATGAAAAGAGAATGAAGAAATACGGAACTTTAGGATATTAAAATGTTAGTAGGAAAAGCAATATATAGTATTTTAAGTGATGATGCTCCTGTTGGAGCTTTAATAGCGAATAGGATTTATCCTAATGTAGCAACAAGGAGAGCTACATTTCCATTTGCTGTTTATCAGGTAACAGGAGACTCGCCAACAGATACAAAGGATGGGGTAAGCCCTTTGGATGAGAATGCTATCTTAATAATGTGTTTTAGCAAAACATATAGTGAGGCATCTGATATTGCAGATGCTGTTAGGACAGCTTTAGATAGAGTAAATGGGACTTACGAAGGGGTAGTAGTGCAAGGCATCCAATATTTGAGTTATAACGAGGATTTTGATGTAAAGGATGCTGATGATGGAATTTATGTAAAATCCTTAAATTTTAGAGTAAGATTAATAAATAATTAAATTATGAGATATAAATTAATAAAAGATTGGGAAAGCAAAAGACATGGCAAAATTATTACCAAAGGAACTTATGTAATAATTACCAGAAAATCCGAGTTAGAAGAACTTATAGAGGGAGAACATATTAATGCTCCCAAAAAAGAAAAGAAAAAAACTAAAAAAATAAAAGAAGATGGCGGAACTAACACTACAACAGATAACTGAATCAGGAGATCAGGTTGATTATGCAAATGCAGGGGAGGCAGGGGATACAGTTGATAATGCAGGAAGTACCTTTTTACATATTAAAAATGATGGTGGTGAAACAATTACAGTGACTATTGCAGCCGAGACAACCAGTGTGCCTAACAGTATTTATGGGAGTTTAACAAAAGCAAATGCGAGTATAGCAGTAGAGGCTGCTAGAGAAGCGGTTATTGGTCCTTTTAAAGTTTCAGCTTTTAATAATTCAGATGACGAAATTGAAATTACCTATACCGCTGTAACGAGTGTGACTATTGCAGCATTTTACATAAACGCAAGTCAATTATAAATAAAATTAATTAATTAAATAAATAGAAAAATGGCAAATTTAACAACAGCTTTAAACGGAACGGACATAAAAATTATGGATGCTTCGCAAAATATTCTTGTTGCTTATGCTCAGAGTGGCACATTAAATGTTAATATGAGCACGAGAGATATCAGCAATAAGGAATGTTCTGGGTGGGCAGAGAATATGGAGGGACAAAGAAATTGGGATATAAGCGTAGATGGTGCTTATGCATGGACTGATGTTTCAGCATCAGCATTAACTAATGGAGCAGATGATATACTCAATTCATACATAATTACAAGAGCTCAAGTGACAGTACAATTTGGAACTGACAGCACAAGCACAGGAGATACTTATTATGAAGGAAAGGGATGGCTCACAGCATTTAGTGTTTCAGCACCAACAGAGGATACTGCAACTTATTCTATTTCCATAACTGGATCTGGAGCATTAGCTCAAAATGTATCATAAATAACCTAATACTCAATCCCATTCGCATCCTTTTTTTCAGGTGGGTTGCGTTTGGGTGCGAGTATCTTAAAACTTGAAAAAAATGAATTATACTTTTGTAGAATTAAACGAAAAAAAATATCCTATTAAATTTGGATTTAATGCTCTTAGAAAATATTCAATGCAAACAGGAACATCATTAGCAGATTTAAACAACATAGGAGATAAGATGAGTTTAAATGATGCTTTAATTTTGATCCATTGTGGAATTGAAGATGGTCATAGAGCAGCTAAACAAGAATGTACACTATCGCTAGATGCATTAGCAGATAGTATGGATGGAGATATGGAGGGAATTGCAAGATGTATGAAAATATTAGCTGAAATGATGGGGGATAAAGGAGGAAAAAAGCAAAAGCCCAAGCGAGCAAAAAGCTAACTTGGGATAAAATTGAAGGGATTGCTTTTGGGCAAATGGGAATGAGTGTTGAGGAGTTTTATGATATGATTCCAAAACACTTTTTTAATAAGTTAGATGGATTTTTTGAATTGGAACAATTAAGAGATCGAAGTGCATGGGAAAGAATAAGATGGCAAACTTGTTATTTATTAAACATTCAACTCCCAAGAGGGAAACAATTAAAATTAAAGGATTTAATCCATTTTGCGTGGGAAAAGGATGATAAAAAATCTAAAATAGATTATAAAAAATTAAAAGCGAGAGCTGAATATATAAAAAAGTTAGAAGAACATGGCAAGTAGTAAAAGTATAGGTTTATTAAATATAGTT
>Ga0209434_1001246_pt1 | contig 11555 bp, 3 predicted proteins | sample ETNvirnome_2_300_FD_184068 | JGI IMG/M metagenome (GOLD analysis project Ga0209434, IMG submission 184068) | Marine viral communities from the Pacific Ocean - ETNP_2_300 (SPAdes) (version 2) | ecosystem: Environmental > Aquatic > Marine > Oceanic | place: Pacific Ocean | collected 2013-06-22 | reverse complement strand
CAGATTACAACCCAACTGAAGCAGAAATTAACTCTTATGTACAAACAAGCGGTCAAAGCGAGCTTGATGCTAATGTTGATCGCTACGTTGATGATCGTTACGTGGATGTACAAGAAGTCATTGCAGCAGCAGCAGATCAGGGCGTAACGCTAACTGAAGAAGAGGCGCAAGAGTACGTAGGGCAAGGCCCTGCGGGACATGAAGCTGCTGTACTTGACCAACTCGGCTTAGAACTTGGACCCAGATACACCAGTGAAGGTGAAGTACGTGCAATGTTTGAGGCACAAGGTTACACACCGACCGACGAAGAAGTACAAACGTATATAGGAAATATTGCTGAATCTACGCAAGAAGCCGCAATTAGTACTTATGTAGACCCACGTCAAGTAACTGATGCTGAAGTTACAGCACTATTTGATGCACAAGGGTTTAATCCTTCTGCTACTGACCTTGCCGCATTTACTGGGCAGGGCGACGCTAATTTTGAAACAAATACTAACGTAACATCTTATGTAGACCCACGACAGGTTACTGAAGCAGAAGCACGTGCAATGTTTGATGCCTTGGGGTATACACCGACTGATGAAGAAGTACAAGCGTATATAGGACAAGGTGGGGATAACTTTGAGTCTGGGCAAGACAGTGCAGTTGGTACTTATGTAGATCCACGTCAAGTTACTGAAGCTGAAGCACGTCAGTTCTTTGAAGATCAAGGATACACACCAACTGACGAAGAAGTACAAATGTATATAAGACAAGGTGGTAGTGAATTTGAGACTGGGCAAGACAGTGCAGTTGGTACTTATGTAGATCCACGTCAAGTTACTGAAACTGAAGTACGTGCAATGTTTGATGCCTTGGGGTATACACCGACTGATGAAGAAGTACAAACGTATATAGGACAAGGTGGTAATGAATTTGAGACTGGGCAAGACAGTGCAGTCAGTACTTATGTAGATCCACGTCAAGTTACTGAAACTGAAGTACGTGCAATGTTTGATGTCTTGGGGTATACACCGACTGACGAAGAAGTACAAACGTATATAGGACAAGGTGGTAATGAATTTGAGACTGGGCAAGACAGTGCAGTCAGTACTTATGTAGATCCACGTCAAGTTACTGAAGCTGAAGCACGTCAGTTCTTTGAAGATCAAGGTTACACACCGACTGACGAAGAAGTACAAACGTATATAGGACAAGGTGGTAATGAATTTGAGACTGGGCAAGACAGTGCAGTCAGTACTTATGTAGATCCACGTCAAGTTACTGAAGCAGAAGCACGTGCAATGTTTGATGCCTTGGGGTATACACCAACTGACGAAGAAGTACAAACGTATATAGGACAAGGTGGTAATGAATTTGAGACTGGGCAAGACAGTGCAGTCAGTACTTATGTAGATCCACGTCAAGTTACTGAAGCTGAAGCACGTCAGTTCTTTGAAGATCAAGGTTACACACCGACTGACGAAGAAGTACAAACGTATATAAGACAAGGTGGTAGTGAATTTGAGACTGGACAGGACAGTGCAGTCAGTACTTATGTAGATCCACGTCAAGTTACTGAAGCTGAAGTACGTGCAATGTTTGAGGCACAAGGTTACACACCAACTGACGAAGAAGTACAAACGTATATAGGACAAGGTGGTAGTGAATTTGAGACTGGGCAAGACAGTGCAGTCAGTACTTATGTAAACCCACGACAGGTTACTGAAGCAGAGGCACGGGCTATGTTTGAGGCACAAGGCTACTCACCTAGTGATGCAGAAGTTGCGCAATATGTTGCACAAGGTACAAGTGCAGACACACAAACAAATGCAGAGTCTAATATTACTGACTTTGTTGATCCGCGTGTTACAACAGAGGCTGAAGCACGTCAATTCTTTGAAAATCAAGGATACACACCAACTGACGAAGAAGTACAAGCGTACATGGGTCAAGGTGGGGATAACTTTGAGTCTGGACAGGACAGTGCAGTCGGTACTTATGTAAACCCACGTCAAGTTACCGAAGCAGAAGCACGTGCAATGTTTGATGTCTTGGGGTATACACCGACTGACGAAGAATTACAGGCGTATATAGGACAAGGTGGTGATAACTTTGAGTCTGGACAGGACAGTGCAGTCAGTACTTATGTAGATCCACGTCAAGTTACTGAAACTGAAGTACGTGCAATGTTTGAGGCACAAGGCTACTCACCTAGCGATGCAGAGATTGCCGAATACGTTGGGCAGAGCACTCGTGGCACATTCCAACGCGATACCAACGCTAATATTGATACTTTTGCTGACCCACGGGTTACTACAGAAGCCGAAGTACGTGCAATGTTTGAAGATCAAGGTTACACACCAACTGACGAAGAAGTACAAACGTATATAGGACAAGGTGATGAGAACTTTGAGACTGGGCAAGACAGTGCAGTAGGTACATACATTGACCCACGTCAAGTTACTGAAGCAGAAGTACGTGCAATGTTTGAAGATCAAGGTTACACACCAACTGACGAAGAAGTACAGGCGTACATGGGTCAAGGTGATAACGGATTTGAGACTGGACAAGACAGCGCAGTCGGTACTTATGTAGATCCACGTCAAGTTACTGAAACTGAAGTACGTGCAATGTTTGAGGCACAAGGATATACACCAACTGACGAAGAAGTACAAACGTATATAGGACAAGGTGATGAGAACTTTGAGGCTAACATCGGTGTCGGTGCTTACGTAGACCCACGTCAGATAAACGCGGAAGAAGCACGCGCTGCTCTAGTGGCTCAAGGCATTACTGATCCGACTGAAGACCAGATTGCTAGCCTTATGGGTCAGGGTGATGAAGACTTTGAGACCACACAGCAAGAATACGCTGTTGGATACGCTGATCCGTTTGTCACTACATACGAAGAAGCACGTCAGTTCTTCAACGATCTCGGGTTTACACCCACAAGAGAAGAGATCGAAGCGTATGTCGGTGCAATATCAGAAGAGGAGCAGCAGGCGGTTATCGCAGCGTTTGTTGACCCACGTTACACCGATGCGGATGAGGCACGAGAGTTCTTAACTGCACTAGGGTATGACCCAACAGACGAAGAAGTTGCACGATTTACAGGGCAGGTACGCGAAGAACAACAGCAAGAAGCAATCGGTGAGTATGTAGACCCAAGAATGGTTGATGCTGAAGAAGTAGCGGCTGCGTACGAAGCACTTGGTTTACAACAACCAACTGAAGCAGATATTCAAGAGCTTGTCGGACAGTACATGGAGTCTGAACTAGCAGGACGCGCAGAAGAATACCTGCCAACCGCACGTTATAACTCCATAATGAACTTCCTTAACAACTTTACAGGTGTTGGAGGACTGTCCGAAGAAGAACAAGCGGCTTTCGATCTTGTTAAAGCAGATATTATTGCGGCTATGGGCGAGCTTGGCCTTGAAGTTGCAGCAATTGACGACGCAGTAAATAATCTTACTGACGCTGTTGGATCAGTAGTTAATGGTGAAGAAGATGCCACAGGGCTATATAGCTATATCGACCAAGCTATTGCTGATCTTAAAGCCGCAGGACTTACCAATGAAGAAGTTGAAGCTGCGATTACAGACATTGTTGGTAATCCTGCTACTACTGATGAAGAAGGTAATCCTGTAGATGCCACAGGTATTTACGCTACCTTAGAAGGTCTTGGAACTTCAATTGATGATCTTAATGATTTCAGCGCGGATGATGTCAGCACTATCGTCTCTGACGCGTTGTCTGAGCTAAATAATCTTAGCGTCGAGGACGTTACTGCTATTGTTACCGAGGCGCTTGGTAACTTAGAAAATCTCAGTGAAGATGACGTAGATGCAATCGTTGCAGATATTGTCGGTAGCCCAGCTACCACCGATGCAGATGGTAATGCTGTCCCAGCAACAGGCATATACGCGACTATCGACGATCTAAACAACATCAACGAAGATGACGTCACAACTATTGTTTCTGAGGCACTCAGTGGGTTAGAAAACCTAAGTGAGTCTGACGTTCAAGATGTGGTCAACGATATTGTTGGTGCACCTGCTTCAGACGACACAGACGCCACAGGTATTTACGCGATTATTGATAGTCTAAACAATCTTAGTGATGATGATGTATCTGATATTGTTGCAGATATTGTAGGTCAACCAGCAACTGAAGACAGTCCAGCAACAGGACTATACGCAACAATTGGCGACCTTAACAACATTAGCGAAGAAGACGTTACTGCTATTGTTACCGAGGCGCTTAGTGGTCTTGAAAACATTAGTGAAGACGATGTTTCAACCATTGTTGACGGAATAATCGGTAGTCCCGCTACAGATGACGAAGATGGGTCTGGTATTTATGGGTACGTAGACAATACAACAGAAGAAATCCTAGATATTCTGGGCGACCCTGCAACAGATGACGCTGATGCAACGGGTATTTACGGTTACATTGACACTGCGGTAGATAGTCTAGGCACTGATCTTTCTACTCTTGCAGGTAATGTAGGTACCCCTGCCGAATATGATGCTGATGGTAACGTAGTAACTCCAGCAACGGGTATATATGCACAAGTCCAAGACCTTATGGATCAGGGTCTGACAAACGCAGAAGCTATCGCACAGCTTGCCGTAAACTTTGGTGTCGCAGTAACCGACCTTACTAACCTAATTGACACGCAAACTGGCACTATTACTGAAGATGTTGGTGAAGTTGCGGAAGATGTTGAAAGTATTAGTGGTCTACTGGGCCAACCAGCTATTGCTGATAATCCGTTAACAGAAGAAGACGAGTCAGCCGATCCAACCGGATTATTTGGAATTATTGCAGGGTACGAAACTGCGGGACAAGAACGCGACGAAGCTATTGATTCTGCACTTGAAGACCTTGCTACACAGTTAGGTACAACCAAAACAGATATTCTTGACCAGTTAAACCTTGGTTTAGACCAAATAGAAACGCTTATTACCGACAGTCAGACTGCTGTCGAAGAAAAAATAGATAAAGGTTTAGAAGACCTTGGTGTTGATCTTGGTGAGATGGAAACCGAGATTTTTGAGAAGATGGCTGAGTACGAGGCAAACGGTATGGACCGTGATGATGCACTCGCACAAGCTATTTCTGACGTGTCAGATCAACTTGGTCAGACCGAAACCGATATATTAGATGCACTAACCTCTACTAAAACTGATATACTGGCAGAACTCGGCACCACTGAGGCCGATATACTAGCCGCATTAGGTGAAACCGAAGCTACGTTAGCGTCAGATATTGAGGCGGTCAGTGACCTTGTAGGTAAGCCTGCAACAGAAGTAACCCAGACTGATATTGATTTTGTTATTGATCTTATCGCTGGGCAACAGGTTATAGACGAAAACCAGCAAGATTTACTTGCCCAGTACGATGTTACTGGCGATGGGCAGATTACTTTAGATGACCAGATACTTTTGGAACAACTGCTTGCTGGAGAACAAGTTTATGACCAGATTGCAGATACTTCAATCTACGCGCCAACAGGTACATATGGCGCAATAAGTGATACACAAACTGATTTAACTAATACAATAAATGAAAATCAGGACCAAATAATGGATGCTATTACCGAAATGGAATTAAACATTGCTACAAATATTGAAGACGAAGCACTACGCGCTGGAGGCCGTCAGTTCCTACAGCAAGCGTTGCTAGCCCCTGATGCTATGGGACAACAAGTTACTGTAAAACAGCCCGATCCGTTAAATTTACGTTACATTTACGACTTTAACAGCATATTTGCTAATCCTCAACAAGCAGGAATGTTTCCTAGTCCGTATGCAAAGGGTGGACAAGTAGACGATACAACTGATGAGTTGTTAAATATAATTGGAGGTTCATGATGGGATGGTTTACCGAAATGGTCGACAAGTTCGGTGAAGGTATAAAGGAAGCAGGTACTACCGCCATTGACTATTTTACCAGTCCCCAAGGTGTCATAGGTCTTGGATCAATGGGTCTTGGCTACTTAGGTAGTAAAAGCGAGAACACGGCGCAACCGCAAATTCAACCAACAGGCTATCAAGGTGGTATTCCCGCTTTACGCGCTCAACGTACGCAAGTCCCCCAAATGCTTGGAGAAGAAATGTCAGACGGTTCTATTCGTTCAATGGATTCGCCCCGAGCTACAGGATTAGAAGGACTTATTGGCCCTCAAGGTACAGGTAGAGAGGCCCGAATGATGTATGATCCTAATAGACGTCCCGGTAGTTCTGGGCGTAGATACTTTACTGATACGCAGTATATAGCCGAAGATGAAGATATACTAGCCGCAGAAGAACGTATGGCATCACAAGCTGCTGAGTTATCAGAAGCTAATATACGTAATCCAGCTCGGCAACGCCGTATGCAACCACAACCTAAACCGCAACAAATGGCGGCAGGGGGGCTTGCTGGATTAAAAGAAGGAAAGTATTTAAACGGTAGTACAGATGGTATGGCAGATAAAGTACCTGCACGAATTGATGGGCGGCAAGAAGCACGTCTAAGTGATGGTGAATATGTTATTGCCGCTGATGTTGTTAGTCACCTTGGTAACGGTAACTCCGATGCAGGTGCAAAAGTTTTAGACCAAATGATGCGCCGAATACGAAAAAAACGTACAGGCAATAAAAAACAGAGTAAAGAGATTGACCCTAAAACCGTATTACCAGCGTGAGGTGAGAAATGGGTACTGAATCTATTGAAGGAAAAGAAACAGGTAGGGAATCCTCCTTATCCAACTGGGCGGGACCATATGTAACGTCTATGCTTGGCAAGGGTGCTGCACTTGCTAATGAAGATTATCAAGGCTATTCAGGACCTCTTACTGCGGGCCAATCAAACTTACAAAACCAAGCGTTTCAAGGTATTGCAGGGTTAACAGTCCCAACAGAGCAAATGGGTAACTACCAGCCACAATCTTTTACGCAACAGGGTACTGCACAACAGTACATGAATCCATACATCAATGCAGCTTTACAGCCACAACTTGACGAACTGCGTAGGCAAACTGAAAAGTCACGTGTTGAACAAGCAGGACGTCTTACTCAAGCTGGTGCTTACGGTGGTTCAAGACAAGCGTTAGCTGATGCAGAACTTAGCCGTGCTATGTTATCTAATATGGCAAATGTTACAGGCCAAGGGTATAACCAAGCGTTTCAACAAGCGCAGGGGCAGTTCAACACAGAACAACAGCAACGACAACAATCGCAGAATTTAGCAAACCAATTTGGCTTGCAAGCATTGGCTAACCAAGTACAAGCTGGACAGTTACAACGAAACATTGAGCAAGAAGGTATTACAGCAGACCGACTTCAGTTTGAAGAAGAAAGAGATTTCCCATACAAACAAGTACAATATCAACAGTCGTTATTACAAGGACTACCTGTTACCGCGCAATCATATTCTTATGCGCAACCTAGCGCATTGTCAGACTTTTTAAAAGGTTCTGGTGGGATATACGACTTACTTAGCAAAGTATTTTTACCGTCGGAAGAAAAGAAAGAAGAAGAAGAAGAAGAAGAAGAATCTTCTGTCCCGCCACCTTCTTGGTACGATCCCGAGTATGGATTTTGACTACACCTAATGTACTTATTTGCAGAAGACAAACGAAGATGAAGAAGATGATGACTAATACTCAGACTATTGGGAGTTAAATAATGGCAATTGATCAAGAGATTGCACAACGCGTAGATGCGTACCGAGGCAACCCTCAAGTACTACAACAACGATATGCAGCCAATCAAGAACTCCTTGATCTGTTAGCACTACAACGCCTGAAGTCTGAGAAAGACGATGCTATGCGTAAAGTGCAGTTGGAGATGCAACAAGACCCTCAGACTATTAAACAGCAAAAAGAACGTCAACTTCTTGAGATGACTAAGCAAGACCTTACCAATCAAACGGCGGGGATCATGCAAAATACGCAAAAGAAACAAAAAAAGAACATGCAACGTGTAGCTAAACGAGGTTCAGTTAGCCCACAGCAAGTACAAAAAATGCAAGCTGGGCTAGGTGCATTAGCACAACATCAACAGCAACAGGCACCTCAACAAGCTCCAATGCGTATGGCGGCAGGTGGTATTGTTGCGTTTCAGGGAGCTGGACTTGTAAGATCATACGATGACATTACGCAAGCCGAAATTAATGCGTACCGTGAAAAGTTAAAGAAAACTAATAGACGTTCTGCAGCGTTACTCAGTGATGACCTTATACGTAAACGTCTTTCTGACTCAACAACGCACCCTACCCCGTCTCCTCAGCAGTATTCCGTCCCTGCCCATCCCCGGCTCCACAAGAACCCTGCAGAAATAAAAACGGCTGAATTTAAAGAAAAACCTATAAATGCCGAAGGAGAAGGCCCTCAGAAAGATCCGAAATATGGTGAAGAAGGCCCGATAGTTGATGGATTTGTAGAAAAAGATTATGAAGGCTGGTGGCGGGGTAGAGAAGACCCTAATGGGCCAGTAGTTCCAGAAGAAGCTCCTAAAGGAATTATGGAGTTAATGCAACAGCCAGAAAACCAGTTAACACACCCAATTATTGACGTGTCTGGTGCAGGGGATAGAGGACAAAATATTCTCGACGAAACAGGGTTAGGTTCACTAGAAAACCCTGATGATGCAATGAGACGCTCACGTGATGATGCTGCTGTATACTTAGGGCGCGATAAAAAACGCGGTAAGATGAATGAGTACCTTGAAGAACTCAAAGCGTTAGACGTTAGCCAACAAGACCCTAGGAAAATGCGCAGCGAACAAATTTCAGCGTTTTTACGTAACGCAGGCGGTGGTAGCTTTGGACAAACTATGGCTGGCGGTTCTCAAGGCATGGCAGATGAACGCTCAGCACAAGAAAAATCGTCCCGCGACCGATTATTGAGTCGTTTAAACATCGAGAAGAGTGTAATGGACATGGACATGAATATTGCCACATCAGCACAGTCCTCTGGTGATAATGCCTATGCGCAAGCTATGGCTAATCGTAGGCAAGCCTCTCAAGTTTTATCATCCACAAGTAATAAAGACGTCCAACTCTATATAGAACAAGCAAAATTAGAATACAACGCTAATAAAGATAATATAAGAAATAAATTAGACGCGGCTTCAATACAATATACCGATGAGTTGCGGCGAGCAATAGAAGCCTCTGATTCCTCTCAACGCGGTCTAGAGCTTTTAGCAGACTTACAAAAACAGAAAAATACTATATTTATAAACGCAGCTAAATCAGATAAAAGTCTATTAGCTGCGCGCGTCAGGCTCACCAAAAATCCTAATGATTCTACCGCCATCACTGCTTATGATGATGCTTATAAAGCACTTCAAATACGTGTTAATAGTTACTTTGAAACGAGCTCCAACAAAGGACTGAGTGTTAACGAAGTTGAAGATTTAATGATAAAGTTATCACTAGGAGAACGTATATCTTTAGATAATTTAGCTACTGATCCTACCTCCACAGGATTTAATGCCGATGCATGGGGGGTTCTGCACGAAAGGCCATCCTCTTCATCTAAATAGGGAAACAATATATGCCGCTGTATAGCATTCAAGGGCCTGATGGAAAAACTTACGAATTAGAAGGTCCTAAAGGAGCGACTAGAGAACAAGTTATTGCCGCTATTCAAGCACAGATGCAGGGGCAACGCGGTGGACTTGGTTCTTCCATTGGGAGTCAACTTGCATCTACCTATAGAGGTATAGATCGAAGTTCTTCCGAAGAATCAGGGTTTATTGAGAACATCTTATCAGGCTTTGGTTCTGGTGTTGTTAACACTGGAGAAATGGCGGCGCTTGGTGGTGCCGCGTTGCTTGAAGAAGAAAACGAACTCGCCGCCCGTGAAAAAATACAATCTGCCGCTGACTATTTACGTCCTGAAGGCGGTGATCAAGACGCGTTAACGTATACAATAGCTTCTGGTTTAGGTTCTGTGGTTGGTACTCTCGGTGCCGCCGCAGGAGCTACATACGGTGCAGGGGCTTTAGGTGCAGGGGCTTTAGGTGCAGGGATAGCGGGTTTACTTGCTGCTGGTGGTGTCGGTATTGGCGCTGGTGCTGGTGAAGCAAGTGAACGTGCACGTGCCGCAGGTGCTACCGAAGAAGAACGTAATGCCGCTACTCTACGAGGTGCCATAATTGGTTCTCTTGAAATACTACCTTTAGGTAGAATTTTAAAAATTCCGGGCGCGACTAAGTTAATGGACAGAATCGGCGGTAAAGCTGTCGAAGAAGGTGGTAGTAAAATACGTAGTGCATTGACTACAGGTGGGGTAGAAGCCGCACAGGAAGCCGCCGCCGCATTCCTACAGAATATGAACGAGCGGGGATATAACCCCGAGAAAGAATTATTAGACGCAGACATAATTGACGAAGCCATTGCAGGTGGTGGTGCAGGTGTTATTATTCAAGCCGTAGTAGACTTTTTCGTTAAAGGACGCACTGTATCGCGATCCGCGACCGATTCTACAAGCGACATAGAAGAGGTAACACTTCCGCGATCCGCGACCGAAATTTCACGCGAAGGGATTGGAGAGGCACCAGTCGTTGATGAACCTCAACTACAAGAAGGTCAAGAGCAGGGAGAGTTATTTCCCGCTCGTGCAGAACCTACCACGGTTGAAGCAGATACAGGGGATATTGTTGCTGATGTAGCGTCACCTGAACAGATCAACGCCGCTATCCAACGTATTACTGCCCGAGGCGTAGAGCCGAGAACAATCACTGAAGAGATGGTTTTCGACGAGATTGCTGCGGAACCCGCACCCGTTGCGGATACGCGCCAGCGCGACATGTTTGCCGAATTAAAGGCACAGGATCACGCTACTGCGGAACAAAGTGTCGCAGAGATAGAGCAACGTGAACTGGACGATACCGAGATCGCTGAGATCGAAGCGCTGTTACAGGCAGACGAGCAAGCCGTTGCCGAACTAGATCGGATGCGTGGTGAATCTGAGCGTGAAACACAAGCCGCAGCAGCAAAAGACGAAGCACGTGCAGACAAAACAAGACCACGTGAAGCGGCGTTAGAAGCTGTAATCGGCGAGCCGACTACAGGTAGCTACGTCAACCTTGAAAAACGTTTTTCTGAAGAACTATCTCGACGCAATATCGCAAGTGGAAAACGAGCTAAACCTACGAAGAAAGAGTCACAGCGTATTCGCCGCGCAGCAGATGCGTTCGCGGGTATGCGCCCACAAAAACAAAAAGAAGTAAAACAACAGGAACCGCTTGAAGTTGTAGAAACGGCACCTGAAGCTACACAGCTCAGCGGAATGGAGGCACGTATCCCAGAACGTAAGGAACGTGCACCTGCTACCCCGTCACAACTATCGTTTCCGGGGATGGGACGTCGTAAGACACCACCTGTAAAGGAGACACCACCTGCTCCGAAAACAATAACAAAAGAGTTTATGGACGGTCTTGGTATTGCACCTAAAGCGCCGATTCGTAAGCGTACTGAAGGCAAAGACCTTAATGATCCTGTGGTTCGTGAACAGTTCGTTGCATTTGCTAACAATAAAAGAGTACCTGAACAGACTCGACTAAACGTGG
>Ga0209434_1001244_pt1 | contig 11563 bp, 4 predicted proteins | sample ETNvirnome_2_300_FD_184068 | JGI IMG/M metagenome (GOLD analysis project Ga0209434, IMG submission 184068) | Marine viral communities from the Pacific Ocean - ETNP_2_300 (SPAdes) (version 2) | ecosystem: Environmental > Aquatic > Marine > Oceanic | place: Pacific Ocean | collected 2013-06-22 | reverse complement strand
GAAGTTATGTGATTATTTAGTGAAACTATTTTCCATGCCGGCGCCATATTTCTTTCGCCGTCCAACCATGCATCTCCAATTGCGGCGTCATATCTATAAATATCAGGTTCTGGGATGTTTATTTGCGGTGTTAAATTGGAAATAATTTCAGAAAAAACAAGAGGACCTCCGAGACTCCTGGACTGGGAGGTTTCAACATCTCTAAACAACACCAAACTCTCTAAATAAGATGTTTCTTCTTTTATTCTCTTATGAATATTATTTTGACTCTCCGATATAAAAGCATATGCACCATCATAAAGTACGTTGTCATCGTAAAAAGCATAATACATGGGCTTAAAAACACCTACAGACATTAGATAATGTCCATAAGAAGTTAATTTTAAATCATATACTTGTTCTTTTTTGTTGATAAATTTAGCCATTATTTGTCTTCATCTTCTTCTGTTCCTAATAATCGTTCAATATTACTCTTTGCGCGGGTTTGGGCAGGGCTGGGTATAGCGCTTGGGCGGCGCGCGGTAGGTCTATTAGCGAACAACTCGGTTGCCGCGGTTGCCGCGGCTGCTGCTGCTTCAGCGGGTGTGCTCATGGCTGCCATCATTTCCTCGGCCATCGATGGTACCACTTCCAAAGGTTCACTTGTATCGTATTTTACTTCCACATCAAGTTTAACTAGTTCAACAAAAGATAGGAAATCGTAAGGCCAGTTATATGCAATTGGATATCCTGTTTCATCTACAAGTGCCCTGCTCTTTAATATAGGATCGACTTGATCAACGATATGATCCCAATAATCTGTTTCTGCTTTTTGTTTTACTTTAAAAACCATCCAACGAAGATTTTCATTATCCATAATATTATCTTCATCCAGCAATTCATTAAAGTTTAATTCATGCGCAATAGATTCAGTAGCAAATGTTATTTGTCTATAATCTTTAGGGGCTGTATTTTGCCAAATATATGATAAATCATCTCTGTCTAATGTGTATTCAAACTCAAAAATATACATCACAATAGGATCAATTTGATCGTTGTTTAAAAAGTCAAATTGTGGTGGCAAGACATAACGATCCATTTTGCGTAAAAGTTTTCTAATTGATTCTCCTGCCGAATATAATGTATCTCCAACTTCACTGCCCCAAGCCGCTTCTTGTGCTGCTTCAACTCGTTCCTGTGGTATACTAATAAATTCTTTTATATCAAGTGGATCTCCTTCGTACAGGCCAAGTTCAAATGCTGCGAGGGCGCCCTCATTAGAAATATACGGAACTGCTACTACAGCCTCTTTAATCGTTATTTCTTCTTCTATTTCTCCTAATCGTTGTGAAGTTTCATCAGAATTGAAATCGAATGCATCAACCAAGGAACGCATCGCACTATGTATACTCGAACCGCGAGTGGATGCATCTTCTTTGTTATACATACTATTGTTAGTAACAACATCATAATGATATTTTAACCAATTTGTTGGAATGTCGCCAATTTCCATAAAGATACCCTTTTTTGTAGATTCGGGTATAACCCCAAACTGATGCCACATTCCTCGTGGTACAGATCCAGCACCAAATGTTGGAACTGAAAGGGTGCCATTTGCGTTGGTGATTGGATGTATTCCTTCATCGTTGAAGTTTAACATAGGAGTCTCCCATTTTGGTTGGATAACCCATCTTTCGCCGGCGGGTGAGGCACCAATTGTTGTTGCTGCTTCAGCACCAAATATATCTACTTCAAAAGTTGACATACTTTCAACACCAAACAAATTTAAACTAGCACTAACCTGCATTGCGTTACTATTAATATTTCTTCCGTCATAAATCGCTCTAAATGCATTTGATCCAATATTAAAAGCAGCAGCTGGGAATGAGGAGATTAAAGATGTGTCAAGTAACGGGCCGCTAGACGAAGTCAAGATACCAGGATCTACTCTCCAATAAGACATTGAGAGTTCAGAAAGGACCATGTCAATTGATGTATACTTTTTGCCTTTTATTGGCCAAAAAACAAAATCCACCCACGCTTCGCCATGGTAATATGGCGGAGTAAATGCCCAGTTGAAACCGTCAAAGCAATCAAGTGGTCTGCAGCCGCGGACATCGACGTGGTTGGCGAGGGAGCCGCTGGGCCGGCCGGTGCAGGGCGGTCCAAATGCTGTGGGGCGGCTGTACATAGTAAATGTTTCTTTAAATTCTTGATTTAAACGTGGGTCTTGAGGAAGTGAAAATTCTGAACCAGTGATAAAGCCAGAGTCGTTCTCATTGCCGGTCTCGTTTGCGGTGCCCGCGTCCCAATATTTGCCTCCATATAAACCATATGATCCGCTTCCAGTTGTTGACCCAGATTCAAATTCATAAGTTCTAGGGCCAGTAGTAGAACGCCTTATTTTAAGTCTGGCTCCATACGGATAGTTGGTGTTAAAAGGCATTTTATCACCTTCAGATATGGATATCCAACCAGATTTTAATTTTGTAAATGTGTTGTCTTTCAAGAAGAAACTGCCAACTTCTCCAAAGAAATTTCTAGCCATTAATTCATATATGGAATCAGAGGTACTAGACCAAGAAGCAGTCACATTTAATGTGGCCGAAAGATGGGGCTCCATGTCTTGAAAGGCAAGACCATCAATATATCTTGATGGATTTAACATTGTTTCAAATGGTAATCTTTTATCCCAAAAAGCGCCAGAATTATAAGCAACCGGTGCATCTGCAGCAGGCCCATCAGTCATATTTGTACCCAAGGCATATTCCGGGCATGGGCCACTTTCGGCCTTATATTCTTCTTTCGCTATTTTACTACCATCTAATACAACGGGATAATCAACAGCCATTCCGGACTTAATTGAATTATATAAAATTCCGGGCGAAAACAATGGCTGCATTAATGGCCTAAAGGCGCCACCTGCAGCTGTCATAGCATCAATGAATGGTATACCGGTACCTTTACTATTAAGAGTAATTCCGTCTCCATATGATTTAGAAAATTGTGAAACTAAATCAAGTGTTCTTTGTGCGGGATAAAATCCCTTATATGGATTAAATCTAATTGCAGCGTTGCAAACTAATCTTATTTCTCTAGCATTTAATCCAGAATCGCTTTTAACAGTAATAAAATCTTTCATAAATTCTGAATCAGGAAAATCTTTATAAAACCCTATATATGAACTAGAAAATATTGTTCCTGGGATTTCGAACGTGTCGAATTTCTCTTCGGGCAATACGCCGAGATTTACGTAATCTTCAATGTGGTTGCTAATTCTAAACTCAGGAACAATAGAAAAGTCTTTTGCAACAAGTTTTAATTCATATTTAAAGTCGTTATATTCGTCCCACCAGGGATCTGATGGTGCAGAATTAAATTGATAGTCTTCACCGAATGCGGAGAAGGGGCGGTTTGTAATATAACCAGCTTGTGGTCCGACTTCCCATACGGCCTCTCCGGAGCCTGTTTTAACGTGGCCGGTGTAGGTGGTGCCGTCGGGGGGCCCCTGGAACACTTCATCAAACCATGCCCAAGAAGTACTAGCGGTCTCTGCTATTCTCACGCCGGTTCTGGCCACCACAGAAGAAGGGGAACACAACATGTGTTTTCTAGCATATAGACCAGATGGAGAAAGTGATTGGACGGCCGTGGGCTCGGGTAAGGCGGCGCCAGCAGGACGCCAAACATGGAAATAACTATTTTGTAATTCTCCCGCCTTATCACTGGTTCTTAGAGTGTTAACGTTAGCCACTGTGGTGGGTTGTGTTCTAGTAAGAAAGTCCACCGGTGGATCAAGAGGCCAACTGCTTTGATTAACTGTTATATTAAAGGAATTTTTAAACGTACTACCAAGTGTAATTCTGTCTGTATTTGAGCCTCTCCAAAATTCATTATCATAATCTAGTCTAGATAATGATGAAGAATTAAATTCATTATATAATGAAGGGAAGACGTTTTCTGTGTATATGATCCATTGAAGATCGTAACCATCCCACGCATCGATCGATGCTTCTGGAAGGGGATTAGAATCGAGGGGGTTGTTAACAACAATATTTAATAATTGATCAAATGGAGTTGTGATGTTCATATAAGAATATTGTAAATCATCTAATTCTGTTTCATTAAAAAACACTTTCCAATTATTGTTGGTTGATTTTACTGTAGTGGTTTCAAATCCTTCATCAGACATAGGGTCTGAAGCGTCAAACACGGATTGATCAACCGCATCATAATCGTTCCAGCACATCTCTGTCGGTCTTCCGCGCATTGAAACCGAAGCGAGTCGGAATTTAGCAAGGGAGCCGGTTATTACGGTGATAGAACAAGAGAGCCTTTCAGCGGTAATAATTGGACTTTCACTTCTTCTACCTGGAGTATTTCTCCAATTCCAGCCAAAAGTATTATTTCGGCGCGTCATCAAAAGATTGAAATAGTTTGCTTGCGTAACGGCCACCGCCGCTGAAACGGGGTTTGTGAGCAGGGTGGGGCCAAAGGAATTAATCAATTCAGCATTAAAATAGATTCCAGCATCGGCGGCAAAATCTGCTGCGGGATGTCCAACAACATTACTAATGCCGCTCTCTACTGGTTCGAGAGTAAGAGTATTTAACCGCGTAGTTGGTTGAAAAATATCAGGAAATGTAGGAGAGAATATTTCGCTACTGCTTACAAAATCAAAATAAGATACATAGCCATCAACAGAACTAGAATATAGCCCTGTTCTAGGGCCAGTAAGTGTCGGTATTCCATAATATCTTAATAAATCATATTTTCCATAATGCATCAAAGAAGATGTTATCCATGAATATTGCCGGGTGGATCTTGGAATTGGATGTTGTACATAGAAATTGTCATATACCGAAGCAGAAGCAACTGTTTCTGAGCCAGCACCCGTGGCTTTTGGCAATCTTGGGATTAATTTTCTATTTCTATTAACTTTGTGAAAACCAGGAAGTTGATCATAAGAGGCGCCAGGCAAGCCACCTTGGCCGCCAGTAAAGTTTGTTTCACCGTTGGCCGTAACACCAGTTATTAAAGTTATTGCTGTATTGCCAGCCGTACCAGCAGTAGTTTGAGTTAGCGTAAACTCCGTCTCAGTACCAGCGAAACTAGTGGGACTAATCGACATGTCTAATTCACCAGCGTCAATTGCGCCCTTACATGCAATCCAAGATGCCTGCGTAGCCTTCCTGATTCCATCCGACGAAAAAGACCCTCCGGTGTTAACTCTCCAAGTGTGGTCACCAATATCTGCGGTTACATCACCGAAGTTGAGAGTTGGGTCCGTAGTAAATGTTACAGTTGAACCATCAGTATTTGTCAATATAAAAGATGTACCAGATTCGCCGGCCAAAGCGGCGGTTCCTACAATTGTTGCAGTTGCGGCGCCTCCCGCGGTGCCATTAAAGGCTATTGTGACTCTTCCATAGTGAGGATTGGGATTTGCGCCAGCAGCACCTCCATAAGCACTACATGATAATTCATTATTCCAAATGTCCACAAGAACTTGTTTGTTTGTTAAAGCAGTACTAAGCGAGCCTGTTTTCGCCCAAAACTCAACTGTAACACCTCTATCAAAATCTGCTTTTAAATTTGATTCTCGGCTTCCACTACCATAATCTGATGGTAATCCTGCGGTCGTATAAATATCTGTATCATAAATGTTAGCGCTTTTAATTTTGGAGGATTTTGGATCTTTAAATAACGTAGGGGTGAGCGCGCCTGCAACTGTGTGAGGGCCGCCTTTGAAATCAATATATTCCAAAGTAGTAGAAAGCCCATAGCCACTCTGCAGAGATCCACTTAAAGTACCCCAACTATCACTAGTAACAACACCGTGTCCGTTGGTTCTCGGATATAGATTGTTGAAAATATATTTTTCTATCTCAAGAGAATTATTATAAAATTGATTTATTTCATAATCAGATCCATCATATGGATAATAATCGACTATTCTCTCTACTGCTGATTTATAATAAAGATATGCAGACCCATACCTAACAAAGTTCATTGGATCAGCATAATTAACTTGCGGAACAAATTCTTCTTGTTTTAAACGAAGTTCTTCTAAATTCCGGGCTGACTCTATTTCTTCAAATAATTCTTGTTCAGTGGTATCGGAAAGATAGTTTCTTGATGTATCTGATGCACCAAAAAGTTTTTTAATACTCATAATCTTCTACTCTAAATTTAAACACTTGGTCTTGTTCCGTCCAACTGCTTAATTCTTCGTCATAAAATGCAAACTTAAGTGCATATTCGTAACCAGGTTCTAGTAATTTCATATCAAAATCAAAATAATTTCCTGAAATATCATACGAAAGAACTGTATGAAGATCGCTTCCTGTTCCATATGGTATAGCGCTAAAGGCGTCTAATGTTCTATACACTCTATAAGACGAACTTATAACTGTTGTTGACTCAACATCAGAACTTGCTTTGGTATAAATAGTGGGAGCCCAAAATTTATTTCTAACATAAAGATTGAATCGAGCAGTTTGATCGGATCGATATTTATCTTGTAAGTTTGTAATATTTAAGTAAAATACCGGATGTCTGTTGCTCTGGCGCGCGTTTAGTTTTAAAGGCTTAATGGCGCCAGTAAAATATTGAGTTACTGCATTATAGGCGCTTGTTTGATCGTGGCTTCCGGTCCACCATACATCATATATTGTTTTTAATAAACCTGAACCAGTGAAAGCAAAAGAGGCGCTATAAATACCAGTAGAAACAATTCCGCCTGTAACAACAAATTTATTGCCGCTAGCAACGTGTCCGTTATTATCTGCAGATAAAATTTGAACACTTCCGGTATTATCCATCGATCCGTATATCCCTGCAGGGGAACCGGATACTGGATAATCTGATGGCGGAACATCATCACTATCACCACCACCTTGATCGCTATAAAAACCACCGGTAGAACCAGAAAAAATACTTACATAAATTCTTTTATCGGTACCCAAAAAGGGAATTTCCTTTAATCTACCTCGGACATAATTGTACATATAAATTGTATTTAAATTATCTGCGGCAGGAGAGAGGGAACTACTATAATAAAAGTTGCCGCGGTCATCGGTGACACGATCATCCCAACGGGCTTCTATGGTAGGTCGCTTAAAGAAATATTGTGAGTTTCTACCAAAAAACCTCTTTGTAAAATAAGATTTTGTTGAACCACTAGGATTATAGATCACACTTTGTGTGTCATCATCAGCATCAAGTGCCAATTGACCTGGAGTTCGTTGAGAAATTGTATCAGCAGAACCAGAATGTTTTGCTTCATAACTAGCAGACAAATATACACCGACTCCATAATTTGAATAAGTACCGGCTATCCATTGTTCCACAAGTGGAGTAACATTAATTTCTAAATCTTCAAGACCGCTTGAAAAATCTTGGGTAAATATAAACGTTTCTGTATCGCTACTACCAGTATGATATGAACCGCCGGCTAGTAAAGTGCTATTATTATCAACCCACTTAACAGTATTCGAGGCGCTCATCCAATTTGCACCAATATTGCCATAAGTAAGATCTTGATACCCTTCTAGATCTAAGCCTATGCCTTCTTGCCAAGATTGTGAAACAGCAAAAACAATCAGCGTATAATCCTCTGGCACTGTCTTTGAGTGCTGCGCGTTATACATACGAAGATAATAACTAACACTACCACTGGCTGGAATAACACCATTTGTACGATCAGTAGAAATATCAGTAATAGGAAATTTAATTAAAATTCTAGATAGTTCGGCAGAACTAGTTGTTACTCGGCCATAAATAGAAAATGTTTCAAGTACGTCGCTAGCGCCAGCATTGGCGCCGGTGCCACGAGTAACTAAGTTTAACTCGTAGGCGTTGACCATTGTTGTATCGGCATCTGATTTATATCTTTTAATTGCCATTATCGAATTTTTCCTGTTATATCTGTTTCAGGATATTTAATTTCTAGAATTACATTTTTAGGGATCATTAAATAACTGCCATCAGGTGATAAATTGTTATTTATGCTTAGTTGAGTGCCGGAATAGTTGGCTCCAGTTTTAGTTATTAATTTTACTTTTATGACATCTAAAACTCCATTGACATTTTTTAATTCTTGATATACGTCACTAATAGAAAAGTTCTCTCCAATATAGGAAGTGGGACGATATTTTGTTCTCAATGCCACAACACACCTATCCATTAAAGAAAATTTATCTACTCCAAAAGTCGCTTTAACGACAAAATTAATTCCTAAATTAACAATATATGGATCAAGAATATCAACAGTATCATTAACCATTCTATAATGATTAATCCAAGTTTTTAAATTATTTTTAATTGTAGTATTTGTTTTTGTAAGTTTTCCGAATTCATCCTCAGAAATAACATAGAGATTTAAATTCCTTTTAAGAGAATCTGGATCTTTTTGAACAGAACATCTCTTGACTGATCCAAACTTAGCTGGCATTCTATAAGATAAATTCTCATAATCAGCCTGAGTAACTGCTCTGTTTTGCGTTGGAAATGTGTCATATATTCTTCTCTTTAATTCCCCTGTAGAAATATTACTTACATTTCCAACAATTGGTGTTTCGTTGTTTACTTCAATAGAATTAACTACATCAGTTACAGTTCCATCAACTAAATTTTGTCTATTTACAAATTCAAATTGTGCATTATTTACGCTTGTTAAAGAACCAACTGCTATATTTGAATTAGCAGGATTTGTGACTCTATAAACTACCGTTAATGTTGTATTCACGGGAGCAACACCAAAATTTTTACTTTTGGACAGCCTTGTAGGATCAAAAGTGGTGTCTGTAACATAGGATTTTCCAAATATATCCAGAGCCACTTCTTGCGGCTCTGCGACTATGTCTGTTCTGCTGGATTCTCCGCTACCAAATTGCAAATATGTTCCTAGTACACTTCTTTCAACAGTAAATTTGCGAGAAACCAAATAAGGCTTTATGATTGATGGAGTATTATCATTGTTAAAATTATTATTTGGTATTTCTTTAAAAACCATATCTTGCGAAAGATAATCAACCTCAAAATATTCATTACCTTCTCCATCTACTACAGAAATTATTTCAGAAATGTTAGGAGTTGATAGTTTTATTCTTCTAAATCTTTGATATGAACCAACGGCGGCCTGTTCCTGGCCAAACCTACCAGAAACTACATTTCCGTATGCTTTAACGGCATAATGCGTAGGAGCACCAGTAGTAGAATTGACCCGGGCAACAACTATAGAATTTCTTGGTGCAGCAAAATTAATATTTTCAATTAAAACAAACGATAAACCGCTTTGTGATGTGAATCGGCTTCCTCGTTTTAATATGGGAGTGTAATTTGAATCCGGACCTATGCCAGCAGATGTTGCTGGAACCAAAATGTAAAGAGCAACTTGACCATATGTAGAAGATGGGCCAGTGTCTTTATATCCTAATATTCGGCCATGTCTTAAAACATTTTGCCGTTGATAGGCTGTATCTAAAAATGTCTCGTTAACGTTATAATCCAAATAAAACGACAATTGATCTCCAACATATGCTACTGCATCTAGCATCAAAGAACCAAAAGAGGCTTCACTAAAATCCTGAAAAGAATCTGGATAAAATCTTTCTGCTATATCCAACAAATCTTGACGTATAGTCTCATATTCTCTATGTGTATAATTGATAGGTATTATCTTTTTTTGATCATCTGCCATAAAAAATCCTCATTTTTAAATAGTAATTTCTAACGAATCTCTAACACTTATTCCGGGAATAGAATATACTAACATAATTCCTAGATAATTATTATCCGGATCTGTTTGACCAAAAGAAATTTGTACTATATTTATCGCTGGCATGTATATACGAATTTGTTGTCTAATTTTTACATCTATTTCGGCCAATGTGCCCTCATTAAAATTTTTAAACAGATATGTTCTAATACCAACACCAAAATTTGGTTGCATTACCCTTTCACCGGGATCCGTCAAAATAAGCATTTTTAAATTTTGACGGATCAGGCTCTTAATGCTTTTAATCATTCGGAAACCATCCGAAGAATCTCTTTGAAGAGGAATCGCTACACCAAATGCACTCATATTTTATACCTCATTATAATTACTACCTAATCATTATTTTCACAAAGTTCGCCTTCTGAATTAAATGGACTTGTACGTAGCATTCTTTTTTGCCACCATGGAAGAAGGCTTTTACCTGGGGCAGGCCTAAACTTTTCTCTCAAGATACCTGAAAATAATTTACCCGTATCTTCGTCTGCGCTACCTGGCGTAAAATCTCTAGAATTATAGTAATTTTTAAATAACTTTTTTATTCTTCTTTTAGAATTTGTTAATATCTCTCTGTCCCATTCATCCCAAGTTCTTATAAATGGCGAAATATTGCGCCTATCTTTAGGATGAGCCCAACCAGGTTCGCCGTTGGTTATTTCAGGGATCCCCGCGGAATCATAACCACTTACATGTGCGCCGGGTTTCAATGTTTCATCCTTACTTCTTGAATCCCCTTTGGGAACTACTACTTCCCCAATTGAACGTAAAAAGGCAAAATCATTATAAATCGCTAATAACGCTGTAATTTTATTTAATGGGAAAATGTAGTTTGTAATTATTCTGAATCTTAAGTCTTTTTTAAGTAAATTAATTAAACAGAACAAAAGTCTGCTGTCTCCCTCAAGTGGCGGAAATAGTCCGATAGGAAGATCCAACGCATCTACCTCAACAGATGTAATAACCGAAGGTGAACCGCCTATAGAGATAGAAAATTCAAGACCATAGCGAACTCCCAATGTTCCCTTTAAACCCACTACTTTGCCGGCGGCATCTGTAACCTGTTCTAGTGTTCCTGGGTATACGTCCGATAGGTTTAATGTGTTATCGTTACCTAAAATCATATCTTGAGCCTCTGAAGGTGAATATTTTACTCCATCAATGCTAATATATTTTTCAATACCAAACGGTTTTTCTGAACTGGCGGTACCGGCGTCACCATATTCGCTGACATCTCCAATCGGAACAATAACTTTGCTAGCAAACGGTTCTATTACGTTGTGTTCTTCTTCGTTGTGGTATTCACCAGTCATATAAATAAGCTCGCCTTCCTCATCTTTATATACATGATAATATCCAATGTATTCTTCGCCCTCTTCAAACTCACCATCTGTCTCATTTACTTCAAAAACATAAAATTCTTCACCACTTGTATAATGCTCTTCTCCCTCCTCCATAGGCAAATCTACTAATTCTTCTTCAATCTCTTTGTGTAAATCTAGTTCGCTGCCAGTTGTCAAATCAGTTAGAAGATAATAATCCAAATCATAAATTTCGGGCGTCATTCCTGCGGTTTTCAAATTAGAAATAAATTTCTCACCCATAATATTTAATTGTTCCACAACCAATTCTTTAAGCACAAGTTTTGCTAATTCTTCTGTTTTTTGTATCTCTAACAAATTCTTCTCAGAACGATAATTCTTTAATGTTTTAAAACTACTTATTTCATAAGTATTTTTTGCATTTTTTAAATCGTCGCGTCCAGGATAATCATAATCTTGTTGCATATCATTTAATTCTATTAAAGCA
>Ga0209434_1001243_pt1 | contig 11563 bp, 10 predicted proteins | sample ETNvirnome_2_300_FD_184068 | JGI IMG/M metagenome (GOLD analysis project Ga0209434, IMG submission 184068) | Marine viral communities from the Pacific Ocean - ETNP_2_300 (SPAdes) (version 2) | ecosystem: Environmental > Aquatic > Marine > Oceanic | place: Pacific Ocean | collected 2013-06-22 | reverse complement strand
CCATTCATCATTATAATCCAAACGTGCTCCGTAAGGACGATTTAAATGAATATGATCTCGTCTAGGATCGACTCCCCATATGCGAATGATATTCGCTGTAGAAGTATTATCAATTACTTTTAAGACCCAATATGTTTTATCATTCTTAGTTTTTTTAACAATTTTTTCACGAGGGATAAACCAGGCCGCACCAAGTTCTGGATCCCATTCGCCTAAAGCTGGAACTTCATGTCTGTGGATTGCTGATTCGACGTCTTTGGATATAACAATTTCGAATGGAAAAATACCCGTAAGATCAGTAATATAATCAATCTTTTCTTCTCGACTAAATTCACCCTCCTCGAAAAATTCTGCTATGTTTTCAATTAACTTCTTTTTATTCTTCGGTCGATTTAGAATACAGGCATAATAAAAATGTTTCATCCCGGTAAATCTGTCGTCTTTAATACTATCAAGTGCGCCTGATCTACACAGTACATCTAATGCTTTTTTGTTAAACTTTGAATACACAACCTCTTCACGAAACAACAAATCTTCAGCATCTTTAAAGGGACGATTATTCATTATTTGTTTAATAGCAGATTCTCCAAGACCTTTGATGGAATTCAAAGACTGCACAAGAGTTTTGCCGTCTTCGCTAATTCCCCAGTATGTACCAGATGAAGTGTTAATATCTACGTCTCTCACCTCAAAACCATGTTGTTTGACTAAAGCAATTGCCGCCTCTTTTCTGGTTTCTGGTTCTTTATCTAAGAAAGCCGCGACCCAGCATTCAGGGTAATAATTCAGTAGCCATGCGCATTGATAAGATAAAATTGTATAACACACCGCATGTGATTTATTAAAACCATAGCCAGAAAAATATTCAAATTTACGCCACAACTCTTCGGCAGTTGTTTTGTCAATCTTCTTCTCAAGACAACCAGCAATAAACTTATTATATATATTAGTTGTCTCTTCAGATTTCTTGCCTGTTGCTCCCTTTTTCATCAATAGTTTACGAAGCTTATTGCCCTCATCCAATGTTAAATCCTTACCTAACTTGTGAGCTAAAAGGGCAATTTGTTCTTGGAAGATTAAGAAACCAGAAGTCTCTTCCGTTACTTCTTTAACGAGATCATTTATGTACACCACCTCGTCGGGATTGGCTTTTGCTTTAGCATAGGATCGATCAACATTAGCACTCAAAGGACCTGGCCTATAGATTGAAGTAATAGCAGATATATCGATAATATTAGCAGGCTTTACCCTCTTGCAAAATCTTTGAGCACCAACATTAGTAAATTGAAATACTCCAATAAACTTTCCTTTCTGGAATATGTTCTTATAAACTTTTTGATCGTTAAAGTCGATTTTATCCGGATGTAGATTCTCGTCATAATATTGCTTGATATCTTGAAATGTAGGGTTTTCTATTTTATGATATCTTCTTAATACATGAGCAATTGCTGATTCAATCATCTCTAGGGTAGAAAGTCCTAATAGATCAAACTTAATAAATCCTAGTGGTTCTAAGTGAGCCAAAGTACCGCTTTCCACCCATGGCGTCTGTATCACTCCACCACTTTGAATCAATGGCATGTGCCTATCTAAATCTTCACCAATCACCACGCCGCCTGCATGACGACTAATAGAGCGTACTTGTCCGTAAAGTGCTTCAATATGGGTTTTAATATGAGGATACTTTATCAAAAAATCTTGCAAACTATCAGAGAACTCCATTACTTCTTCAAAGGTGGGAATGTAAAGTCCTGCCTTAATACCATTCTTTTCTTTTGCCTTTGGCGTTGCTTCTTTTACCATTCGCCCAGTTACTAAATTAACCTCTGTAAAAGGCACCTCATAAAACTTAGATATATCTTTAACCAAGGATTTAAGTTGTAATGTGTTATAATTTGAAATAGGAACAACAGTTGTGTCTCCCCATTCTTCAGCTAATATTTCTTTAAGCCCAAACGCGTCACTAACATCATAATCAATATCTGGATAATCGGTTGCATCTGCTCTGAGGAAACGACTAAATAACAATCCATATTTAATTGGATCAACCTGTGTAATACCTAAAACATAAGCTACTAAAGAACCAGCTGCAGAACCTCTTCCGGGGCCTGCTAACATATATTCAGTTGCTTTATCAACTATGCTCTTCATTGTAAGAAAATATTTGGAAAAACCCCTATCAACAATTACATTAAGTTCATGTTGTAATCTATCGCAATATTCCTCATTATCGTCTAATCCTAAATTACGCAAGCCTGAAACGGCAGCTTGCATTAAAGCTTCGGTTGCAGTTTCTCCTTCCGGAATAACAAAACCAGGAAGTCGAACGGTATCATCTGGAAAGAAATCTTCAATAAGTTCATTGGCAATCCAGTGTGTCTTAACAATCGAATCATAAATCAAATCATCATCGTAAAGCACTTCTCTCTCTGCAGAATACTTTTCATAGGATTCCCACATCTGTACACCATTCTTCGGATAGAGTTCATACCCGATTTCTTCAATACTTGCAGGTAATCCATCCGACATCCATTCTGGTTTTTTTGGTCGATTTAGATATCCTAGTCGTTTATAGAGTTCTCTATCCTTCCAAGCATCCGGATTTGGATAATGACTATCGGCGGTAGATATCAATTCTACGCCATACTCATAATGCATTTGTATAATATATTCATTGAGTTCGTGCTGTTCGCGGACATTATTCCATTGGAGTTCCCCAAACCACCTATCACCAAAAATAGATTGCATTTTTTCCGTAGTTGTTCTCATAGCCTCTAAAATCGCGTCAGGGCCACTATCACGGTGATCCCAGTAGTTACCCGCATAAACACCCCCAAGACACGCAGAAGCAGCTATTACTCCCTCGCTATGGTCATTTAAGATTTTATAGTCAAGTCGGGGATATCTGTAAAAGTTATCTCCCTGATGAGATAAAGAAATCATTTTGAATATATTGTTGAGCCCTTTTTGATTCTGAGCCAATAGAATTAAATGTCTTCGACGTTTGACGGGATCATTCTTTCTTTTAGAATCTCCCTCATCCTCCGTAGTCATCTTCCCGTCATTCTTTTCAAGCTTCTTGGCTTCTTTCTTATCTTCTTTTGCTTGCTCATAAAGAATTTTCCACTCTTTAACCGATGGTACAAAATAAGCTTCAACACCAAATATTGGCTTGAAATTCTTACCTTGACGCTGCATCTCTTTTGCATGTAGAACCTGGTGCGCCATCCCGTTCATGTTGCCGTGGTCAGTTAACGCTAGCGCGTGAGAACCATTTTCGTATGCATAATCCATATGTTCTTGTGGATACCCAAACGCATCAAATGGTGATCCAACTACGCTATGCGCGTGTAATCCCACAAATGGGATAGAAGACTTAACTTTTTTCATATAACCCTCCAAAAAAAATCTCCGAAGTTATAGTATTATAACAACGGAGATATAAAAAATCAACTAATTAATTCACTTTTTTAACAAAAGGCCTCCCAGAAGGATGACTGCCAGCAAGCCGACAAAGCCAGCATCCCCAAGAGACTTAATAACGCCGACAACGTTTCCTACAACGTCCATACCGAATACGGGTGCGCCATAAAGAATCTGTCCGACGACTGCAAGTGCTAATGTAAGCAATAGTAATTCTGTGAGTTTACCTACACAGCTACCTACTAATTCAAAAGATTTGTTAATCATTTCCATTTTATTTCTCCTATAAAACGCGTTTTGGAATACGCATCGCTTTAAGTAGTGCTCTTAAAAGTCAATTTTGGAATAAACTCAAATATCTTTCGCCGCGATCAGGAAAAAATGTAATAATATTGCCGCTAAAATTATTATCTGCGATATATTTTTCAGCACCCCAAATATTTGCACCTGAACTGATGCCAACAAGCAAGCCTTCCGATGCAAGATCTTTGGATTTTTGCATTGCATCTTCGGTATTTACAAAGATAACTTCATCAATAAAAGAAGTATCAACGAGATAATCAGCGCCGTCGCCAATTCCTTGAATCCCGTGATCTAAGGGTGGTTCAGCTGGCTTTATTTGGACAATTTTAAGATTAGAGTTGATTTCTTTTAACGCTTTACCAACTCCCATGATAGTTCCTCCCGTACCCGCACCCGATACTAAAACATCTATATTCTTACATCGATGAACAAAAAGTTGCTTAATTATCTCTTGACCAGTTGTTTTTTCATGACATTCAATATTAAGAGGATTAGCAAACTGATTTAAAGACCAGCAATTATTATTCTCTCGCACAAACCTATCCCTTAACGCGATTGCGCCTGGAAAGTCATTAGGGCCAACTTCAATTATATCTGCGCCATAAGCTCGAATGAGCTGTTTACGTTCCGGAGACATGTTCGAGGGCATGATGATTTTGATTGTATATTTCTTTATAGAGCCGAGCATAGAAAGAGCAATACCAGTATTGCCACTCGTTGCCTCAACCACTGTAGTCTTTTCATTAATGATGCCTTTGTTTTCAGCGTCCGTGAGTATATATAGTACGATACGATCTTTAATACTTCCCGATAGATTAAAAGTTTCTAACTTAGCGAAAATATTATGGTTTAGTTCTACCAAAGGTGTGTTACCGATCAGTTCTTTAACGTTCATTTCACCTCTCTAATCATCTACTCCCACAGGATTAATTTCTGATCCTTGTATTAAGCTCCTGGGGATGGGATAAAACGTTTTTGCTTCTTTGGACATGTAATCACAATACAAATCCCACGAATCGATTCTATAATATTTTTCAACGTCAACATATATCACATTAGTAGTGTCTATTGTATCAAATATTTTATCTAATGTAAAGAACCTATAAGAATATCTTTCACCAATTGGTAATCTTTCTCTCGTGTTTGTTTTAAAGAGACCGCTTGATTTTTCTTTAACCTCGGTCTTGAATTGTTCTAAATCTGAATGGTTGAATGTAAATCCCAGATACTCTCCATCTATTATTGTCTTACCATCAAAGCGATACAAAACCTTTTGTTCTTTGGCTGCCGAAATTTCTGGTCGATGTGCTCGTGGATGCCAATGCGGATAAACACCATAGGGAAAAGCAACATAAAAACGATCTGGGCGTACCCATGTACTCAAGCCTTTGCTAATTTTATCTGCGATCATTGCGCCATAAAGAATTGACCATCCATAACAATCTCTCTTATTCCTATCTCTAGGGTGAATCGGGACATATTGAATTGGGATCAATTTCTTTTTTTCGCTCTTATCTCGTTCATAATGCCTATAAACCCAAACCGGGTCATTCACATAGTCACCTAATCTATATCTTATAAGTGGCTGCATATCGTCGTTGCAGACGATCCAGATCGTTTCGCAGCCTGCGTATGCGCATTCCAATACAGCCCGTTCTATGGCTAAGTAATCCCTGGCTATGGGCATCATACAATCGTGCCAGGGAAAGTTAAAATCTAGTTGTGGTCCAGCAATCGGAATGATGCCCGCCAGGTGAAAACCCATATCTATTTAGAGTCCTTTAATTTTCTAGTATCCAAAGTATAATTACCTCTCTCTTTAAAGATTTCTTCTTTAATTTTAGATACTTCGCGGTGAACAAACTCTAATTTAATTGGGTAACGATAGGTGCGTGTGTGCTGTGTCCCTTTGATACCGGCTTCATCCATAATGTTTATTGTTTTCATTCTGATCATCGTAGAAGAAAAGTTGAAATCTTCAATATCTTTTTTCTTTATAATCGAGTGAGAAACACAATCTTTATACTTAGGAAGATTAATTTTATTAAAGAAGTAAATCTTCTTTACAAAATTATCTTTTCCCTCTAGAAAATTATAGAGATGGTTGGCTCCTGATCGAACAATAAACCAATCATATACATTATACTTATTCCATTTTAGTTTTTCAAATGGAAAGCCTTCTATGTTTTCATCATCAAAAAACATAATCTTTTTATAGAAGACTTTATATTTTTTAGTACCACATATTACTTCTAAAAATTCATCATTTATTCTAATGGAAGTTACTTTATTTCCAAAAGGGTTTAATCCACGTAAAGCTACGTCAGATGCTAAACGTTGCCAATTTTCTTTTTCAATGTTACTATCACAAGATTCACTAAACTCAAAAAAATAGGGCTCCCTGTTGAATAAAATATGAGAATCGGCTTTAAAAGCATGATTCATAGCAGATATGGACGTACCTATAACCACATTATCCCATTCGAAACTAATAACCATAAATTTTCACTAAGAACAATTAATCTATTTCACTTAAAATTCCCAATACATAATTCTCCAAAAGCAAAGAAAAATTTTCACCATTTATTGATACTTTTTCTAACATATTACTAGAAAAAGTAACTATTTCACCTTCGAAGGCTTCTACATTGCAATCTGTTGCACGACCTACAATCCTCCCCACACCAAATGGATTAGATTGTTTATAGTCGTCAGGCAAGAGAATTTTTGGATTTTCTTCTAATTGATCTTCTTCGATGATCTCAATCACAAGATATCTATTACAGGGTCTCAAAAACATATTTCCTCCTAGATAACCTTCGTTTTAATATTATCATATATGTCCACCAAATTATCAATACTGTCTCCGCGTTTAATCATTCGGTAAGCTTTGACGGCCAGACTGATATCATCTTTAGAGAGCCATCCGTTTTCAATATAGTTCTTCTTAAGATCTCTTTTATGGTCTTTAAAAGGCTCCATTTCCTTCTCAACAGTATCAAAAGCCTTAATATATTCGATGAGATAATCATCTTTGGTAGTAGTATCACTGGACATTGTGTCCTCCTTGTTATCTATATTATAAACACATTTATAAAAAAGTCAAGTATTAGGCTAATTCACAACTCCCACCTGAGCATGCTAATTCTCCGTGTAAATCGGTATTGTCTTCCAACTCCACAACTTGTGTTAAATCAACTTCTTGTAGCGCGTCGTATAATACTTGATATCTTTCTCTTGAACATTCTTCGAAAGGAGCCTGTTTATATGTATGCTCATCAAAGGGCAAAACTGAAAGTCCGTTATAACATTCTCGATTTTCCCACATCCAATCACCAACATCTGTCCATTCATCATTTCTAATTGAAAGAGTAGCGGAAATATTGTGAGTATTTTGGCCTCTGCGTGTTCCAGGCCCCACCCATCCTTCAGTAACCGTTTTAATTCTCTTAAGCAGCTGCAAAGCACTTTCCTTACGTGTTATTGCCCCTTCGGGAGCTTTTTGAGGCACACTAATAACTGCCGTATCATACGGTCTGAAGTATTCATCTTCAACCAACTCTGGGTGGTGAATGAGCAGATACGTATAAATTGATTCATTCTTGCCCACACGGAGCCGTCTGATGTAATGTTTATCATGCCATGGGTGTATACCACTTGAAGTTCCAAGAGCTAAAGAAGTAGTGCCTGCAGGTTTAACAGTCGTACAGCGGGCTGCAGATTTAATACCAATTATCTTGGCTACTCTAGCATTTTCGCGCTTGACTGCCTGCGCTGCTTTGGTCATATCTAGCTCTAAAACTTTTCCCGATGCAATTCCAGTCATAGAGACTCCAATCAAAGCTTCTTTCTCGGTTTGTTTTTGCCATACGTCACGCAGATAATGAAAATCTGTATATCCGGCTTGAAGGGTACCAATAAAAGAAGCGGCCTTAACTCTATTCGTGTATTCTTCCTGCGTTTCTAAATCACCGGTATTTACCTCTGTTAAATTACAAAATTGGTAAGGACGCAAAGCAATTTCGCAGCAAGGATTTGTGCCCCAATCTTTATCATTACTAAAGTAAAACCCCGGTTCGCCGCAGCCAGAAGCCTTAACTCTTTCCCAGAGATCCATAAAGTAATCTTTTGAAATACGATGGCGCAACAACACTACCGAGTTATTTGCTCTTCCTCGTTGGGGATTTTCTTCCCACCAATTTCCTGTTTTAGCAGCCAACATTTCTTCATCATCTGCTGAAAACAGTGATATGAGAGCAGCACGACGAATGCCCCCGGCAAGAACAGCGTCAGCGATATGGCACACAATATCATGAACTTCGACAGGACGTAGTTTATCACCATTCTCCTTCTCCTGCAAGATACCTTCTATCTTAACAAGACATTCCCGTAGAGGTTGAGGGCCTGGGGCCTTTCCTCCACTAGTAACTAGTTTGGTCCCTTTAGGACGAATATCAGAAAAATCAAATCGCAAGCGCGGTTGTCCAAAAAAGTAACTTTTTATTAATCCTTTGACCGCATCTGCCCAACCTTCAATCGAGTCCGCAACCAAAAACCTTTTAGTTCTTTTACCTGGCGGTTTAAGAATCTCCGGAAGTTTTTCCACATGATGCTTCTGGACAGAAAATCCGACACCCGTTCCTCCAAGTAAGAGAAACATAGTTTCAGGAAAGCTAAGCCAATCATCCACAGGAAGAAAAGCGCAATTATAAATACGGTTAGGAGCGACTTCAATTGGTTTACCACCAAATTGCATAGATCGCATAGAGGGTAAGACTTTTTTCGCATAGACATAATTATAAGCTTTTTCGATTTCTTCACCCAACTCAGGATATTTTTTTATATGCATATCTTTGTTACGAGTTACTATCTCTTCCCAAGTTTCCCTTCTTTTCTCTTTCTCTAGGTATCTAGCGTACTTCATATGAACTGTGATATCTGATAAAATTTTGGATGAGATCTCCATCAATATTAACCTCCCTGTATTCTTTGTTGTTTATATTTGTCGCGAAGCTTTTGAGCTAAATCAGCAGGGCTTGAAGCAGAAACTATATCGCCAATCTGATGTTTATCAATAACTTGCAATTTAACACATGCTGTATCCATATGCATCGAAAAAACTAATCCATCTGGCCCATTTCTATTTTTGGCGATGTACATTCGGGCCTGGTTGCTATTCTTGTCCTTAATGGTTCTAGATATAGAACAAATAAAATCTGCGACAAAACATTTACTAAAAGCTTCCGAAATTGATTCCATAGTCACCACTTCTGCATTTAAACCAGAACGATTCGTTTGAGATGCTGTCCATACAGGACAATAAAACTCTTGTGCGAGTGCACGCAAGTCTTCATAAATAGATTCCAATTCGTTGCGTTTCTCTTTATAATTTTTCTGGGGTTTTAGTAAATCAGCGTAATCTATTATAATCATATCGATTTTTCGATTTTGTTTTTTTAATTTTTCTAAATGTCTTCTTATAGTGGTACTACTAGCGCTTCGAGTTGGATACTCTTTAATTACCAAGGAACCTTTAATGTCTGCAATATCTTCCAATACCTCATCTTTTCTCTCAAAGAGTTGGCTCAAAGGTACGCCACTAATACAACTATCATAACGTTGTCCCGTCATCGCTTCGGACAACTCCAAAGTATAGTGTACAACATTTTTACCATTCTTTACTGCAGCAGATCCCAAGTGAGATAAAGCCATGGATTTGCCAGCGCCAGTTGGAGCAATGACTACCCCTAACTCACCGGATCCAATACCTTTTTGAGTTATTTGATCTATTTTGCTCCACCCGGTAGCTATGGGATTTCTTGCTTTGATTTCATATCGCGATTCGAAATCTTTTACAAAATCATGACCATAATCCGCATCCAATCCAAGCTTTAAAGCTTCATCAATTACTTGTTTAACTTCATCATATGAGGAGTTTTTTATGAGATCGACAGATTGCATAAGAGCCTCTTTGAGCTTCTGTTTCTTACAAAAATCTAAGCTTGTATCCTTGATATATTCTCTATCACTAACGTTCCGGGCCTCAATGCGTACATAAAAATCTCTTACCTGTTTCTGAAGCGCTGGAGATAAATCGTCCATCTCTGTTCTCAAGATCGAAGCAATGATATTCGATGACGGATGCACCCCATACTGGTGTCGATAATCCAGAACTAATCCCATAAAAGCTCTCAAATATTTCAATTCAAAAAAGCTTACATTCATTACCTCTTCCATCTGATCGCAGAATGGACGATCCTCAAATATTATTTGAGCTAGAGATTCTTGAAATGATTTTCCATATTTGGAAAAATCTGTACCCTCAGTCATAAAATCCTCTTTACTGTGACATTCTCTTAAAAGCTTGAAAAAGCCCTGAGAAACTTACTTGTGCAAATTCATCTTTCATCATCATTCTTAAAACTTCCATTTTATCAAAAGTTAAATCAGGATTCTCCAAAGTCTCTCGAACACTCTTTTTGTGATCCAAAGAGAGCTGTGGAGCATAAAGTTGCATCATTTTATAGTTTAACCTAATTACGTCTTCGTTGTCAACAACTTCTTTCCATAATTTTCGTTTGTTATTTTCGACATTCTTTCCCTTGCAGTAACCAAGTAATTCATCAATTGTAATTTGTTCTTCGTTAATAAATTGGGGAAAATCCTTTTTGATCCTTCCCTCGCCTACACCTGAAATACCCGGTAGATTATCGCTCTTGTCCCCAATCATTGTTTTCGCAAGAGCAAAATTATGAGGATGTATACTATATTCGCTAAGAACCGTATTGGTATTATATACGCGGCTATTTTCTACAGGACGCATCAATACAGTTTTACCAGTTACAAGCTGGAAAAAGTCTTTATCATTTGAGACAATCACTTTTTCACAATCTTTAAGTTCTGGTAAATCTGAAACATAAGCAATAATATCATCTGCCTCGACATTATCAAAACGCAGCTGAATAACCGGCATTTGATTAAAATATTCAACCATTCGTATCTCTTGATAAAATCTATTTTTCTTTTCTTCGTCCTCAGTTAAATCTCTAAAAGCACGATTTAAACGAAGAGGTGCTCTACCTTGTTTATAGTCCTTCTTCATTTGTTTGCGCTTAAGTGATCCGCCGACGCCATCCCAACAAATCACAATATAGTCTGGCTTTATATCATTACAAAGCTTCTGGAGGGATTGAAGAGTGCCTTTAACACCACCAATTGGACCCCACTGCGATTCGGATGGATTGATTACGTAATTACGTAAAAATAGATTGAGCTGATCGATGATCAGCACACGTCCTTCTGCTAACATTTTAACCTCTACTTTTGACTTTTGGTTTCGATCTTTGAGGCTCTTGTTGGGATAAAAGAAAAAACACCTTGAATTTTTCGCGCTTCGTTGGCCATTTTGTGTAAATGAGCTTTCAAATTATCTCCCGATAAAAAGAACTTGATCTTTAAAGTAACTATATCTACATCATTAGACACTATTTTCGAAGGCACAAATACATCTACAATTGTGATTCCACAAACTCCTCGCAACTTATTATTGATTAATGTTAAGTTTTCATCGCGAGCATATCTCATGAGTACATTTGCTTGAAAAAGCGAGTCACTCATGGCTTCTCTAATTAAGTGTTTCAGTTCCATATATTATAAATAGTAAGTACGTTTTATTCAACGACAAGAGAAATGTTTTCATTTAAGTTATTTTCTCCTAATGGATGCCAACTTTGAACCACTATCTCATCCATTATTTCCAATACTCGGCTTTTAAACTTTTCATTCTTCATTTTTTCAGCCCACTTTGTAAACTGAAATTTCTCAGAAGTACCATCAC
>Ga0209434_1001241_pt1 | contig 11573 bp, 9 predicted proteins | sample ETNvirnome_2_300_FD_184068 | JGI IMG/M metagenome (GOLD analysis project Ga0209434, IMG submission 184068) | Marine viral communities from the Pacific Ocean - ETNP_2_300 (SPAdes) (version 2) | ecosystem: Environmental > Aquatic > Marine > Oceanic | place: Pacific Ocean | collected 2013-06-22 | reverse complement strand
GCAGGAATCCCTGCCCCACCAGCACCATCTGCAACAGACGAAGCTGCACCAGCAGCACCAACCGTACTGACCGGATTGTAAGCCATAGAACGAATCTGCTCAACCACTTCAGGTGAAACCAGAAGATCAGTCAAAGCCTTACGGGCACCAGCAGGTGTACCACCGGACCATGAAGCATTAACTCTCTTCATCTTGGTGAACAACTTGTTCAAGTCGTCAATCAAGAAACGGTTAGCCTGAGCAGTCCTAAACACGTTACGGTTTTTAGCACCAAATGCCGCATTACCGTTTGTCGCGTTCGCTAGAGCTGTCATCAAGAGGTTGGAGGATGTTCTTTCCTGTTTAAGGAGAACTTCCTGTGCCACCCGAGTAAAAGTTTTACCAATCACATCAAGTCTAGAGCGGGAAGCGTACTTTCTGTCGAAAGACACCGCGCTATCCAAGTTATAAGTAGCGAACTTCAATTCGGAGGCTGTGGGTTGAATGTAGTTGGTCGGAAGACCCCCGGCCACAGATTGACTGTAGACCCGAATGTAATCCTCATCAAAAACATCGTAATACAAATCCAACGGAATAGAAGGATTGTCGTCTGCGTTATACTCTAACGCGGTGAACAGATTGCTGATAGTCGGAGCATTATTGATAACCTCGGCCAAAACCGGACCAATAAACTCGGCTAACGCAATTTGAGCAGCGTAAGCGGTTTCTCTGTTACGAGAAGCCATTGCTTTCACCAGTTCCACTTGCTCATCGGTTCTTTTTAATGTAATTTTCATTATATTATATTAATTCCTTTCTAATTTAAGGGTTATGCAACATCCAATGAGCTGCTACAGTCTATCTGGACTAACGCGTACTGTGCAGTACCCGTACCAGCAAACACATCCGCCTGACCGTTCTGAGAGGTTCTATTGCCGGTCGCCAAAACGTGACCAACAAGAGCAGCCGTCAGATCAACCAGTCCCTCACGAGTATAGCCGGTCAATTTGCCCGGATTGTCGGGAGAAATCCCAACAAGGTTACCCGGAATAATAGAAGCGCCTACAAGTTCGTAAGCTGACTCGTCAAAGGTGAACAAGCCCCTCGTCGCGACCGGGCAAGCCTGACCGCTAAGAACCGCCTGTAGTTCATCTTTCTTGACTGGGTTGTAGAGAAGTTTTTCTCCATTCTCGTCATTCTTAATCGTCTGATTAAGAGTAACGCCTAAGACCGGAGCTCCGGTGGTGGCAGCCACAAATCGTAAAGGAACCGTTGGATACTTGTCAGCACCCAAGAACGGGTAATCGGTTTTCCCCAAGTAATCACTTCCGATAAGATCGAAAGTATCTTGGTTCATATTACCGCTCAATACCTTTACCATTACGCCTGCGCTACCGTTGCCGTCAGTTGACGGGTTGTCGTCTACCACCTGATTTGCAAACAGGTTGATGACATCCGTCTCGTTATATTGCCTAAATGGGTATAATCTAAGTGCCATAGTAGTTTATTTGTTTAATAGGTTATTGAAATGTTTTCGGTATTAAAGGCCCGCCTGAATTGATCCGACAAGGACTCCTCCGTGGAAGAAGCTTCGTTATTATTAGCGATGCTCGCATGTGGAACCTCAATATTTTCCACAACTTCCTCTACAGTTTCATCGGTTTCAGAAGTAGTTTTAGTAGCGATAGCTACACCCTCTTGCGAGGTAGTAGATAACCGTTTCTCAAGCTCTTCCTGAACCTTTGCTTCAAATTGTTTTTCCTGCTCCACTTTAAAAGCTTTGCTCTTATGTAGAAGAAGGGAAGCCAATTTAGATTGATAGCCTTCAAAAGCCTCGTCGGAAGCCTCGAGAATCTTCACTTCGCTCGCCAAAACCGTACGGTCTTGATCAGAGAGGTCGTAAAGCTCGTCGATAGCTTCCATGCGGCTATTGAACAGCTGTTCTGCCGTAGCAGCGTTAATGGAAGATTCTAGTGAGTTAATTTTCTCAGTAGCCTCTTCCAACTTTGTCTCAAGGTCTCCTATTGAAGCTTTAGCTTCTATTGCATCTTTCTCAGCCTGAGCCTTTTCAGCCTCAACAGCCTCTCTTTCAGCCTTAAACTCCGCGTCCTTCTCACGAATCTTGTCGATAACATGAGAAGCAACACTAGCTACAGCTTCCTGAGTGAATTCCGCATTGTCCGCTAACTTCGATTCGAGGACCTTCTCGAACTCGGTTTTGAACTCTGTAATATCCATAGTATTAGTATTTTTTACATTATTATTTTCCTTTTGGGAAATTTTTAAAATATTATTTTTAAAATAATTTTGGAGAACCGTTGCCTCGCGCTTGTCTTTTAGCTCCAAATCTGTATTTTTTTGAACTATTAGGCCGCTGACATCCGCCGCCGGACTCGTAGTAAACCCAACCCCCAGCGGAAAAACTTCCCCTACCACCAGTCGGTAAATGGGCGTTCCATCATCTAAAGTTCCGGCCCCTTCAAAAGCTTTTAGAAAATGCTTCATTTCATTAATGTGAGTAGGATCTTTAATAATTTCAGCGTCTTTTAGGTCCTTTGAACCCACCGCCAATACAAAATCATTAAATCCCAATTCCCAACTTGCAGAAATTTTATGGAAATAATTGCTTTCTTCGTCACTTGACTGAAGAAGAACGTCCGCAAAATCTTTATTAACAGTCTTATAAATAACTGCCGCTAATGAAATGTAATAAGGATCTTTAGTGCTAAGAGCCGCCGCATTGCCTAAAATCTTATTATTATCAAGGTCGGCAAACCCGGCGTTGACAATATGCCCCACCACTTTTTGCTTTTTATGCTCAATATTTGTAGGCTTGTTAACGAAGTAATCTATAAGGTCAACAGCGGTTTCGGAGTTGATACCATCTCCGTTTCTATTGAATTTATTGACGATCGCTGCATTGAAAGCTGCTCCCACCAAATCAATATTCCGCTCCAAATCAATAGATTTGGGTATTAAAGGGCGTAAATTATCTAAAGAAGCTTGACTAATATTGAGGTCATTTTCCAAGTCGCTCGTTGCGTGGACGGTAAACTCATAACGGGTCTTGTATTTAAAATTATCCGACATCGTTTCATAAATATTACACCTAATTATTTATTGAGAGAATTTTTTCTGCTATGGTACAAAATAGCTGCAGCATAATCATCTAGCTCATGTTTGGAGCTGATTTCCAGAACTTGCGGCATCGGGTTTAATTTAATCAATTTGTTGGGATCTTTAATGCATCCCTTTCCAATCTCCAACCAATCCTTTTTGTCTTTGGCTACCACCACCGACTCACATACTCTTTCTAGCATATTTTTTTGAGCCTTACTGAGACGCTTTTTATTGAAAACTTTTTTAGCTTCAGTGGCCAAGGAGTTGTACAGATCATTAGTTTTATCAGCAATATGTTTAATATCGGTAACAGAGTAAGTGGCCTTGGCTAAGGTTTTAGCTCCCGGGGGCCTTCCCGGACGGCCAGCACTCTTACCCGCGTTCTTGTTCTCTTCGTATTGCCGACGTTTTTCTAAAAGCTTTGCGCCCTGCGGGTGTCGAATTTCTTCTATCTCCTCTTCCTCTTCGAAGTCCATAGGAACTGGGGTTCCCCCTACGATAGGATTGTAAAATCCCTTTTGACGATCTTCTACAAACTTCTCTTGGGCTTCTTCTAATTCCTTTGCATTTGGAAATACTCCCGTTTCAATTACCTTGATACCTTCGGCGGGAGGAAGAATACCTAGTTCCATCATACGGGTAATAACTCTTTGCACTTGAGCTGGATCTTGAAGATCAATAGTTTCAAATTTAGCAAGGGGAGCATTTTTAAATCCATAGTTTTTACAGATTTGTTTAACCTCGGGTTGTAAAAAATTATTAAGAAACGCATCCCTAGACTCTTTCAATCTTTGTAAAAACATTTGAGCCTTTATTTCAGTGCTCGCAAATTTTTCTTGATTTAAAATTATATTTTGTAAACCTTCCTTAATGTCCTGATTGACGACTTCGTATTTTTGCGGCCCAATAACTTTTTGTATATCAGGAATAATGAATTCAGCTTTGGTGGTGTAATCGCTAACAAGAATTCGCCCTACGCTCTGATTTTGAAAAAGAGATTGCATAGCTCTTATGTTTCGCGGATTTACCCCCCCTTTGTCCGGCGTAGTTCCCATTGTAATCATAAGAACCACATTTTCGATAGTGCGACAGATGGATTGATCAATTTTTTTCATTTCCATCTTGAACTCTATATCATCTAAAACCGGAAAACCAAAAGGTATAGCAAAGGGCTCGTAATCCTGCTTTTTGTAAAAAGAATACTTTAGTCTTTTAGGGTCTAGGTTTACTCTTAAACCGTTTAATGCCCATGAATTATTTTTTATTTTTGTCTTGATGTCTGTATCAAGGGCTTCATAAAGTTCCTTGTCTTCGTCGGTTTTAGGATTTCTTAATCTTTCCGCTTCATATTCACTAAGAACTTTCGCATAAACAGCTACGTCAAATGAAGTTGTACGCTGTGCCACAACGTCAAAAGGGTTTAACAAAATGTACCTAACAGGCAATTTATTAGTTTTTAAAGTTAGTCCAAAATTTCTTACCTTTGAAAAATCCCTGACATTGATTTTCCCTTCGATGGTATATAAAAACACATTTCCACTTCGATAAAACTCTCTAAAAAACTGATCCTTTAAACTCCAAATTTTAATCTTTTTTAACCACGCGTTAACAAATGCCCTAGACTTTGCACTGCCCCCCTCCAAATACAATGTCGAATTAGCAAAATCAGCCATCATGTCAACCGCATTTCTAAAAACAGCTATATTAGCATAAGCTTTCTGAGTTAATTCTATGGCATCCCGAACGTTTACACCGTCAAGCCCGTATTCATACGGAAGCATTCCAGCCCTAATGTTAGTATATTTCCAAAGCTTAGGGGCAATAGCAATATTGTTGCGCCGAGTGGTGGTGGTGTTTGTCGGCCCTCCCGCACGAGAATAAGCTTTAGACTCATAATTATAAAAAGATTCGCCTATTAGCTCGGGCTGATACGTCCCAGCCTTTGCATGAGCCATATTCTCAAAGGACTTTTGCTGTTGCTCGTTGAATTTGTTCCAGTAATCGGACCTTTTGGTATATTTCCGTTTTTCAGCCATGTTAAAAATAAATTACACTTAAAGTTATCAAAGTGACTTTGAAAGTTACTTTCTTTACATTATAAACTCTGGAACGAATGTTTCTATAACATGTTCCTGTTGGACACTAAGAGAATCAAAATGGACTTTAGCCATCCAATTAGCCAAAACCAACGCCGAATAAGAGTCCTTACGGGCTTTGTCTGGTCCACTCTGCCGACGCAAATTGGAAGGCAAATCAAATGTTTGAGTGCCCTGAGCAGTGGTCGTTATTTGAATAAGAGCGCATTCATTTTTTGTTAATTCTATCATATCTGATTGATGTTCAATAAAATCAATCATTTTTGCTCCCCGTGTTTGCTTGGTTTCTTCGCTTGTGCGTAAAAATTTAATATCTAGGATAGGAATGCTCTTGTTTTTTTGTTTTGTGTAAGAGTCGTCCATTGCCCTACTCGCAAAATAAAGGCGAAGGTGGTCAAAATTTGCTTGAAGTAATTCGTTGGCTTGCCTAATCCAATTGCTCGTAGGTTTCCTTAAGATGACATACTGATAGTCAGATTTGTTGTATTGTCGTTTATAAGACTTAAGGTCGTTTTGGTATTCTTCTGGCTTGTCTAGTCCCACCTCTATTGTTTTAAGTTTTAAGTTTTTGCTTTTGAAAGTTTCGCTTTCATTGCAAGCTTGTAAAAACTGTACCCCTCCGTTATAGTCACCACAGACAGCCACTATATTAAAATTCTGCAAACAAAACAAAAAATAATTTATATGGTGTTTAAGGGAAGCTCCCGATAGTGCATAACCGTGAACCAATGTAGTTTTGTGCTCCTCGGGATGAAGCTTTAATATTTGAATAGCAAAATCATCTGAACTTTCAGTTTGTGACCACGAAGGGTCAAATGCCAAAATATATTCAGCGGAAGGGTCCCCTTGTGTTTCTACACAGGGAAGTTCCCCGTCGGAAACGGTACATAGCGCCATCTTACTCGTCTTAAAATATCCGGAACTATCATCAGTAAAAGTTGCGCCGAACTCTCGCTCAAATTGAGATTGGCTCATTGTTGATTTAGCTTGAGTAATTAAATTTCGATCGTACAGCTGTTGTGGGGCGCAATCATAACTATACTGCATCACGCAACGCGAAGCCCTGTCTTTTTGCTTAGGTAGTGTTATCAGATGCTCAAACTGAGTATATAACTTGTAAAGATATTCAAACTTGTAACAAGCAGACGATAATGCTACCAATTTATTATTTGGCCACACATGGCGCTCCCCCTCCGTCATCTTATTTTCTTTTATAAGGAGGCTTTCCAATTTAAAAAGGTCGTCCCGCTGAGTGGGGTTTTCTACTACGGCTAAAAACGGCACAATAACTTCGTTGTAAATTCTTTCAGGCATGAGCGCAAACTCGTCAATAATTATTCGATGAAAACGAAACCCACGAAGCTTTTCTCCGTCCCCCAACGGAAGAGCCCGAATGCGACTAGATCCAATTTCCATCAACCACTCGTCATTGCTCTTTGATGTCTTTGTGATGCATTGTCTGAAAAGCACAGCATCAGGCTTGTTCGCTATATCTTCAATCTTCCTAAAAATCATCTTTGCCTGTCTAAACGATTTGGACAATATCCCTATCTCCACCCCTTGGTTTAATACCGCATCTAAAGCGGCAAACACCCCTGTTGTGAAAGACTTTGACATACCGCGCGCCCACACTCCTAAAAAATAATCCGTTTCAAACATAGACTTGATAGCCATATGCTGGAACGGAAAAAGCTTAACCCCTAAAATCAAATCAGTAGTAAAGGTTATATTGTTTCTTAGAAATTCATAAAGTGCGAGCCTAGCTTCCCTTTCTTCTAAAAAGCCTTCCAATTTCAACAAATCATCATTGCCTCTTAGCTGGCGGCATCGCCTTTGTTGATGTCCTTCAGTCCAGCTCATTTATTGTCTAGAAAGTATTGCATGTCCGTCTGCCAAATTTTTCTGCCTGCCATCAGAATTCGTGGTATAAGTTTTTCCGACCCTTTTCGATCTTCAGCGAAAACAAATTGACACGAACGCGGATACTTGTGAGAAATATCTTTAATTTGCCTTAAGGTATAATCCATGTTTGCCTTACGATTGAAAATCTTGTTTTCTTTAATCATTTTTTCGACGCTCGATTCTATCACCACAAACAAATACGCACCCATCTCCTGAGCCCTTTCTATCTCCCTTTCGAACCTTTCTATGTTATGCTTGCCCACCGTCCCTTGCAAATCGTTTCCTGACTTTCTGTCTACAAAAGTATAATCATAGTATTCCCCCAAAGCCGTGTAGTCTCCAATGTCCAACTTAAGCATTTCACTTTCGCATTCCTCAAAGCTTAAAGGTTTTTGTTCTCTTGTGTCAATGGCAATAGTAAGGTCCGATGGAGGTGGGGTATTAAAAAAATCTTTGGGTATCTTACTGTTGTATAGTGGCTCGCAGCCGATGGTTTCGCATGCCGCCTTATAACTCCCAAATAATTCTCGGTAAATTTTAATAGATGGCATGAAAGAGTTTTTGGTTTCCAAATGAAAAGGTCCATATTTTCTTTTCTTTTTAAGCTGCCGCTTTTCGAGTATGGAAAGAGCATATCTCTTCACCTCTTCCTTGGGGTGCTGGTTGCACCACTTAAACATCTGCTGCTTTGTTGAAAAATCTCTTTCAAAATATTCATCAAACCTCTTAAAGGGAAGGGGGTCTCCCGTGAGCTTGTTGAGACGTGGATGATACTTGGTATAATAAGAAGCCAAATTTAAATCGTGCTGCTTTAGGTGTTTGTGCAAAGAGGCTCGGCTAGTAAATTCTTTTTTACATTCAGCGCAAGGGAAAATTATGGTACATATTCTTTCCATTACATTGCGTCCTCTTTACTAATACCCAACACACGGGACTTCCAGTCTGGCATTTTTTCAACTTCGTTGGCCTCTTTTCGAATAATTTGTTTTTGCATCTGAGCCATCTTAATCATTATTTTTCGTTCCTCCTCGTCTTGAAAAAGCTGAACCAATGAAATGATAGAGGCGTTTCTTTGCACTTGGTTCGCCACCCTCTTGGCTCTTTCTCCATTCAGCTTGGCAAGCATCCTGTCAATACGATTAATACATTGATTATATTCTTCAGCTTTTGTTTTAAGCATCTCCGTCAACCTCATCGTTAATTCGTTTTGACCCTCCGTGTCATCAAACATTAAGTTCAGTTTTTGTTTATGCTGCTCAATTTCTTTTAAATTAACATAATCCATACATACGTTCACATAAAGGTTTAGTTCGTCCGCGGTTAAATCTGGCTTATCCCAAGTACTCCGAATATACTCCGACTCGAAAAGTTCACGGCTTAACTTTGTTATATATGAATTAATCACTTGTAAAAACCGTGGTGCGTTCAAATAGGTAATTAACTTCTCAACGCATTTTTTATCCTGCATGTTTATTTTGGAAATTTCAAACTCCTTTGAAGCAACCTTGTTTAGTCTTTTAATGGCCGTGGTAAGAATGTGGGGAGGAGTATACTTTTCTCCAGCTGCGTCATCTCGTAAATTAGTAAGAGAAGAAAATTCATTTCCAATATATTCACACAGTGCAATGAACTTTTCAGTCTCCGCAAACCCTTTGCTCCTAGATTCCTCGGGCCATAAAAGTTGCCCTACTTCTAGCTTAGTCATCTCAGGGGAGTAATGTTGTTTGGCAAAAGATTTTTCGTTATCAGTTAAAAAGTGTTTGACTACTCTTTTTTTTACTTTGGTTCTATAACTTAGCCCCCTGTCCACCCAATACTTTCTCAAAGCCCTTCCTCTAACCGTACTCCCCTTTTCGTTTAGGTCGTTGAATAATTGTTTGGTGCATTCGCTTAGGTCGCCCTCCAGCTCTTCAAACAATTTTAGGCTTTTTTCTTTTTCCTCTTTTGTTAGAACGTACTCTTTCATTCGAAAAATATATCAGTTTCAGTGCATATCTTTTTTGCAACCTTTTTGTAAAAATTCTTTAAGTTCTTGATTTGTTTATAACCCGCCTTTCGCCCCTTTTCATTACTTTTGTATCCTAGTACCTTCGCTACAACCTCCTCGTCTATGTGGTCAATAAATAACATTTTATAAATTATAAAATGACGATCATTTAGATATTGCCTCATCAACAAGTGCAGGGACTGAACTGCACTTCCTATACTATAATGATCTTCAGGTACAGTATATCTATCAAAATAATTTGTCTCTAAAGAAACTGGTATTTTAATATCATAAGCCTGTTTGCGTGTCTTTTCCCATTTGGCATATAGATCGCACTCGTTAGACTGTAAACCCGTAGGAGTAAAAGAACATAAATTGGAAATTTGACCGTGACCTTGTTCTTTGGATTGATTGTACTTGCAGCTAATACAAGGTCGAGCAAAATTAGAATAATTATTACGCAATATATTTTTCAGCTGGTTGGAAATAATTTTATTTATCCACGGTTCTATAGCGCGAGATTGATCCCATTGCTCCCACTTATTATAAATATGAGTTCGAATAATTTGCGATACGTCATCGAAATCTAACCATGCCAAAGCATGAAGATGCCATTTGTAATACCGCTTTCTTATTTCATTATCGACTACCTCAAATTTATCTTCGTAAGTCTCTTTCTTATCTTTCGCCACCGTCGCCAACGTCTTTAAAATCTCCACGGGAGGAGCTACATTCAGCTTGGGATTTTTTTGCGAATTCTTCTTCTGTCGTCCTCTGATATTTTTCTTTAGCGTCACTGCTATATTGTATATCATCAGGATTGAGAGGATTTTTCACTAAACTTTCGAGCGTTACTGTTGAAGTAGGCATCTCTATTTCATACTCTAGTTTGGATAAATTAGGAACCCTTTCATCATCACTTTTCCCGTTTGCTGCCCTTAGACTAGGTTTAGACACAGAAGCGTTCGTCATACCGAACGCCGCAAATGTTTCCCCACAGCTTTGACAGAAGTTGGGTTTCTTTAAAGTGTAGCCGTTTTTGGCTCCACACTCAGGACAAAATATACTAGCCATTTTTTATAATTTAGTCTATTGGGTTGTTTTCTAGTTTATTTACAATAAATTTTAAAATTTCACTTCTGAGAATGTCCTCTTTAGTGAACTTAAAGGTATACACTCCTTTTTCTCTAGATGCCTCATCATCGAATAAATTCATGATAGAAGTGAAGCCCGTCTTTCCGTTAATATCCGGTTGCATCGGGTCTCCGCATATAAAATACTTAGAGTTTTCGCCGATTCTGGTGATTAATGTAACCAGCTCTTTCTTAGTAAAATTTTGACATTCGTCAGCAACAATAAGCTTGTTCGCCCAACTTGCGCCTCGTAAAAAATTAATTGGCGCGCACTGAATAATTTTTTCATCTAAAAGCATTTTTATTTGACTTGGCTCTAATAATTCAGACAGCTTATCTTGCATTGGCATCATAAAAGGATTAAACTTTTCGTGCACATCTCCCGGAAGGCTTCCTAAGTTTCTATCGGCGCTTTCTGCTATTGTGCGTACATAAAACAAGTCTTGATTCATGTTCATATTAAACAGCTGCAAAGCCGCATAAATAGAAATAAAAGTTTTGGATGATCCTGCTGGACCAGAAACAAAAACTATTTTAGTATTTTTGTCAAATGCTATTTTTAAAAACTCGTGTTGTTTTTTGGTTAATTTAAATTTTTTAAGATAAAGCTTGTATTTGTTTTCAATGGGTATTATCTTTTCCGACGCTAACGACTTCTTACGTCTACTCATTAATAAATAATTACACTTGACTTAAAGTATTTGCCCGGTATTATCTGCGAAAGATGGTTTTTCATGTGTTATCCATTCCTCTTCACCCTACACGCAAAGAAATAACTTTGTGTGCGTTCACCCAAAAAGTATACAAGTTTTGTAAGGTGATGACTCACAGGGGGCATACGGTTTTTCACTATGGGCATCCTGATTCCAGTGTTCCATGCACCAAACACTTTGACGTGGTTTCTCGGGCTACTTATAACAAAGTATACAAAAAACAACAATGGCAAGATTTTCACCTTCAGACCGTTAACAATGAAGTACATGAAGAGTTTAATAAAAACTCGGCGGCATTAATTAAAAAAAACAAACAAGAAAAAAAAGATTTTGTTTTAGCTTTTTGGGGCTTTGGACACCAAGAGTGCTGTGAACAATTAAAAGATTTTTTTATTGTTGAACCCAGCGTTGGATATGATTCTGGATTTGCACCCTTTAAGGTTTTTGAAACTTACGCTCAGCTCCATAAATTACAATTTTCTCTACACAATAATAATTTTCCGCCCTTCACAGATCACGTCATTCGTCCCGGTTTCTATTTTGAGGATTTTACCTATCAAGATAAAAAACAAAATTATTTATTGTTCTTAGGTCGCATGATCAACAGCAAAGGAATTGATATTGCCCAAAATTTATCTAAAGC
>Ga0209434_1001238_pt1 | contig 11577 bp, 10 predicted proteins | sample ETNvirnome_2_300_FD_184068 | JGI IMG/M metagenome (GOLD analysis project Ga0209434, IMG submission 184068) | Marine viral communities from the Pacific Ocean - ETNP_2_300 (SPAdes) (version 2) | ecosystem: Environmental > Aquatic > Marine > Oceanic | place: Pacific Ocean | collected 2013-06-22 | reverse complement strand
GGTAAACTTTGCGGCTTTTTAAAGGAAAATTATCTCACCACCCTATACACCCGAGAGTATCTCGAGTGGTTTTTTTCTGGAGAAAGCTCTCTTTGCGTCAAAGAGGACGACAAAGGAAATTTCGTGGCTGTAGCAATGGCTTCCGTTTTCCCTTTGTTTTTTTTAAATAAGGAGTACCCCATCCTCCACGCGGGTCCTATTTGTGTAAAAAAAGATCTCCGAAAGAAAACCCTTATCCTCCCCTTTCTATCCGAGGTGGAGAATTACAAAGACAAAACCTACTCACACCCTTCTTTTGCCAACGCGTTAAGCAGATTCAAAACCAACCCCTCCGCCACCCAAAAAATATTATTTCATAATTTTGGCATTTTCGCCGTAGACAAAAACAGCTTAAAAGAACCAAAAGAGAAGATATTCTGTCAATTTAACATGCACTTAAAAAAAAGTGAAGGTTATATTTTTGATTTTTATGAAAATAAAGAAGGATGGGTTGCGGTTCACTATCAAGACGTGAAACACGAGGGCGTCTGCGAAAAGTTGGGGGTGGTTATTTCCTACTCAACCAAAGGTAGTTGGAATTCTTTGATTTACGAGTCTACAAAAGAAAAATTTTTAAATTATTGCGATAAGGTTGTTGTTTTTGAGAACTATGAGAGAAAAAGTTCTTCTTTGGAGGGTATGGGGTTTAAAAGAATGTTAAATTACAGCCTTTTCCACGACACAATAGATAAAAAATATCTATATTATAATTTTTTCCTTTACTAATGTAACATAAAACCATGAATGATTGTCAGAAAATAGTTAATCGTATTTTTATTTGTTTGGTTATTGTTGTGTTGGCTATTTTTCTTACGGGATGCCACACGGTTCAATGGGAGTGGTTTCCAAAAAATGAACAAAACCGCCCAAATAAACAATTAAAAACGGAATCGGAACCTTCTAAAACTATCACAGTTTTGAAGGGTAGTTTTTAGTGAGCTCGAAGTGGCAAGATTACGTGACTCCTCCTCCTGACATCAATTGGAAACTTTTGCTGATGAAAATCCTTAAATGCTTTGGTTATATGCACGATGATTGGTATGAGGAGTATTGGTACAAATTTGGTGTCACGAAGGAAGAGGGGCGTAAAATAGTCGAGGAGTACGAAAAGCATGAGCAAGGAAAGGCTAAATAAACAATATTCGCAAGGAGTTTCCTTTTGTATCGCCACCAACGGAAAGAAACAGGAAAAAACCATTCTGGAAATAAGATCCATCAAAGAGGCAATGAGAAAGGCTCCAGTCCCTCACGAAGTAATTGTCTCTGGCGACGTTGAAAAGTTTGAAGGTATCGAGGAAATTAAGTTAGTCAAAACGCCGGAAGATGCCCACGGTGGGCTTTTAGCCAAATTAAGAAATAACGCGGCAGAAAAAGTTCAGTATAAAATAATTGTTTTTGCTGATGATGATTTAATTTTTGGGAAAAATTGGGGGTTACGTCTTTGTGAGTATTCCAACCAACACGATTGGGACGTTCTCGGTCATCGGGTTCTATTGCCTAATGGGGGCAGATACTGGGACAGGTGTACTTACAACCCACATTCTTTAATAGATTACGATGCGGAAAGTTATCGCGGAACCCTTTACCAGTCTGGTGCTTTTTGGATAATTAAAAAAAGAGTTTATGATGTGGAAAAATGGGATTCGAGTATAGGTTACTATGCGGACAGGGGGGGTGGAATCAATGAGGATGTAGAATATTCCCTTAGACTACAGAGAAAAGGATTTACCATCTCTTTTGATAAAGAAAATTTAGTGTGGCATAATGACGAACGATACGTCGAAGACGTAACACGAAAGAGGGTGCTTCTTCTCGAAACAGCCAAGAACGAAAACCTCCCCATCCCTCCCGTGAAGGAGAGTTTTTTAAGATTGAAGTCCTTTTTGCTTCGTTATGATTAGTCACAAGAATAAATTTATATTTATACATATTCCGAAGACGGGGGGGACTAGCGTTGAGAGGGCCTTGTTGGAAAATGAAGGAATTAAGTGGCCCACTAAACATCCCGGCCCTTTGGACGCCCTTCCTGATGAGATTTGTCGGGAGTATATGCTGAGGTTTAACTCAATGCAACATTACCCTTTGGGAAAATTTGAGGCTACTTTACAAAAAAAATACTATGCTTTTACATTCGTAAGGAACCCATGGGACAATGTAGCAAGTGAGTATCACTATTCTTCGACTCTTGGTCTTAACAAGTGTAGTTTTGAGAAATATGTGGAGTACCTTGACCGCGTGCATCGTTACGAGTTTCACCTTAAGCCCCAAATAGAATTTATTAACGAAAACATTAATTTTGTTGGTCGTTTCGAAAACCTTCAAGAAGATTTTGATAAAGCTTGTACTGCTATTGGGGTTCCCTCTAGGAAGCTTTCGTGTGAAAACACATCAATTCACAAACCCTATTGGGAATATTACAACGAAGACACAAAAAGAATAGTTGAGGAAAAATACAAAAAAGATATTGAATATTTTGGGTACAATTTTGGAGATGAAATGGAAAGACCTATTAAAATAAAAAATCGTAAGGTATTTTTCTTTGGATACCAAAAAACTGCTACTACTACTATTGATAATTTATTTTTACTAAATGATTTTAAAACGCGACATCACGGATGGACCCTTACCGAAATGTTTTATTTAAATGAATTTCAGGTTTTCTCTGATACGGGTAACCGTCTAAATATAAAAGATACATATGATTATGAAAAATATTTAGAGTTATATCCTGATGGTGTTATCGTATTAAACACCAGAGGTTTAGATGGGTGGTTGCGGAGTCGAGCCAAACATTCCTATTGGAGAGGTAAATATGATATATGTAATTTTGGATATCCTATTTCCGAAGAAATTGTTATGGATTGGATTGTCTATAGGAATCAATATTATGTAGATTTGTTGTTATTTTTTTTACAAAACCCTTCAAAATTAATCGTATTGGATGTTGATAAGGATGGTTGGATAAATTTTTTGTGTGATTTGTTCGAGTTGAAATTCTTTGATCTTTATTTAAACAAAACACACCTGAGTGGCGACATCTATATTAAACAAAAAAATCTGAAAGACGAAACTGAGGAAATTCCGTTGTCTTATTTGGGGGAAATTGACGGTTGTATTAAGAACGCGTATAGTGAATTAGAAATTGACGATTTTAATTCTTCACTGTTAGTCAAATCTGTTACAGACGATACCATCTATAAAAAAATTTACTCTAGTTTGGATCAATTTTGTAAAAATTAGATGATAAAATTTATACATATCGGTAAATGTGCTGGTACGTATGCGAGCCATTTATTTGGATGGTCTATCCAAAGCGGTAAACAGATTCACTTATGTAAACCTGTTTTTAATGAGGATGACCAGTATGTGATTTGGGTTCGCAACCCTATCGCTAGATTTGTGTCGGCGTTTAATATGGCTTACGCGATACTCGATTACGACACAAAGAAATTAGATATTAATAAATTAACGTTGAGTAATTGTTTCGCTCCGGGAGGTTTTCGACGAAAAATGAAAGGGGAGTGGTTGGTTTCGGAAGAATTTGATAGGTTGATTCTTTTTTTTCGAACTCCTAATGCGGTAGCAGAAGCATTAACCAGCTCTGACCCGAAGACACAAAGAATGGCCAAAATGTTGTTAACAAACCAACAGAAAGCACACCATATCTACAAAGGGATAGGATGGTACTTGGATGATGGGAAATTTGTAGAAAAATATAATAAAAATATTTTATTTGTGGGTTCGGCAGAGAACACAGAAGAAGACATTCGTAAGTTGTGTTTGAAAATAGAGCAGTCCCCCCAAAACAAGGAAAAAGTCCCCACTAGAAAAAACACTCTCTATAACCACAAGGAATTATCTCCTCTAGCTGTTAATAACATTAAAAATTTTTACGGGGGGGATTACAAAGCCTTACGAGTTTTAAATAAATTTGGTTGGATAAGTGATAAACTACTAAAATCTTACGACGAATACGGCACTACCAATTCGATGAAGGCTTCAAAGATAATTTGGATATATTGGGCTCAAGGTTGGGATGACGCTCCCGAAATATGTAAATTATGTCGAGATAGTTGGAAAAAATTGAATCCTACGTGGGGGGTAAGGGAGATGGATGATTCTAACTTAATGGATTTTGTTCCTGCCGACGTTTATAGCGAAATACTCAAATTTGGAGGAACTTGGCCTCGGACCAGCCGAGGTGATTTAATAAGACTCTATCTCATTGCCCGTTATGGGGGAGTTTGGACTGACGCAACCAATTTATGTAACAAACCTCTTGACGAATGGTTGAATGATTCTCTCCTAGTGGATGGATTTTGGTTACCGTGGGGGGAGAGCGCAGAACCAACCTATAATTTTTTATATTCTAAAGCGGCAAGCAGTTCTTGGTTAATGGAAGTATTTTTCCAAATGCTTCGAGACAGTACTCATTTAGCAGACATAAACAATCCTTCCAGTGAGTATCTGTGTATGATTAAGAAATTTTACGCTTTGCTTCCGGTTGAGATGGCCACCAAATTAAAACAGGAAAAACAACCATATAACGCGACCCAAGGACACGGTCTTAAAATAATTGCAAATGATTTTCAATTAATGAACGACAAAACTAATAAAGTTTTTGAGGAAGCGGTAGAAAAGTGTCCGTTTTTTAAACTGACTTGGAAATTTAAAGACAATAAAAAACCAATAACATCAACGTTTGACCCCGACAGTAAATTAATTTATGTATTAAAAGAAAGAGAGCTTCTACCTCCCGAAATACCCAAAATAATTTGGGTATATTGGGGGCAAGGATGGGACAGTGTTCCATATAATATCCAACAATGTAGACGGTCATGGGAATATTATAATCCTGATTGGGATATTAGGCTTATTGACGATAAGAGTTTGTTGGAATATTTTGACATAGAGGAGTGGGTTCCCGGCGTTGGTGAAAAACTAATAAATGTTTTACACAAATACCATGAGATAAATAAAAAAAAAGAGATGGCAGCCAAATCTGATATTGTTAGAATAAATTTATTAAAAAAATATGGGGGAGTTTGGGCCGATTCGACACTGTGGTGTCATAAACCTTTAAATGAATGGTTGCCAGACCACACGCGAAACGGTTTTTTTGGATTCAGTAGACCGCAACCGACCAGATTGTTATGTAGTTGGTTTCTTGCCAGTACTCCCGGACACTATATAGCTACTTCTTTTGCCGACAAGGTCAAGGAGTATTGGGAAACCCATTCCTGTTCTCATGTTTATTTTTGGTTTCATGGAGTATTTAACGAGCTGTACGAAGAGGATCCAAAAACCAAGAAATTGTGGGACTCTGTAAAAAAAATTGAAGCTCCCGTCAAAGCTGATTTTGGCCCTCATCTTTTTGCCCCTCATGAACTAAGCGATCTTTGTGAGATGTCTGCTCGTTATACCGAAATGATTGACTCGCACGTTGATCCTGTTTATAAATTGGCCGGAACAGGAGGAAGAACGGGGCGCTTTGACAGAATTGAATATTTATTTAATACCATTACAAAAAAACAAAACGCAAATAAACACAATATCATATATATCGGTACGTTTAGCGGCCCGTCAGGATACGCTTATTCAACGAGAGGATACTTTAAACTACTAGCTGAACGTAAGGATATAAATTTAAAGGTAATAAACATAGCTCACGGGGCTTTTGGGATTGAACCCACTAACCTTGATAACTTTCTTCTTCGGGACGGAAATTTTTTAAATAAAGAATATATTGTTATATACCATTTGGAACCTTGCGAAAGATATATAGAAGACGCTTCGAGGGACAGCGGTTTTGACGTGCGGGAAATATTGATAAAAGCTTCAAAAGCTTTTAGTTGTGTGGCGTGGGAGCCCGACAGGTTTCCTTCCTATTGGCGTGATTTTTTTGATAAATACTTTAACGGGGTTATAGTACCGTCCAAATGGCAACAGGAGAATTTTCAAAAGCAAATGAATCTTCCTGTTTTTTTAGTACCCTATCCGATAAATGTTTCACCGTTGACACGCCGCCAGCCCCATAACTCACACGAGTTTAGAATTCTCGCTATTTCCCAGTGGTCTTACAGAAAAGGTTTTGATATTCTAATACAGGCGTTCAACTCTGAATTTTTTGATGATCCTAACGTTTCTCTGACTATAAAAACGTTTGGAAAAAATGGCACTGAATCCGAAGAGAATGAAATTATGACTGAGATTAAAAATTATAAATCAAATTCTGCAAGATACGGTAACTTTCCGAAATGTCAAATTAAGCTGTGGTGCACGCAGCTACAACATGACGCAATGAAAAGTGTGTATGAAAATTGCGACCTCTTTGCTTTAACTACCCGGGGGGAGGGGTTCGGTTTGGCGATAGCAGAAGCTCTTATGATGGGTAAGCGTGTTTTAGTGCCGGATAAAGGGGGCCATCTAGATTACGTTCACGATAGCAATTATTTTGTGGAGAGCAGAATGGAAACTCTTCGTTGTGGTAGCTGGAGTCCAAATTTCTCTTCGGAATTTAAATTGGTTGAACCGGATTTTGAGGATACCCGCAGAAAACTAAGGCAAGCGTATGAGAATTTCTCCCAAAACCCCCGAGAGTGGAAAGAAAAACAACAAACAAGTAAAAATTATGTGGAAAATTATCTTTCGGAGGATAACATAAAACAAAAATTATTAGAAATACTCGAACTGGAAAAAGCCAAATAAACACAATGAAAAAGGATGTTAAAATGTTAACAGAGGTTTTGGATATAGTTTCCAAAAAAAGAAAACAACTTAATTTTGATAGCAATGCGGCCAGAAACCAAATAGCTATTGAAGTAATTCATGAATTACGAAAGAGAAAGTGCCAAATAAACAAAATTGAATTGTGAGCGATAAAACGCCAAATAAACACATATTTATTCCGCGTGAAAATCCTTCAAAAGAAACTGAATTTGTTCTGGTGACTCTTAATGACTTTCCCAAGTGTAAACCAAGAAAGATAATCAAACGATTATGAAAGAGAAAACGCCAAATAAACACATTCGCACTTTTGGTTCCTTGGATTCTTATTCGTTCACCTACGACGACAAAGGGAACGAGTGGCAACAACTTTCTGATAATTTTTATTTTTTAGAGGAAGGCCAAGGAGAAACTCTCTACTTCAACGCCAAAACTGATAAAAGATTTTTTTACGACTCAAAGGAGTGACAATTTTAGCCAATGCTAAAAAACTCTTTTTTCCTCCATAAAAATCTTTTTTAAGAAAAAGTAAAAAAAGGGGTTGACATTGCTCCCCGCTTCATTTAAGATGGGGTTTCTGGTATGATTACTACATCTACACAAACCACATTGGAACAGTCGGACAACTTCAAGTCCTTCCAGTTCGGAATCAAAGAATCGGGTTTATCCCATATCTTTAATGTCCTGCGAAACCAACTCTATTCAGATAAGGTTTTAGCGGTAATTCGGGAATACTCCTGCAATGCCGTCGATGCCCATACAGAAATGGGCAAGGCAGATGTTCCTATTAAAGTGACCCTGCCCACACAAATGACTCCCGAATTCAAAGTAAGGGATTTGGGGCGCGGTTTAACAGAAAATGAGATCGCTAACATTTACGCAATGTACGGTGAGTCAACCAAGCGCAGCACAAACGAGCAAATTGGTCAATTAGGATTAGGTTGCAAATCGGCATTTGCTTACGGTGATAATTTCGTTATCAACTCATTCGTTAAGGGAACCAAAACAACTTACAATGCTTTCATTGATCCAAGCGATATTGGCCAAATCTCCAAGATGGGGAGCGAAAAGACCAAGGAGGAAAACGGTGTTGAAATCGTAATCCCTGTTAAATCTGATGATTTTAGTGAGTTTTATGACAAAGCGGTAGCATTGTTTAAGCACTTCAAGGTTGTTCCCAATGTTCGCGGAGCAAATCAAGATGACCTAAAACGCCAATTGGAAAAGTCTAAAATTGTCATAAAGAAGGACAACTGGAGATTGGTCGAGGGAGATTCTCATGCAATTATGGGTAACATTTCCTATCCGCTCGATTCTGGTGCATTGAATATCGGATGGCAAGACGAGAGAGCAGAGTTGCTTTCGAGTGGAGTTGAGATTGATTTCGATATTGGCGACTTGGAAATCTCTGCGAGTCGAGAAGCATTACAATATACCGAGAGAACCAAGAAGGCAATCATCAGCACCTTGGAGGCAATCTTAAAAGCATTGCCCGATGCGCTTGGGGAAAAGTTCAAAGAATGCGAAACAATGTGGGACGCAAAGGTGTTATACAATGACGCTTTTCGGCATGGAGGTTTCGGCGGCAAGATTAAAAAGATAGTCGATACCAAAGGTATAACTTGGAATAACCGTAAGATTAAAAGCGGGATATTCGATAAGCAAAAATGGAAAGATTCAGACCTTGAATTGAAGATATTTGCTAAACCTCGTCATTATGACAACAAGAGGGTTAAAGGACAGGAGGCACAAAACATTTATGCCAAAGATAAGACTCTTGTAATCATTGACGATGCTCCAACCCATCACGGTAGACTTAATCGTATTGCTCCCTTGATTGAGGATTACGAGGGCAGGGACAAAGATGCGCCGATTTACGAGACGGTCTATTTGCTAAATTACCGTTCGGCAAAAGCACAAAAAGAATTTTTATCAGAAAGAGGCTTCGATTTCCCCGCGAAAAAGTTGACCGAGTACCCCAAGGTTATATTGAGAGATATTTACCCAAGCAACTCGACAGTATCGGGAGGGAGTTCAGCGGTAAAGAACACAAAGCATAGCACGAAGGTTTTCTCCTTGGACAAGGAATGCTCTCATGGCCAATGGCACACTTGCAGAAGTGATTTCTTTGAGTCGGAAACGGTTGATCTCGACAATGATGAAGGCGTTTACATTTTCGTAAGGAAATTCTTCTACGGTGAAAACGATACTCATGCCGAGGACAATCATCCGAGCAAACTGGTAAAGGCAGTCAAGGCGTTAGATAGAGTGGGTATTGATGTTCCAACAATCCACGCTTTCAAAGTTACCGAAAAAACCGAGAAGGCAGTCGAGGGAGACAACTGGACTTACTTTGAAGATTGGGCAAGGAAAGAGTTCCAAAAGAAAATGGAGTCAGAAGGAGTTGAACAGGAATTGTTTGACAGGTTATCTGCCAAGGTTCACGCGAAGAACATTGATCGACTTGACGAGTATTGCGAAGCGTTTATTGAATTGAATAGCAGAGCAGAAGATTTCAAGACAGGATTGCCAGAAGATTCAACTGCAAGGGATTATGTCACCAAGTATTTGGAAATGGCAGGGGAAGATGACGATGATAGCCCTATGGGTAAGTACGAATCGGCATTGAGTAGGTTTAGTGTGAAATCTACGCATGGGAATGATAACAACGATAGGTACACAAATCGTGACAATGAGATTGAAGTGAACCGTCGAGGATTCTTCAAGGATTTCAAGCCCACACACAATCTGAATAAATTGTGTAAGGACTGTATGAAGAAATATCCAATGATGACTTTCATGGATGACAACCATTTTAACTGGCGTTTCACTCCAGAGTCGGTAAAGGAAACCATCAATTATGTGACAATGATTGAGGCAACCTATATCACAAAAAAAAAGATAAGTGAAGCGAAGGAAAACATTTTTGAGTGCGTTGAGAAACTCGAAAAAAAACAACTTGACAAACAAACCCAACTAAACTAGACTAGGAAAGGATATTATACTGATTATGTTACCGTATATCTTAACAGACAACTCGCTGACCATCGTTGTAGATGGTAAAGCACTCACGATGGAAAGTTCAAATCCATCATTCAACGAGGCAAAGAAATTACTTTCGGAAGAAAAGTATAATGAATTGCCTGACTTGTTCGATACGCCAAAGGCAGTCGAACGCTTCGCGGAAGGAAACATCAAGGTTTCTGACGGTGAAGTTTCTTACAAAGGTGAGGTTATTCACAATCATGTTGTGGGCCGAATCCTTGATTTCATGCGCGAGGGTTTACCCTACAAACCTCTCACTCGTTTTGTTGAGAAGTTAATGGAGAATCCTTCTCGCAGGGCAGTCAACGAACTCTATGCTTTTCTTGAGCATAAGAATATGCCGTTGACCCCCGATGGAAACTTTCTTGCATACAAGGGAGTTCGGAGCGATTTCTCTGATTGGCATTCTGGTACTTGCCCCAACAAGGTTGGTGATGTAAACGAAATGTCTCGGAGAAATGTTTGTGACAACGCTAACATTGGTTGCTCTGACGGTTTCCATGCTGGTTCGTTGGATTACGCACGGCAATACGGCAATGGAGGACACTTGATGGTTGTTGAGATTGATCCCTCCGATGTTGTAAGTGTACCATTGGATTGCGATTGCCAGAAACTTCGCACTTGCAAGTACAAGGTTGTTTCTCTTTTCGAGAAGAAACTAGAAGAACCCATGTGCGACGAGTATGGTGATTACGAAGATTGGGACGATGATTCCGAGGATGATTTCGACCAAGACAGTTACGATGCGGGATATGAAGCCGCAAAGAATGATTTAGTGAAGTTCGCCAAAAGCAAACCTAAAAGGGATGCCCAAGGACGCTTCACTAATAGCTAGAGATGTAGTAGTCATAGCGATGATCTTGTTGGAGCATTTAAGGTTTTCATACTTCCTTATTGTAAGTCTCCCTCAAGGTTTTCTCGATTGCTAAAAAACACTTTTAAGAAACTATAAAAAAAACATTTATGACTACTACGACCGTTGAGACATTTTTTGATTCAATCAGAGACAAGGATATTGAAGCGTATAACAACTATTGGGCCGAGTTGAAGCCACAAACAGAGGTTGCTGCTTTCAAAAGATACTTGTTCGCCTTCATGTCAGTCCACACAAGCTGGAAAAACAACTGTAAAGGATACAATGCAATCAAACAATTCAACAAGTGGACGCTCGAAAAAGGAGAACAACTTGAACTCTGGAACTACGATGCGAACGCTTTATTCAAGCGGATTGAAGAAACGAGGGTTGGTATGCAGAACAATCGAACTGATTATATCGGCCTTTTTAATGATACTTTTTGGGACTCTCCTAGTGACTTTATCGTTCGCGGTACTACTGAAAGTTGGAGTGAGTGGCGCGATAGGCTTGCCAAGAAGATTCTTGGGTTGGGTCAGGCGAAAACTTCCTTCGCAATAGAGATGCTTTATCCGACAGAGGCAAAGGTTGTTTGCATGGATACGCACTTGTTTCAAATCTATGGATTGAATCAGACCAAGGACGCTAAAAAGTACAAGACGATTGAAGCGGATTGGATCGAGCGTAGTGAAAAACGAGGACTAGCACCATACATGGCGCGATGCCTATATTGGGACAAGAACCAGAACCGTAAGAACTCACGCTATTGGAGCAAAGTATTAGAGGCATGATTTGGACAATCGAAAAAAGAAAACGAGGCAATGAGATTTGGGTATCCTCCAATGTTCAACCAGAATCTATTTTAGTAGGGGAGGGGTACGAGAAGAAAGAATATAAAAGGTCAATGGAATTGG
>Ga0209434_1001237_pt1 | contig 11584 bp, 6 predicted proteins | sample ETNvirnome_2_300_FD_184068 | JGI IMG/M metagenome (GOLD analysis project Ga0209434, IMG submission 184068) | Marine viral communities from the Pacific Ocean - ETNP_2_300 (SPAdes) (version 2) | ecosystem: Environmental > Aquatic > Marine > Oceanic | place: Pacific Ocean | collected 2013-06-22 | reverse complement strand
TGGCGCCCGTTCCTCTTGTTACAAGATTCGGCTGGTACGCATTAACGATTGTAGTATCAGCCGAAGCTGTATAACGTTTTATGGCCATTATCTAATTTTTCCTTTAACATCGGTTTCCGGATATTTCAATTCAAATATGCAATTTTTAGGAGCCATCAAATATGTTCCCTCCGGAGAGAGATTTGCACTTATATCAAACTCTGTGGCAGAATAGACTCCCCCAGTTTTATTAGTAATCGTAACCTTTACTACGTCCAAAATACCTGTCACATCGTTTAATTCCTTATAAACTTGAGTTATCATTAAGTGTTCGCCAATGTAATATTTGGCACCTGAAAATTTGTTTTTTATCTGTGTGATAGCAGCTGCTAAAAGATCATATTTGTCAACTCCGCTAGTCGGGGTGATAATGAAGTCAATTCCAAAATTAATAATATGAGAATCCAATATGTCCACGGTATCATTAATCATTCTATAATGATTAAGCCATGTTTTTAAATTATTTTTGATAGTAGTGTTAGAAGCAACATATTTGCCAAACTTATCTTCGGAAAGGACGTACATGTTCAAGTTTCTTTTCATAGAATCCGGATCTCTTTGTACCGAACATCTTTTTATGGAACCAAACTTTGCCGGCATTCTATAAGCCAAGTTCTCATAATCAGCCTGTGTGACGGCTCGATTTTGACTTGGAAACGTATCATAAATTCTACTTTTAAGTTCATTGGCTGACGGACTTTCAACGTTTCCGATGATCGGCTCTTCATTGTTTGCTTCCACGGAGGCATTAATATCGTTTATTACTGTCGCCTGTAGCGTATCTCTATTTGCAAACTCCAAGTTAACAGAGCCCACTTTATTTAAATTGCCAACAGCCAAGTTAGAATTAACGGGATTGGTTACCCGATAAACAATAGTTAATGAAGTATTCGAAGGCACAATACCATAACTTCTATCCTTGGATAATCTTGTAGGATCAAAAGTGGTATCTGTAACATAGTCTTTTCCAAAAATTTCTAGGGCGACGGCTTGGGGATCAGCAACAACATTAGATGCCCCTGCATCGCCACTTCCAAATTGAAGAGAAGTTTTATCTCTGTCTTTCTCTACAACAAACTTTCTAGATACCAAATAAGGCTTTAAAATAGAAGGCACATTATCATCTTTGAAGTTGTTATTCGACACTTCTTTGAAAACCATATCTTGTGCTAAATAATCAACTTCAAAATATTCATGCCCTTCTGTGTCCGTCACAGAGATAATCTCAGCTATATTTCCCACATTTAAAGTAACTCTTTTAAATCTTTGATAATTTCCTATTGTCATAACTTGTCTTCCGAAATATCCCGAAACGACAGTGCCGTATGCCTTAATGGCATAATAGGTGGGAGCACCAGTTGAAGAATCTGTTTGTGCTACTACGGTTATATTTTGAGGATCCGCAAAATCTACATTTTCTATTAATACAAAATTTAAGCCTGTACTAGACGTAAATCGCGATCCGCGTTTAATTATGGGAATATAAGTCGAGTCGGGACCTATACCTGTGGGGGAGGCAGGAATCTTAATGAACATCGCCACCTTACCATAAGTTGAGGGTTGTCCCGTATATTTATAGCCCAAAATGCGGCCATGACGAAGAATGTTACTATATTGATAAGCAGTGTCCAAAAACGTTTCATTAACGCTATAATCGAGATAAAAAGATAATTGATCCCCAACATATGCTACAGCATCCACCATCATAGCACCAAAAGATCCCTCACTGAAATCTTGAAAAGTATCCGGATAAAGCCTTTCGGCTATCTGTATCAGATCGTCGCGAATACTATCAAATTCGCGATGAGTATAATCAATCGGAATTATCTTTTTTTGTTCATCTGCCATAAAAAAATCCTCAATTTTAAGTAGTAAATTCCAGCAAATCTGTTACAGCAATTGTTGGAATACTATATTTGATAGAGACCCCTAGTCTATTCAAGTCTCGCCCTAAGGGATCAAAAGCAATATCAATAATTTGAATAAAGGGCATGTATGCAGCTGCCTGTTGCCTTATTTTATTATCTATTTCCATAAAAGTACCGTCATGGAAATTATTAAATAAAAATTGAGTAATCCCTACTCCATAATTGGGATCCATAACTCTTTCACCAGGCATCGTGAGGATCAACATTTTAAAATTTTGTTTAGCTAACTCTTTAAAGCTTTTAATTAAAGCAAATCCGTCACTCGAACTATAAGTTAATGGTAATTTGGGTGCAAGTCCTGCCATGATGTGTTACCTCGTTGTTATAATTATGCTCAATCTTCGTTTTCACAAAGTTCGCCATTCGCATTAAATGGATTTGATCTTAATTTGCGTCTTCGCCAGAAGGGCAACAATCGCTTTCCTGGCGACGGCTTAATCAATGCGCGCATCCTATTAAAGAAGATCTCCCCGGGGCCCCGCTTGGTGGATTTTCCAATTTCATCTGGATCAAAGTCACGAGAATTATAATACGATCTAAAAAGTTTCTTAATTCTCCCTGAGGAATTCCTGAGAAGGACTTGATCCCATCCGTCAAATTCTAACCAAAAAAGAGAGAAAACATCTCTATCTCTTTTTGAAGACCAATAGCCAGCAACTTCGTCCGAGACAGCTTGCGTAGTAACAGATTCAATAAGAGGGGGATCCGAGTCCCAGTCCACATTAACTATTGCTTCTGTTCCCGGCTTCGTTTTTCCAGTATAGTCACTCGTCTCACCTGACTTAAAAACATACACTTTATCAAAAGTTTCACCAGTCTTTACGGTAAATTCTCCAATGGATGGTAGCATCCCCATATCAGTGTAAATTGCACCAATAGCTGTTAGCTTATTGAGTGGGAGGACATACCGCGTTGTCAATTTGAACTTTTCATCTTGCTTTAAAAGATTAAGCAAACATAACAATAACTTACTATTTGCCGTAAGATTAGCAAATTGTCGCAAAGGCAAATCTAAAGCATCTACTTCTACTGCGGTAACTTCATATAGTGTCCCACCAATTATAATTGAAAATTGCAATCCATATCGAACTCCAAGTGCTCCTTCTAATCCCACCTCATTTCCCAGTTCATCTGTGACTATTTTTAGAGTACCTGGGAAGACGTCAGCAATATTTCGTGTTAAGTCACCCACCTTAATATGATTATCAATGGCGTCGGAAGTCGTAAGGCGACCGACACCCTCAACATAAATGTACTTTTCGATGGCAAAAAGTGTCGTCGCGCTAAGACCGGCGGCCGCTGCCGTCCCTATCTCAGGCACATCTCCTATCTCAACTATAATTTGATTAACTATTGGATGAAGAGTGTCATGCAAATCCTCCTCTGAGTGATACTCGCCAGCCATCCAAGTGGGGTTGCCGTCTTCATCCAATTCAACATGATAGTACCCGATATATTCTTCTCCCCTGCTTAATCCCTCTTCATCTAAGTCTTCACCCACCACAAGTGCCCCACCGGGGGTATAGTAAGCAACTTCTTCAGTGTCGCCGGCCCCCGCAAATGGCACAACAGGCAAATCAACATAACTTGCCTCAAATGTACCATCTGGCTTGATCGCAGAGTTCAACGTTAGGCTACTCCCCGCGCACATACTATCCATTATATAATAACTCAAATTAGGCACTAGTGGCACCAGATTAAGCCGTTTCATGTTACGCCTTAAACCTTCTGCCATGAAATTCAATTCTTTAACAACCCATTGTTTTAAAACCAATTTGGCATCTTCTTCTGTTTCTCTTATTGCTTCAAGGTTTTTGTCTTGGCGATAATTTTTAAGTGTCTGGAGGCGGCCGGCTTCCCGTGTCTCTTTGGCTGATTTAAGCTCTTCCTTGTCGGGATATTCATATTCTTCTTGCATATCATTGATACGAAAAAGTGCTTCTAAAACAGTAGGTGGGGGCTCTATCTTGCCGTCGTCAACCATTGCCGAATAAAGTTGTACGGATTGTTCCAGAAACGCATACCAAAATTCGTCATCTTTAAAGACGCCTTCTGTCCAAGCCGGCCCACCGCCGGCATCCTTAAAAGAAGTTTCCATACATTCGACAACATAAGAGGCGCATGCAGAACTAAAAGTATCGGGAATAACGGAACTAAAAGTTGTATAGGCAGGCAAAGCTTTAATAATGTGGGTACTAGCATAAATACGACAAGCAGCCGTAATCAAGCCAACCAATCCGGCTTTTGCTGAGCGCATGAGAATCCTATTATAGGGAAGCTCTATGACGCAATCTGGGTTTGATTTTAAACGTTCATCTTCCGGAATAGATGGATAAATTTCATCGATGATCTCTTGAATACTCCCAAAATCCACCAGATCGGTATTTTGCGGCTTGCAAGGACTTAATTCCGGAAAGAGGACATCCACCATTCCTAGCCACCCTTCGTTCTTCAGGGGGAGAATATAAAGTCCCGGGTTCATATAATTACCCCCAAATGTCATAGGATCTAAGTAGAAAACTCGAGTGTCCTCCGGAGTTTCATTTACATATTCATTCAAATATTGATTAAAGCTTATTCCAAGCCTCATATCTCGGTTTCTTAAGCCGCGTGATTCGCCGTCGCCGCCTGCGACTTGATAATCAGAATAAGGTATCCAGCCCTCATAATCAGAAATAGATGCATCCCACTCCTCTTTATCATAAATCCCGTATTCTATGTCTGCTGTGCTTAACGTGTCGTATTCAGCACCATACGCCCAGCTCTTAGTGTTTTCAGCAATTTCAGTAAAAACCATTTGAGTCATGGTTTTCAGCGCATCGTTTCTAAAATCTTTAATGGTTGGGTCACTCACATTGCCACCGAGACTGTTTATCATTTCTCGCAACAACACTGTTTGAGGGGTGTAGGTGCTATAAGATTCAAAAGTTCGCAAAAAGTTCGGATATTGGTCTAATATGTTGAGTTCTTTTGGGATCCCCAAATCTGCGGGAGACGGATCATACATTTTATTAACCGAGGGCATGATCGCATCCAATATCGTATCATCTACAGCAACAAACTCATATTTAAGACTAGGTATTATTTGATCTGTCTTTTTTGCTTTCCAGGGCTTATAAGGCTCTTCGGTGGTGGGGTCGATTGTTTCGCCCAAAAGCTCCTCCAGGGCATCATCCATATCTGCCCCCATATTAAATTTATCAGTAATCTTAATTCGAACATTGTCATCGGGTCTGTTTACAATGTTGCCGTCGTCATTTTCAACCAAATCACCAAAGAAAACTTCCATGTCGAACCCATAAGACCAGACAGATTCATCAGTATCCACCAATCCTTTAGCATTGTCTCTAAATTCTAATACATCCAAATCTGGTGTTGCTTTGCGTCCGTTTTCTATAAAGAGAACACCCGACGCTTCTTCGTCTGCGTCAAATTGCGGCTCAAGATCGATATTGTAGCCCAGATCTGGAATACCCAAGAGATCAAGATCTCTCCCAAAAAGTCCTGAGCCAAAACCCAATTCGTCCATGGTCATCGCCCATCTGTCATCGGGCTGCCAATCGTTATTAACATTGCTGCTAATGGCGCCGATGCCGAGGAGGCTACCTCCTTTGGTTGCCATATCTTGACGTAAGTATTCGCCAACGCTGGTGGGATAAGCTCCACGTTGCTTGCTGGCAGAAGGATCACCCGAGATAAAACTCGAAAGCTGCCCACCAGTGAGCGTCTCTATCGTAAGTCCAAGAAAACTAGTGTCCTCATCCAACCCAGTATAAAAATCGACCACCCTGTCTTTTCTGGCAACATAACGATTGTGTACCGTGAGGGGTTTGCCCATTGTATCGGACATGATCATGTTAATAAGTCCCCAATTTTTGTCGCCCGGGCCGTTCCCCAGCATATCGGTCCCATATTCCACTTTCAACTGTTCTAATTGATTGCCAAGAGCCGAGGCTACGGTTGTGACTGCCACATCCGGCTCAAAAGGCACCAAGCCGTTGTCGCATCCCGGATCCGAGAGAATGGGTGGCAAGTTCTCTCCTAAATACCCCCCACCTCCACCGGGACCCCCCGTCGTGGTTGCTCCCCCTGCACCGTCGCCCGCGGGCCCGGACCCATCAAAATCTTGGCCAGCGGCGGCAAGATCTCCATAACTTTCCTTAATGCTGTCTCTAAGATTATTACATATTTGAGCAATTTGTTCTGGTGAAGCGCGGTCTGCTAAAAGTGCCGCTCGTAGTTCACAAAAGTCCTCGATTTGGGCTGGTGTCGCGCACAAAGAAGGGTGTGCCGGCATCATATCGTTGTCGGGAAGCTCGTTCACAAAATCTTTCAACCCATCTTTAAAGTCTACCGGCAACACATTACCCATCCCTTCAAAGAAATTTCTAACAGCTTCTGCATGCGGGAGCGCTTCTTCGTAGTCTGGATATTCATTTTCAATTAAGCTAACCAATGCGTCTGCCATATCATCCGACATTTGTCCCAGCATAGCCTCTGCCAGTTCTTTGCGAGTAGCTGAGCATCCAATATCTTCAGCAAATGCTAATGCTTGTTCTTGATCGGCAAGCGCAGCACCTCCGACTCCCAAGGAGGCTATCATATCTACAGTCGTATCGTTTATTACTTGCTCATCTGTTGTATCTCCACAAAGAGATTCTTTAAACATATCAGAAAGTTGAGTGCAGTCATTAGGACTCACAGCCGCACCCAGAAGGTTGCCCCCCAATTCAAGGGCTTTGCAAAGAGCGTTTCCTATTAACTCACACATTTTAGCAATGAGCTTCATTATAATTGTCACAACAAGACAATTAATGGCTTCCATAAAAGCCTCTTTAATAATGGATGTTATATCCACTGCCCCGGGGAACCACTCCATGGGATTCACAAGCTTTGGGAAAGCTATATCTTTCAGATCGCGACAAAATGGAAGTTCCACGTCTTTAAGAAAATCCATAACATTGGGATTAAAAAATGGAGGACGCGGACAATCTACAGTAGCAATCAACCATGCTATAGTTTGTGCACCAGGAAACTTGTTTAGCTCATCAATAAGCGTCATATAGTCATCTTGAAACCCTTCCAAAAGGGCTTGAATATAAGCTTCCAACACCACATTAGAATCAAACTGATTTCTGTTTTCCTCGGATCCTACATCAAATTGTTGAACAAGAGTTCTAGTTTGACCGCTATAAGTTTCCGTGGTGGTAGCTGTCGGGCTTGGCTCGGTGCTGCTCTGTGCCGTAATTTCCTCGTCGTCCCACGGTTTTATGATCTGCCACCCACTCGAAGCATCAAGTGCCGAATCGCCAGATCCTGTTGCTATGCCATCCGAATATTCTTGCAAGCTGCTACCCGGCGCAAATAACTGGCCACTTTCCAACTTCTCTTTGGCCAACGCATCTAATTCGGCTTGTTTGTCGGGAGGCAAACCTATAAATAAGTCGCCAAAATTATTAATAGACATCGCCCTTAAAGCTTTATCTGCCGCAATTGCTAAAGTTTCTTCAAGAGTCATGCCCCCCATCAAACACTGCAACACTTCTGTTATGAGAGACGTTAGCCCACACAGTTTCAAATCATCGAGAGCTTCTGTCCACAAATCATCAGCAGTTGTTGAGCCCGATCCAGTAGAACAGGCGCTCGAACCTATTCCTAAAATTACCTCGCAAAAGCTTTGAAAAGTCATTTCTTGATCTTCTATTTCTTGATAGGCTTGCATTTGTGCCATCGTCAAAAGATTAACGTTTTCGCCACTCTCCGGATCATAAGTGAGTCCTAATTCAGTTTCTAACTCAATAGCCTCTCCCAATGCATTTTTGCATTGCAATTCATTAAACTTATAAGCAATTGCATCCCCAATACTAAACACATCATCAAGAATATCTTGCCCAAGTTGTTTGCCTTCATTATATAATGCCTCGGCTACACAACTACCAACAGTAGACTCATAAGCTACTGTGTCACTTTCATAAATTTCGGGATATGTATACTTTTTCAGAAATGCTATCCAAGTTGGTGCGACCCTGGCTCGAATTTCTGCATCCATTTCATTTAAAGATGCGAGATATGCCATGGCAGTTCTGTCTTTCCATGCGGATTCTGCCATTAGTTTTTGAATTTTGCCATCGCGCGTAAAAATTATTGGCTTTTCTCCACATTCTTCTGTGTAGAATTTCAATTTCTTTATCACGTATTTGCTATCAAATGTAAATGTTATTTCAGTTAAACGGTCGCCTCTTCTCCAGACCCCGCTCCCGGGATTGCCGACGCCCCCGACGTTAGCTATATTATATCCATAGTTGTTTAAAAAACCATCTAACTGGGGAAGGACTTTGGACATCACCTCTGTTTTGGCTAGTCCCCCTCCCCAATCTCCATAAATTTCTAAGGGAAATACCGAGTTATCTTCTAAGAACAATAAGTTACTGTTATCCACCGCTCGATAAGTTTTAAGGTAGCGATTGTAGAGTCGAAGAGTTTTACGGATCCTCATCATCATCGGGCCCATTTCATTGGCAACAAATGTTGCCGTGATATCTGAAACCTCTTCTTCGATATCTACATCTTCGGCGGCGTCGTCGAGTGCATCCAAATTTTCTTTTGGAACCGAATATAATAGCTTTAGCCTGGATTTAGGTCGAATGGGTAAGTCATATTGAGTATCTTCTATAACTGTTTTAATTGCATGCATAGAAACTGCAGAACTATCCTTATTATAAGCCAACAGAAACGCCTTAATGGCTGGCTCTTCATATTCTCGATATATTGCATCTAAAGCAGTTTGAGCTTCACTTTCGTCAGTTCCTTCGAGATATCCCGTTGTGGTTTCGTTTGTTGTAATAGTAAGTTGATATTTACAATTCTTCTCATTCAAAAAGGGCTCATATCTATTTCGCTTAAGCCAATCGGGTACAATGGCTGCTGGGTTAGGCGTACACTCGGGGCATGCCAACTGTTCTGCCACCGCAATCTCATCACAAACGTCGATTAAGCCATCGCCATTAACATCTTGAAAGGGTAAAAATTTTGAATCTGCCATAACTTACCTTGTCATAATTAATTCGATCTTACATTTCTGCTAACAATATATGTTCTTCCGGCGGCATTCGTATAATTAAAATTCCACGTCATCAGATTTACTCGTGTAGCATATAGTGAACTCATAACCATGTTTATATTTCCCATTATTTTAGGGGCGGCGCCGGCTGGGTGGTGAGGATTAGGTGCTAAAACTGAGAGGTTTATCCCCAGAACGGCATCCCAAGCAGTTTGCAACATTGCAAAATTATACAGCGCGCTCCATAGATCTTGAATAATACCATGAAGTTCTCGAAAAGCATCGCGAGTTGTTTCTCCTAAGGCTACACCTTGAACGTTCTCAAAGTCGTTTCCTGCCACTAATTCGATTTTTGGGGCCGGGGCCACTATTCTACCGCCTAGTGAATTTGTCTCACCATGCGGTCCATAATCACCACCCTGCATTTTACCGGTGACAATCTTGACACCTTCTCGCCCTATGATTGCAACTCTATCGGCCTTCACTCCTATGCCAGATCGGGCGCCCCGAAAATCGCCCGGGCGCTTGGCTAATCCAAAATAACGATCAACATCAGTCAAACGACTAATATAAATTCTGGCTGCATCGCTGCCAAAATTGTTATCAACTATGGAATCTTTTGGCGGACCTTCTCCTCCGCGTGCAGCGGCGTTTCTTCCAACTACTAAATCGATTGCTGGGCTTGGGGCGCCTTGTGCTGATAAACCCGAAGACGAACCCACCGGTGGCACTGTACCAACTGTGATATAGGCGCCCTCGTTATTAACCATCCAAGAGCCGCGCGGCCGGTCATACCCCCACGATTCAGTACGAATGGGTGTGTTCATCAGCCCGCTGCCTGGAGGAACTTCATTTAAAGGGAAACCCTGGTCAACAAGATCTTGGGCAGTGCTCCCGGTGGTGGGGTTGCCCAGCAATTTGCTAAATTTTCCTTTTGCCATCTAAAAAGTCCTTATTATCAGCCGGTTGCAGCCTCTTCGGTGTCGCCATCCCTCTGGTTTCCACTATCTACGCCGGCACTCGCTATAGCACTCGTGGAAGAACCTGGTACGAGCTTCATATATGTTAATGGATCAGCTTTTATTTTCCAATCCGAACTCAGATGAGCTTCGATGTGTAAATGGAATCCGGCGCTGCCACCACTGTTCCCCACATAACCAATAACCTGTCCCTTTTTGACTGAGTCGCCAACTTTAAACAAAGGAGTCATGTTGTCCAAATGCATGTATACCGTCCACACGTCATGATCTGCCAGCTGTCCGGCCGCATGCTTTATGCGGATTCTGTTGCCGCCGCCGCCGCCGCAGCCAGAAGCGGCAGTATAAGTGGCGGTGCCGGGCACATAAATATTATAATCAGCGGTACCGTCACTTTTAAGGCGCTGATTACAACGCTTGCCCCAATTGGTATCCGTTACTGTGCCATCACCTATCGATAAAATAGGGGCGCCTCGTGGGGCGGCCAAATCCATCCCGCTATGCTTTTTGCAAATGCCTTGAATCACACGACAGTTGACCCCGGGAGGAGTAAAAAGGCTTGTGACTTTATAGTCTCCTTGAATGGCTGGATTTTCAAATTCAGCATCTGCTTCCGGAAATATTACATCATCCATGCGCTCATATCCGCCTGTCTCGGGTCCAGCGGCTGCTGCGGCGCCCTCAAATAAGTCAGCTAAAGTAGAACACGCCACGCCAGGCAACTCTGGAGGTCGGGGGCGCGAAAAAACCTTTATGAACGTTGCAGTTTGTAAATCATATGGATCGCCATTGTCGCCGGGCTCTAATGAGATCTCCACGATATCATTTACATGCGGCATAACAGGCGCATCAATATGAGAAATTACTACTTTAGTATGCAGGGCATTTAATTGATTAGCGAGCGCGGGGTTAGAAGTTGCAGCGATGCGACATGGCTCGGGCAAAAACTTCATATGAGCCATTTTTGGATCTAGAATTCTCGCAAAGCATTGATATTGTCCTATAGCGCTAGTAGATGTTCCTGTGCCACCACTATTAGCTGCCTCTTCTGGTGATATCATGTGTGGTGGTGTTATAACTTCTGCCCTAAAAAGACTTTTTTGATCAAATATATTATAAGCAGAAGTCTGCTTTAAAGCCCAAGTTAGCGCTCCGCGAGGAGTACTTATAGATTCTTTCGGGATGGGTCCATTTTCGTCACTAGCCACTTTCAGCTTCTCCTTGAATTAAATCAAAAAGATTGTCTTTATCTTCCTTGGTTAATCCTATGTTCTGCGTTTCCCCTTTGTGTCTAATGCTAATTAATTTTACAAGCTGTTCATTAGATCTCTGCATGGTTTCAATATGTTTTGCAGCCACTGGACTCAAATATTTGTTTTGATCTGCATCGTTGGCAATTTGGTTCGCAATTTCGTTAAGAAAGTCGCGCGCAACTTTTCTATCGTTACGAATGTTGTCCAGTGCTTCATTAATAAGAGTATCTAAATCTTTTTTGCTCATAATAATCCATTTTCCCAATTTTGTTTAAAATTATAATATCTCTTGCGAAATTTCTTAAGAGAGTTTACAATCTGTTTGGT
>Ga0209434_1001236_pt1 | contig 11589 bp, 20 predicted proteins | sample ETNvirnome_2_300_FD_184068 | JGI IMG/M metagenome (GOLD analysis project Ga0209434, IMG submission 184068) | Marine viral communities from the Pacific Ocean - ETNP_2_300 (SPAdes) (version 2) | ecosystem: Environmental > Aquatic > Marine > Oceanic | place: Pacific Ocean | collected 2013-06-22 | reverse complement strand
GCAACTAATGGTTATGTTACTTTAGAAGTTGCTGGAGCTGCGGTTAAGTTTGCAACGGTGGCATAGATGGACTACCAAATGGCTAAAGAGTTAACTCTCTTAATTGAAGATGTAAAAAACCTTCATACAAGATTGTTAATTGTTGAAAAACAACTTAAAAAATAACTTTTTTTTTATTATTAAAACATTGGTTTAACACTGTTCCAAATAGGTACTTAAAGAACCTCCTCCTCCTCCTCTTATATGATTAAAGGTTTTTGGTATATACTATATTATTTAATATATTTTATTAGAACTCTATCTAACTAACTAGTTAACTAGTTATCTAGTATATAAAGATTAGGTATATACATTATATGTTTACTATACATTATATCCCAAAACTAGTTAAAGATAAACTCACTCTCAATAGGTACAACCTACGCAAGTGGTGGGAGGAGGAAGTGATTTCTCCTTTCCATCTCGTATTTTGTAATAAAAAAAGACAAAAGAGGGGATAAAATTGAAAATAAGTCCATTAGAAATGAGGATATTAAGGTTCTTAAAAGTTGCTGACTTTAAATTAAAATATGCAACTTATATGGCACCTAAACTTGATGTAACTTATGACCATATGCGTAAAATTCTACGAAATATGACTTTAAAAGGTTGGTTAATCCAGCATCAGCATGATAAGAAAGTATTCTATCGTATAGCTGATAAAGCTCCTCGTGTATGGACTCAAGGATTTACTAAGGGGGTGTCTCATAATGATAGATCATAAATCTATTAATTTCAATTTATCCCGTGATGATCTTGTCAGACTGAACAGTGGCCAATCTGTTTCACTCTATACTGAGTTAGGTACAATCTTGTTGACCAGTTGTGTTCCAGCCATTAAAGCTAGTACAATGACTGAAACAAACGTGTATCAACAGATTACACCAACGTCAGAAAATATAAAACATATTGGTAGAGTCTTGTTCAGCAAGACCTCCGGAGGAATAAAACAATGAAAATAGAAATTAAAGAGATTAAAAGTGTATCAGACGGTACACACACTGGTAAAATAGTTGCTGTTGAGTACAGAACTGAACCTTATCAGTACACTGACTACGTAATAGAATTTACTGAAAAAGAAGAAACTTACAAACTGAAAGCTGGTTATCCTACCAACCTTTGTAAAGGTAGTAAACATGCTATCTTCTTAGAACAGTTCGGTATGGAACTTAGTGTAGGTACTAAAGTTGATCCAGAATCATTCACTTTAGGTAAAGAAGTTACCTTCTTAACAATGACTGAAGGCAACTTTGCCAACATCGTAGCTAAGAGTGTGAAGCCAAAATGAAGGCTTCACTCTCTTTACCTAAAAAGACATTTAAGTTTAAATGTCGTTACTTCACTGTCAAAGTCTACTGGCGTAGCCCTAAACAGTGGAGAAGACACAAGTAAGTGTTTGTTAACACTTACTCATTTACTACCTTCCCGAGTGAATCTAGAGAAGTTTAAATACTAGTTTGACTACCTGTTAGATACGGAGTATCTACTCGTAATGATAAATAGATATGCTAGCTTTTCTAATTAAACAGGTTAAACCAGTGGAAATGAGGAAGTAACAGAGAGGGTGACATTATGAACAAACATCATACTTTACCGAAGAAGTGTCACAGACAAGATTTATTGTCTATAACACTTCTTTGTAAAGCTCTGCGGAGCCCGAACTGGGTATGACGTTTGGTCACCCTCTCCTACTTACGTGATATTTGGGGGCCCAACCCCAACTCAATGTCCTATAAGCCCTCCCGCTGGTCGGGCACTCAATGTCCTATATGGCCCTCCCTCTGGTCGGGCCCTGTACCACATCAGTATGGTATGATATGCGAGTTTGGGTTAGGGTTATGTTTTTGTGTGTAGGAACCCGCCGACAAATTTAATAAAAATATAGAATGGTGAAAAAATAATGAAACAAGAACATTTAGAGTATGTAGATATAATGCAAGCTATTGACACTTGTAAAGAGTTGATTGACCGGGCTCGTGTCATGGAAGCTTTACAACTTCTTTACTTAGAGAAGTTAAAATCTGATTTACAGTTTTATCCTAAACCTGTAATTACTGATAAGAAGGCTAAAACTTAGGTGAAAACTTTTTAGTCGGGGTTTTGTTTCTAAAAAATCCTCTTTTTTGAATCGTCTTTCCCCGATTTTTTGGTCACCAATATTACTGGCATTAAAATTCCTCTTAACCCCTGATGAAGTAAGGGTTTAAGCGGAATTTATGCTGGGGAGCTACAAAAAATGGAATTAAAAAAAGATAATTATAGTAAAGAAAAAGTACAGGAATTATTGGATGAACAAGATTCTGAGACTAAGGACCTTTTTTTCGGCCGTGGCCTCCGGCTCAAAGAAAAGATTCTCCACAACCCTTTATTACTGCAGACTTTATCGAAACCTGAGAAGTTGAGGTTATGTAATGTTATTGATGTTGTAATGGGTTTCTGTGAAGTGAGAGAAAGTGCTGACGCTATTCCTGACCCTGAAAGTGATAAATAATGGACCTTGCCTTACAGAATCTCACCATTACTTTAGACCCTTGGCAACAGGAGTTTATTGAAACTAAAGGTGATAAATTGTTATGTACTGGGAGACAAGTTGGCAAGAGTGTAATTAGTAGTATTGACGCTGCCCTTTGGGCTTTAAAGCATCCTAAAAAGATAGTTTTAATGATTGCCCCTACCGAACGTCAGGCTTACGCTTTGTTTGAGAAAACCTTGGACGTTATTTACCGTACTGATAAAAAGCAGATTAAACGTGGTAAGTTTAGGCCTACTAAAAGTAAGATACAATTAAAGAATGGCACAATAATATGGTGTTTACCTACTGGTTTGTCCGGTTTAGGTATACGTTTCCTAACTGTTCATCGGTTATATGCTGATGAAGCTTCTCGAATCCCTGAAATGGTTTGGGACGCCGTCACCCCCATGATGTTGACTACTGGTGGTGACACCATATTATTGTCTACTCCTTTTGGTACTGACGGTTACTTTTACGATTGTTTGATTAATAAGAAGAACGGGTTCAACAGTTACACCCGATTCCGTACTGATAGTCTTAAAGTAATGGAAGACCGTGCGATATGTGCCACTTGGTCAGAATTTCAGCGTGAAAAAGCTATTGAACGTATTGGTCAAGAGAAGGCTCGTATGTCCGCTTTAGCTTTTGCGCAGGAGTACATGGGGCAACCCCTTGACGATTTGAAGCAGGTATTTCCTGATACCCTCCTAAAGGAGGTTTGTGTTTTACCCCGCCCACCGCAGGTGTTAAAGGGTAATCAATACTTTTTAGGTCAAGATATAGCAGGTATGGGCAAAGACCTTAGTACCTGGGAGATTTTAGATGGAACAGATAAAAATGAAATTAAACAAATTGAAAACATTACTAAAAGAAGAGTCAGGACTAATGACCGAGTTAACATTACTATTGGGCTCGAAGCAAAGTATAGATTCAAAAGAATTGGTATCGACACTGGTGGCCTTGGATCAGGAGATTTTGATTACTTGCTTGCTGAGAATGGAACAAAGAGGAAAGTGGTCTCGCTTAATAACTCGAGTAGATGGTTAGATAATGAGAAAAAGAAGAGTACAAGATTGTTAAAGGAGGACATGTATAATAATCTTTTGGCTCTGATGGAACATAAACATATTAAATTGTTAAAGGATGAAGATGTCTACCACTCACTCCGTTCTATACAATTTGAGAAACATGGTATGAACATTAGGTACCACGGTTCCGATTCCCACGTTGCCGAAGGACTCATCCGTGCTGCTTGGTTATGCCATACCAAACCTTTAAGTATCTACCTTTATTAATCTTATATATGGCAGTTACTAGTATTATGACTACTGAAGGCGAAATTACTTCTAAGGAAGGTGCTGGAGTAAGTTCTTCTTTAACTGACGGTATGCATGATGCTTGGGTATTACAGGCAGAGAATTCTTTGAACGTTTTTGCCCGTGACAATTTCAGTGACAGTTATGCTGCACTTAATGTTGATGTTAAGAGTATTTTCAGTGATATTGTTAGTAGTATGGTAGCTATTCAAGGTATTGCTTATGATATGTCCGGTTACTTCTCTTTACGTGAAGCTGAAGACAAAATCAACATTTTGCGTGATGGTATACAACGTAACATGTCTATTTTACGTGATAAAAAGAACCAAAAGTTCGTTAACGAGGCCTAATGCCTCACGATTTCAAAAACTTCCCTGAACTTACTAATGCTCAGGCACATTTTTATTACTTTCAAAGTCCTCATAAACAAATCTTTGAAGATTTCAGTGCTACTGTAGTGCGTGTCCATGATGGTGACACTATTACTGTGCGTTGGCAAGAGCGTGATTTCGATTTCCCGATTCGGTTTGCTGACACTGCTGCACCTGAACTTAACGAAGATGGCGGTCATGAAGCTCAGTCTTGGCTTGAGAACCGTATTTTGGGTAAAGAAGTTGACATTATCATTGACCAGAATAAACGTGTTGAAAAATGGGGTAGATTATTAGGTACTGTACTTCAGGGTGGCCAGGATGTTGGCCATGAAGAAATCATGAACGGTTTCGCTACGACTTGGGAAAATCGTAAAGAAGGCAAAATTGAATTTAAACTTCCCGAAATATAAAAATGACATTACAAGGCCAAACACTGTTCCCTCCTGGTGGAGAATTACGTCTTACTGTAGATGTAAAAGATTTCATTGGAAATGTAGGTTACATTTTGTATGATGCATATGGTTCTGATGAAAGTGGTGGCAAAGTTCGGTTCTTATTACCTTCCAATATTGCTCCAAGTATAGCTGGCGCTGAAGCTAATTCTAACCTTCTTGCTGTAAATTTGGGTACTTTTAGTGGTAATATGGCTAAACGTGCAGATATTGATTACGATTTAGCTGCATATAAAAGTCCTGTTGTTATTGGTGGTGATATTTTTGTTCGTGTTCCTATGGAACTTAATCATGGAAGTGGTGCCGGTAACCGTACAGTTAAATTCGTAATTATTGCTAAACATGTAGATTCTGATACTACTGAAACTGTTTTAGATACTCAAGAAACTGCTCAAACAACCGTACCCGATACGGCTCTCTTTAACCCTACTATTAAGTTAAATACTGCTGATACCAAATTTAATAAAGGTGATCATTTTCGTATTACTGTAGAGTATTGGCTAGAAGATAATTCTGGCACTAGTGCTTTATGGGAAATTCACGATCCTACTGACTCCGGCGCAGACCGTAATTGGGATAATGGTACTACCCGTTTCACTGTGGCTGTACCTTACAAAATACTGATATAAAATGGCTGAAACTGATATAGCAAGTGCCGAACATGGCGATTTCAAGAATACTATCACTGACTATAGTGTGGACAGTACTAGTTTAGATACTAGTGGTGACCAGAAAGAAACTACTTACCAGAACGCTAACTGGACTCAACAACTTGGATATTATAAAAAAATCCCTGAAATCAAGTCCGCAATAGATGCTATTGCTAAATGGACAATTGGTAAAGGATTTCAAAGTAATGAAATCACTGAAATGGCCCTTTCCGCATTAAAAGGCTGGGGTAAAGGTACTTTTAACGCTATTCTTGCTAACCAAATCAAAGTATCAAAAATTGGTGGTGACAGTTATGCTGAAATCATCCGTGATGAAGAAGGTGACTTGATCAACTTAAAACCTCTTAACCCTGAAACTATGATAATTGTAGTTAACAAACAAGGTTTGATTAAGAGATATGAACAAACTGACAAAATTCGAGGAAATAAAAATAAAAGATTTAAAGTTGAAGATGTATTCCACTTATCAAACGGACGTGTTGGTGACGAAATACACGGGATTTCTATCATTGACGCTGTAGAAGACATTATCTTGGCCCGTAATGAAGCTATTACAGATTACAAGAAACTTTTACACCGTACAATTTACCCTGTTAAGATTTTCCATTTAGATACTGATGACACTACTGAGATTGCTGCATTTAAAGCTAAAGCTGATAAGGCCCATACTCAGGGTGAGAACATGTACATCCCAAAAGGTGTAGTTGAAATTGAGAATAGTGCTATTGCTCCGAATTCTACCTTGAACCCTTTACCTTGGATCAACCAGTTAACTCAAAACTTCTACCAAGAAGTTGGGGTACCACAAATCATTGTTGGTGGTGCTCAGGAGATTACTGAAGCTAGTGCTAAAATAGCATATCTGGCTTGGGAACAAACTGTTGAGTTGGAACAGTTATACGTTGAAGAGCAAATCTTGTCCCAATTAAATTTAGAAATAAACTTAGAATTCCCTGCAAGTTTACAGAACGAACTACTTAGTGATAATAGGAAATCTGAAACTATGCAAGCTAGTACTCCTGAAGATACTAGTGTCCAGGGTGTTCCTGTTGGGGGTGTACAATAATGGTGAGTGAAGTTGTTAAAAGAAGAAAAAAAGAAAATCTGGCGAAAGGAGTCCCTGCTTCACAACTTGATGCAAGTGGTTTCCAACGTAACCCCGCAGATATTGCAAGTGGTTTTGTTGCTAGTGAAGCGCCTATACGAGGTGGTGGTCAAAAAACTGCAACAGAAGCAGAAACAAAAACCTTTGAAGCTGGTGGTGGAACTGTACAGGAACAAAGACGAGTTGGCCAAGTTCAACAAGATTTCGCTGAACAACAAAGACAAGAAGTACTACAAGGAGCAGTACGTCGAGGTGAAACTGTAAGTGGTCAGATTGAACAAGCACAGTTAACTGAAGAAAGAGTTGCTCCCGTACTTAATCAAGGATTATTAAATCAAGAATTAGTAAATAAAGATATACTTGCTGGACAGGAACAAATAGGAAGTCCAGAAATCACTGAAGAAAACTTTGCCCGTAATGTGTTTATTGGTACAACTGCAAGTTTGGCTGTAGTTGGTCTTGGTGCTGTTGCTTTAGCTGCTGGTAGTGCTGGTGGTGCTGTGACTGGTTTAAGTTCAATCTTACCTACAACTATGCAACACGGAAGAAGATTATTAGCACAATCCCCTCAACTTCTAAATAGACAATCATTACAAATAGCAAAAGGAATAACAAAAGGTCTTCAGGATGCCGGAATTGCCAACACTAAAAATTTAGGTTTAATGCAAAGAGTTTGGAGAAGAATTGGTGGCACTGGTTCTGCTGGATTAATAGCGATTGCGGCAATCGGTGCAACTTATGGTATTGCTAAAAGTACTGTTGAAAGAGCAACTTTCCTTTCTGGTCAAGCTTCTGATGATACTGTTGACACTATCAGTGGTTTAAACTTTGCCCAAGCAGAATTTAAAAGAAGTGGGAATTTGGAAGCTGCCCTTGAAATAACCAAATTCACTGAAGAAGTTCAACAAAAAATTAACGAATCAAGTTCATTCATGGATCAATTTAACATGTGGAAAGCTGGTAATAGAAAAATGGAAACTGACCTTAAAATAATTAGGAAACGGGGAGAACTGATAAAGAAACAAATTAGAGAAGATGGACTTACTCCAACCGATCAACGGTTTGAACAAAACAAACCAGAGAAACCTTTCCAACCTTTCGCTCCTCCTGGTGGTCAAACTGTAGTTGCTCCCGGGGTAGCTGTCAAAGAATGATAGAAGATTACGCCCAACTTGTAAGTACTGTTGGTTTCCCTATCGTTGTAACTTTTTATTTACTGTTCAGGTTTGAAAAAAAGTTAGCTGAGAATACTAAAGTTGTAACTCTTTTATATGAATTAATTAAAAATACTAAGAGGAAATAAAATGGAAGAAAAAGAAGTACCTAAAGAAGAAGTTAAGAAAGAAGTAAAAGACAACTTAACTGTTGACAAAGCTGAAGAGTTAGTCAAGAAAATGGAAGAGCAAAATAACCGACGTGAAGATTTATTAAAACGTGAAGAAGAGTTACATGCAAAAAGAATCCTTGGCGGTCAGTCAAGTGCTGGAACTCAATCTGAAACTCCTGAACAAAAGAAAGAAATGGAAGATAAAGCTGGTGCTTTAAGTTTACTTAAGGGTACTGGGTTTGAACATATACTAGAATGATATTTATTACTAAGATGTGTATCCGTTGTAACCAAGTCCGTAAATTCGTGAAAGATACAGACCGTGACAAAGAGAGTATTTGCGGTAACTGTTGGGACTGGGAAAACGGAATAAAACCCTAAATTCATATTTAACAAATGAGGTGTTAAACAAATGGCAAACGAAGCTGTAATTATAGAATTATTTAACGGTGGGCGACCAATGACATTTACATGTGCTGATGGCACAGGAATTGAAAAGGGAACCCTAATGGAGCTAACCTCACCTAGGACTGTTATCGCTAATACTAACGATAACGCTCCTTTGGTAGGAGTAGCGGCTGCTGAAAAAGTAGCAAGTGATGGTGCAACAACCATTGCGGTATATACTGATGGTGTATTTGATGTCTTAACAGATACAGGCACAGATGCTGTTGGTGCAATGATGGCTAACACTGCAACAGAGAACACTGTTCAAGGTGCTGATGCAACTGACTTACTACAAGGAAGTGTATTAGGTAAAGTTCTTGAAACTTGTACAAACGGTGGAACTCACGCTATAAGGGTGAACTTATAATGGCAGATTCTACAGGACAAGCGGATTTAAGAGCAGAAAATGTCTCTCGTGTAGTTACAAGTTTTGCTTTACAAGAGTACAAAATGAAACAGTTATGTATGATTCAGTCAAGCAGTGCTTGGACAGAAACATACTATAAAGAAACTGCAGCCGACTTAACAGCTGGTGGAAACCTTAATGTTAAAGGTGTACCACGTCTATCAAACTTCCCTTACGGTGAAGTAACCTGGACAAAAACAAGTGGTCGAAATGTTAAACACGCAATGGAAGGTGTTATCTCTTGGGAAGATGCTAAAACAAATGCTATTGATGTTATCAGTAGAACTTTATTAAGGATCGGACGAGCTGTTGCTAAAAGTGTTGACACTGTTATTGCTGCTGCAATCGTTGCGGATGCTGGAAATACCACTGCTGCAAATGCAACTTGGAACAACGCCACTATTGCTGACAGGGACCCTATTCAGGACATCTTGGATGCTAAAGCTTTAATAGAAATTGACAACTATAACCCTAACCAGAATGGTTTCTTGTTAGTACACCCTACCAATTACAGTGAAATGTTAGGTAATGCTAACGTAAGAAACGCTGGCCAGTTTTATACTGACAGTGTAACTAGAAATGGTGTAGTTGGTAAACTTCTTGGCTTAACAGTAATTTCAAGTAACTCAATTACTGAAGGTGGTGCTCAAGTAGTAATCGCTAAAGAGGCTATGACTTGGAAACAGGTTGCTCCTTTAACTGTTAAGACTGTTGAAGACCCTGGGATTAAGTGGACTATTAGAGCTTTTGAAGTAGGCCAAATCCAAGTAGTAAACGCTGACGCAATTTGTAAAATAACAGGAGTATGAAACGTCTAATGATAGACGTTTTTGTAGAAGACGAGGATTATTCCTCTCTTTCTTCTGCTATTAACGCAATAAAATTGAAGAAAAAAAACTTTGGTAATGAAAAAGCAAGTATGAAAATACATGATTGCGGACATGAACAAGGTAAACCCTGTAAAAATGAGGTGAATTTATAATGGCACAAGGAGATGTAACAGTACAAATTATAGATGCAGACGCAACAGCTATTGATACTGCAGTTACTGCAATGCGAGTTACTGCAAATGACAAATGGTTAATGTCCTCTGTTGGTAGTGGCTTACAAGTATGTGTAATACATATTGAGGAAGCATAATGGCACAAGGAGATGTAACAGTCAACAGAACACAAAACGATAGTCATATAACTCCTTGTTTTGATGGTGTTGACGACTTTATGTCCACATCTGGCGATGATTTCAACTTCGGAACTAATGGAGATTTATCTGTATCTTTCTGGTTCCTAACAAGAAAAAATTTAGCAGCAGCCACTTCAAGAATATTATCAAAAACAGACTTATCTCCTGCTGGTGGTTGGTTCATTGATATTACTAACAACAAAGTGAGATTCTTCACTTTGTTAGGTGCTACATACAATGCAACTATTGACGATGCTGTAATTTTTCTTGATAATTGGGTACACATTGTTGTAAGTGTAGACAGATCTGTTGGTACAAAAATTTATATTAACGGATCTGAAGTAGCAGTTACTGAAACTAACCCTGGGAACATTAATGATGATATAGATTCTGGTTTAACTTTACAATTTGGTAAACTTGACGCTCAAGCATCAAACTACATTGAAGGTTGTTTAACAGACATCCAAGTGTTCAAAAAAGCAGTTAATGCAACGGAAGCATCAAACTTATTCAACAACATTAAAGTTACTGATAAATTAATTTCCAGATGGAACTTTGAAGCTGGCGATTACACTGACAGTTTTGGTAGTAATGACATAACTAATTCGGGTACAGTTATTGGCATTCATGATGATGCTATAGCTGCTGTTGTTAAAGATGTACGAGCAACAGCTAATGATCAGTACTTAATTTACGATGCACTACATGGTGGTGTGGGTACAGTACACATTGAAGAGGTATAAAAATGAGTTTAAAAAATAGAAGAATGGTATATGATAAACTTATAGCTGAAGGTAAACTTAGTCAAGATGACGGTGCTTTAGTAAAAGAGTTTGGCAACCCTGAAGTTGCTGGTGAAGTTGACATTAGTTATAGTGATATGACTAAGAAACAATTGCAAGAACATGCTACTAAAAAAGGATTAGAATTTACTACAAAATCTACTAAAGATGATTTGGTAGTTTTACTTGAAGGTAAATCTGATGAAGAGGCTGAAGAAGTTGAAGAGGCAGAAAAATGAGTGGTATAAAAGAAGATGTAATTATTGTAAAAGAACTTCTAGCAACTAGAATGAAAGGACAAGGAACTGCTGTACCAATAAGTATTGGTACTGGTTCAACCAGTGAAGGCCTAGTTTCCAGTAATGATTTATATGTTACTGGTAAACTTGAAGTTGATGATGACATAGAAGCCGACGGCAATATACGTTGTAACAATAACCTTGTTATTGGCGACTCTATAATTTGGGGTGGTTTATCTACTGCTACCCGAACCCAGATACAATTCAGTGGTTCTTTTGACCAGTTCTTATTAGCTGTTGGTTCAGATTATGGCCGACAATTAGTAATTGGTGATGCTGCATATAATTCCAGAGACTATGACCATGCAACTCCTACTGATCCAACTCTGTTCATTCATTCTATTGAAGATCCTAACACTAGTAATACTGAATGGATCTCTTTCACGCATAATGGAACAGATGGTGTGATAGATACTGGTTCAGGAACTCTTAACTTAGGAGCCACAGGCAATGTAAACTTTGCTGGTGCAACTTTCTCAGCAACCGGTGACACTGCAACTAATGGTTATGTTACTTTAGAAGTTGCTGGAGCTGCGGTTAAGTTTGCAACGGTGGCATAGATGGACTACCAAATGGCTAAAGAGTTAACTCTCTTAATTGAAGATGTAAAAAACCTTCATGCAAGATTGTTAATTGTTGAAAAACAACTTAAAAAATAACTTTTTTTTTATTATTAA
>Ga0209434_1001235_pt1 | contig 11592 bp, 16 predicted proteins | sample ETNvirnome_2_300_FD_184068 | JGI IMG/M metagenome (GOLD analysis project Ga0209434, IMG submission 184068) | Marine viral communities from the Pacific Ocean - ETNP_2_300 (SPAdes) (version 2) | ecosystem: Environmental > Aquatic > Marine > Oceanic | place: Pacific Ocean | collected 2013-06-22 | reverse complement strand
CGAGACGCCCGAGGGGCTGATGCTGGTGGACGGCCACCTCCGGGCCGAGACCACGCCGGACTCCGACGTTCCGGTGCTGGTGCTGGACATCGACGAGGACGAGGCCGACCTGATGCTGGCGACCCTTGACCCGCTGGCGGCGATGGCGGGGCGGGACGAGGAGCGGCTGACGGAGTTGCTGTCGACGGTGTCGACGGACAACGCCACGGTTAACGCCCTCCTCGAGACCCTGGCGAATGGGTACGAGCCGTTGACCATCTCTGAGCCGCCGAGCCTGGGGCCAGAGTTAGACGAGCAGATAGCCGACGGGGTAGCACTCTGCGAATGTGAGGCGTGTGGACATGAGCATCACAAACAAGCCTGATCCTACGGTCGTCAGTTTGTTCGCTGGCTGCGGCGGCTCGTCTCTGGGATATAAGCAGGCCGGGTATGACGTCAGGCTGGCGGTGGAATGGGACACGGGCGCGGCTGATGTCTACCGCCGGAACTTCCCCTCCACGAACGTATTCGAGGGCGACATCGCTGATCTGACAGCGGAGGAAGCCTTGAGGGTCACGGCCCTGGAGCCTGGGGAGTTGGACGTCCTGGACGGGTCGCCGCCTTGCCAGGGCTTCTCGACGGCTGGGAAAAGGAAGTTCGCAGACACCCGGAACCGACTGTTCGAGGAGTATATTCGGATGGTCGAGGTATTCAAGCCGAAGATGCTGGTCATGGAGAACGTCAGCGGTCTACGCAAGGGCAAGATGAAACTGATATTCGCTGAGATGACCAGGGCGTTGAAGGAAGCCGGATACAAGGTCTCCTGTCGAGAACTGAACGCATCCTGGTACGGAGTTCCCCAAGACCGACGCCGTCTGATTTGGGTCGGAGTCCGAGAGGACTTGGCGGCAGAGCCGGGGCATCCAGAGCCAACGGTCACGGTTCCTGTCTCCGCTGGACGGGCGTTGGGTGCGGCAGAGGTGCAATTGGAGCGGGCATGGGGAGAACGTCAAAGACCTTTCGAGCCTCTCAAGTCAAAACTTGCGCCAACATTAGGATCGATGCGGAGGTCACGAATAAGACTGAGGAACCCTGACTTTGAGAATAAATGGAAGTCTGGAAGCGGCGTCGGCCCTGCTTTGATGGCATCCCGACCGCCATCTATATCGATAGACACGAATCATTATGGTCATGCTAAGGATTGGCTCCCTGGCACTAGACCTACCGGGACACTAAGGGCAGGCAAAAAACCGCGTATTACTGGGTCATTCACGTTCCCCTGCAATGCCGACCGCGACGCGAAGTCCCTGGGCGAGCCTGCCGGGACGATAGCGGCTATCAGACCGCCATCATTAACAGACGGGGAGTCTGTTCGATACCTGACCATCGAGGAGTCCAAGGTTCTCCAAGGGTTTCCAGAGTGGTTCGATATACGGGAGAAGGAATACAAGTTCCTGGGCAATAGCGTATGCCCTCCGATGGCTCGAGCTATCGGGCGGCATCTCCTAACTTTGCTGGAGGAGGTCTGATGCCAAAGCGTAAACAACCGGGACTCTACCCGACGCCCCAGAAGAAGGCCGAGTGGGAGCTTCGCCGGTATCAGATGCTGGAGCTATATAAAGGGGGCGCGACCGAGAAGCAGATCGGGGAGACGCTGGGCGTCGACAAGGCCCAGGTTCACCGGTCGATCAAGCGCGTCCTCAACGACCTCGCCGAGAAGTACAGCGGCATGGCCGACCAGATACGCGGCCTCCAGATGGAGCGGTACACGACCCTGCTGGCCCGGTGGTGGCCCCAGGCTCTGGCCGGGAACGAGGCCGCGACTAACATGGTGCTGAAGATCATGCACCGGATCAGCGAGATCAACGGCGTGATCCCGAAGGAGCCGGTGGTCCAGGTCAACCAGCAGATCAACATTGGGAGAGACGATGAGGACGACCCCCTCGACATCATCCTTCGTCGAATCGCTGCGATCGATACCCGCAGCCGAGAGGACGACAGTCCTCCGCAGCTTGAGTCTGGATCAACAGCGTAGGCTCCTCTGGGACTGGAGGACTTGGGCGCGGGACAAGCAGCTACCGCCGGCAGGTTCCTGGCGCACCTGGGACATCCGGGCCGGCCGTGGCTGGGGGAAGGACTGGACCGGCTCTAACTGGGTCCATGAACGCGCCATAGCCCTGCCCCGTGAGATTGCCCTGGTCGCCGCCACGCCGGCCGATGCGCGGGACTTCATGATCGAGGGCCCGTCGGGGCTTGTAAGACTCACGCCCCCGCATACGCGGCCGGTATACTGGCCCTCGAAACGCCGTCTGACGTGGCCCAACGGGTCGTATGCGACGGTCTTCTCCGGGGCCGAGCCGGACCAGCTTCGTGGTTTCTCCGGTGACACTGCGTGGGTGGATGAGCTCCCCAAGTTCCAGTATCCGCGGGAAACGTGGATGAACCTCCAGTTCGGGATGCGAGAGGCGTCGATCGACCAGCCCCGGACCCTCTTGACCCACACGCCCAAGCCCATGACGTTACTGCGTGAGATCGAGGCGTCGGCCTCCACCGTGTTGACGACTGGCAGTTCCGATGAGAACCGGGTCAACCTCGACCCTGGCTGGTTCGACGATATTCTCGACCCCCTGCGCGGCACGGCACTCGGCTTGCAGGAGATTGACGCGATGCTGCTGGACGAGGCCGAGGGCGCGATGTGGTCCCGCGGCATGATCGACAACGGGCGGGTTTCAAGTCCGCCGGTACTCGAGGGGGGCGGCCTCGACCTGATGCGCATCGTGGTCGCCATTGACCCGGCCGTGACGTCGACTGCGGACAGCGACGAGACCGGCATCGTCGCGGCGGGGCTCGGGCCTGGGAAGTGCGTATGTGGCGAGGACAACACGCCCCATGCCTTCATCCTGGCGGATCGTAGTGGGCGGTACACGCCCAAGGGGTGGGCCGAGGCTGCGTTGGGTCTCTATGATATGCTAGGGGCCGACAGGCTAGTTGCGGAGACGAACAATGGCGGCGAGATGGTCGAGACGACAATCCGCACGATTAGGCCGTCTGTGTCCTACCGCGCGTTACATGCGTCCAGGGGCAAGCAGGCGAGGGCGGAGCCCATCGTCGCACTGTATGAGCAGGGCCGCATTCACCACGTCGGTCCGCTACCTGACCTTGAAGATCAGCTCGTCATGTGGGAGCCCCTTAGCGGCGCGGCCTCGCCCGACCGACTCGACGCGCTGGTGTGGGCCGTGACAGAGCTCATGCTGGAGGGGGGGTCGCCTAACGTGCGGCACTTCACGGTATGACGCGCCACCACGTCGCCCAGGCGCTCGTCGGTATTGGGCTAGTGGCTATGGTCGGCGCGGCGTGGTGGATCGATCCCGTAGTGGGCCTGGTCGCGAGCGGGTCAGCGGGGATCGTTATGGGCATCCTGTTAGAACTTACGGCCCAGGCGGCAGCGGACGCGGAGGAGGGGGAGTGAGTGACGGCGCGTTACCCACGGGCTCCCACCTCGCTCCCTGCTATCGCGTCTTGCCTGATGACAGGATTGAGTTGGTCGAGACCTCTATCTTCACCGACTGCCCGCGCATGGAAGTAACCGCCAAGTCCACCGACGGCAATGTCACGATGCAAGAGGAAAACTCATGACGCTCCTTACCAAAACTGTCGCGTTGGTCAAGGCGGCCCGCTCCGACCGACTCCCTGTCGCCACCGGCGGCATCGGCAACCTCGCTGGCGCGCTGGGGGAGACCCGGAACGTCAACGAGCAACTGAACGCCTACGGTGTGGTCGGCTGGCTCTTTGCTGTCATTGAGCGGATCGCGACGGCTGTGTCGGCCAGTGAGTGGCAGTTGTACCGTAAGGTGAGGGTGTCGGGCGGCAAGGTGAAACGGGAAGAGGTCTTCGACCACCCTATGCTCGACCTGTGGCGTAGCCCGTCGCCGTTCAGCACCCAGGACGATTTCCTCGAGTCTACCCAGCAGCACCTCGACCTGGTCGGCGAGGGCTGGTGGGTCGTGGTCCGCGGCGAGGATGGGGTCGGGGCCCCCACCGAGCTACAACTCGTCCGGCCCGATAGGATGCGTCCGCTCAAGCACCCGACACAATTCATCTCGGGCTATGAGTACCGGGTAGCGAGTTTCCGTGAGGTATTGGGGGTCGACGACGTGATCTTCCTACGGCGCCCGTCGCCGCTGGACCCGTACCGCGGGATGGGGCCGGTCCAGTCGCTTATGTTTGACCTGGGCGCGGAGAAGATGGCGGCCCAGTGGTCGCAAAACTTCTTCCGCAACTCGGCACAACCTGCGGGCATCATCCAGATGGACCATGAGATGAGCGACGCCGAGTTTGGGCGGTTCGTCTCCCGGTGGCGGGAAATGCACCAGGGGGTGTCGAACGCCCACCGTGTCGGCATCCTGGAAAAGGCGACGTGGGTGCCCGCGCAATTCACCATGCGGGACATGCAGTTCAAAGACCTGCGGACACTGAACCGCGACCTGATCACCGGCACGTTCGGCGTGCCTAACGCGATGCTGGGGGTGTCGGAGCAGGTCAACCGAGCCAATGCGGAGGCGGCAGAGGTGATGTTCGGTCGGTGGGTCATACGGCCCCGCCTCTCGCGGATCAAGGGGCAGCTCAACCAACGACTGATCCCGATGTTCGGGGAGACGGATCTGGAGTTCGACTTCATCGACCCGACACCGGACGACCGAGCGGCGAACCTGATGGAGGCCCGGGACGGTTACCTCAACGGCTTCATCACACTGAACGAGGCGCGGTATCTAATCGACCTGCCTGGGGTGGATGATGGCGATGACTTCTTCGAGCAGCCGGCGCCGTTCACGCTCGCGATGGATCGGGCCCAACGGCCGGGGGCGACGGAGAAGGCGCCTGAGTGGTCGGACTGGATACGCGGCACACTCGAAGACGGCGTTGCTCAGCAGAAGGACGCCATCGCGACCGCCGAGCGGACCATGCAGAAGGCGTGGCGCAAGCGGCTCCGCGAGGAGAGGGACGGGGTCATAGAGCACCTCCAGGATGCACCCGAGACGCGGGCAAAAGCGGCCAGCTTTGCGGGGCTGGTGACCAAGTTGGAACTGTCCGATCTCGACTCCTACGATTGGAACTGGTACGCCAAGTACGGCGACGACCTGGTTGACGAGTTGGCCCGCGTCGTCGAGCTCGCCATCGTCCAGGCGTTCCCCGAGATGGAGAATCAGGCCAAGCGGCTGGCGATGGAGTACGCCGAGCAGCGAGGCGGCGAGTTGCTGCGCCTAGACGGTGATGTCAACATCGTCCGGTTGACGCGGGAGCGGGTAGGTAAGTTGGTCGCGGCCAACATCGAGGCGGGGGAGGGGATCGGGACGCTGGCGCGAAACCTGCGCAACGACTTCGCGTTCAGCCCCAGTCGGGCGAGTGGCATTGCGCGGACCGAGACGGCGACAGCGCAGGGCCAGGGGGCCTACTCCGCCGCCATGGCGCAGGGGCTGGACGAGAAGTCGTGGTTGACGCAGGGCGACCAGCTGGTCGAGGATGATTGCAAGAAGAACGCGGCGGCGGGGTGGATCAAGATCAGCCAGCCGTTCCCGAGCGGGTTGGACTCGATCCCGCAGCACCCGAATTGCCGTTGCTCCACCATCTACCGAGCGACACCGATCAGCGACGTGACGATCGAGACGGACAGCGTGAACGGCCATCGGAGCATTGCGGACCAGGTTGGTGCGTGGGGAGAGTCGCGATGACGACCGCTGACCCCGACTCCGACGCACCGCCGCTACCGGGCGGGAAGACGTACGGCATGTGTCCACGTTGCGGCCACGACATCGACAACCACGCGAACTCTATCGAGGTCGGCCACCCGCCGTGCTTGACCTGCATCCGGCTACGGAGATCGACCCTTGGCGGGATAGCCTTGCGACGAACGGATACACTGGCGGTGAGGCACAACATGGTCGTTGGGGGTTGACAGCGACCACAACATAGCGTATTTTGAATCATCAGAGGCTGCGTCCCGATCTTGTGCGTTGGATCGTGGGCGCCAGGGAGTAGCCATACTCGCAACGGAGCTCAAGCCGTTACGGGGGCGCTGATTGACTGTAGCACCCGCTCCCTCGTCCTCATAACAACTAAATAGCCGTTTCGCCCAAGGGTCAAAGAGCATCTGAGGGCGGGGCCAAAGAGCAGCCCGACCTGATGGAGTCACCATCCATCTAATGGTCGGGCTTTTTGTATGTCCAGGGGAGACCACATGCGGCACAAGTTCGTACGGGCCGAGATCAAGGCGATCGACGAGGACGCCCACACCGTCGACGCCATCGTCTCGACCGAGTCGGTGGACCGCGACGGTGACATCCTGCGGGTGGCCGGCTGGGACTTGAAGAACTTCAGGAAGCACGCACCGTTGCTTTCGTCCCACGACTACCGGCAACTCCAGTCGCAGATCGGTTCCTGGCCCAAGATGGACAAGAACGGGGCTGAGAAAACGCTGGACGGCCTAGCACACTACCTAGTCGGTGAGGGAAACCCCGAAGCTGACTGGGCCTGGACCCTAGTCAAGAACGACCTGGCCGCCTACTCAGTCGGGTTCGACCCCGACATGGAAAAGGCCGAGCAGATAGACGGGACTGGCTTCTGGCCCAGCTTCGAGTTCAAGGGGCAGGAGCTACTTGAGGTCTCACAGGTCACGGTTCCGGCCAACCCCGAGGCACTACAGGTCGCCAAGGCATACGGCCACTCCGGTATCGCGAAGCTGGCCGACGACGTGGCCCATCTGCTGGACGACGACCCACCGCCCGTGCCCCATGTCGCAAGGACCATTGGCAACGTCACCGACTGGGCCGAGGAGGTCGAGGAATATCTCAAGCGGTTAGACCTTTTGACCAACACCGCCAGCGGCCAGATCACGGGATTGGTGGCTCGCATGGATGAACTGACGGCGAAGGTTCAACTACTGGAAGACGCGGAGAAAACGCCTAAACTACAGGAGCAAGTTGCATTATGGTAAGCAAGAACGTGACTCCCGATACCCCGGATGATCTTCGCGACTTCCTCGACGACAAGGACAAGCGCAGTAAGGCCTTCGAGACCCCGGAGACGGCCCAAGAGTTCATCGAGAAGTACCGGGCTGCCGCTAATGCCCGTGACCCCGACATCGACGGGCAGATGAACGACCAGCAGAAGGCCGCCCTCCAAGAGTTCCTGGAGGCCAATGGCTACAAGCGCGCCGAGCAGCGGTCGGGGCGAGTCCCTGCCGACGGCGATGCAGTCAGTGGTCACAAAGGGGCCAAGGCGATATACGACCACCTTGGGATGGACCGGAAGGCCCTTACCCAGATCGCTGCAAGCGGTCATGGAGCCGGGGTGGGACACGCTGAGCAGTTCGATGATGCGGGCGACTTTGCTATTGCCGTCATCAAGAAGCTCTGGCAGCGCGGCGAACCTGATGCGCGCCTCAAGGACTTGTCCGAGGCGGTAGCGGGCGACGGTGGCGTCCTGGTCCCGGAGGAGTTCCGGGCCGAGTTGCTGATGATCGCCCTGGAAACTTCCGTCGTCAGGCCGAGGGCCCGCGTCATCCCGATGGGGTCTGCCAGTCTACGCTACCCGGCCATCCGTGACACGACTCACGCGACGAACGTCTTCGGCGGTGTCTCGGGCACGTGGATCGCAGAGGCAGGATCGCTGTCGAGCGCGACCAACCAGCCGCGGTTTAGCTCCGTCCGTCTCGTAGCGAATAAGTTGACGGGGTACTCTGTCGTGTCCCAGGAGCTTATCGCCGACTCGGCCATCGCGATGGAGGGGATCATACAGTCCCTCTACCCCGAGGCCATTGCCTACTTCGAGGACGATGCCTTCATCAACGGCACGGGCGCCGGCCAGCCGCTCGGCATCATCAACGCCGACGGCCTGATCTCCGTTGCCAAAGAGTCCGGCCAGGCAGCCACGACCATCGTGTGGGAGAACATCCTCAATATGTACTCCCGGATGTTACCGACCAGCATGGGACGTGCGGTCTGGATCGCCCACGCTGACACCTTCCCGCAGCTTGCCACAATGGCGTTGCAGGTCGGCACCGGCGGCAATGGCGTTTGGCTAGCCAACGGCGTAGCTGGGCCCCCTGTGACCATCCTGGGCCGCCCGGTGATATTCACCGAGAAGTGCCAGACCGTCGGGACCGCTGGGGACATCTTCTTCGTCGACCTGGCGCAGTACCTCATCGGGGACCGCCAGGCGATGACGATGGCGTTGAGCGAGCACGTCAACTTCACGACCGACGAACTGACCTATCGCTTCACCGAGCGCGTCGACGGCCGCCCTTGGGTCACGAGCGCACTTACGCCTCGAAACGGCTCGACAACAGTATCGCCGTACTTGAACCTGGCAACCCGAGCCTAGTCGGGGGCCGAAGCAAAGCTGAGAGGAGCATAAACCATGGCAGTAGGATGGCTGGGGAACGGGATCGACATCGTCCAGGGTATCGTGTGTGTGGACTTGGACACGGCTGGGGCGGACGCCGACTGGATCAGTATGAAAAATGCCGAGGCCGTCATCGTTCTATTCGAGTCGGGCATAGGCACCGCTGGGGAAGACCCTGTCCTGGACTTTGAGCAGGCCGTGGACAACGCCGGTACGTCGGGCAAGGCCCTGAGCCTCCCGACCGTGGCGAGTACCCGCGTCTGGAAGAAGCAGGCGGCGACCAGCCTGGCTGCCGTCACGGAGTGGAGCGACGCCTCGGGCGATGTCTCGACGGCCGCGCTTACGAGCGCCACCGGTGCGGAGCAGAGCCAGATGTACGCGGTCGAGATACACCCGGGCGACCTTGACGTCGCTAACGGGTTTGACTTCATGCGGGTGACGATCGACGACGATATGTCCAACACGCAGCCCGGCTTCCTCTGCTACCTGGTCAAGCCGATGTACCCGAGCAGGCCGGACGACGCGATCAGCCATTTAGGCTAGATCGGTAGCTAGCGCACAGGTTGTCGCCTCTATCGAAAACCTGGGCGCCCAATAGAGAGGGGACCAAATCGTGCTGAACAGAATCGAGCTCCCAGGCGCAGTCGGATTCGGGAATGTCTGTCCGTACTGTTCCAAGGTGTACCCCGAACACGACAACGAGAAGGACGAGCCATTGCAGACGCCGGACAAGTGTCGGCGATGCAGCTCCCCTATGGACATCAAGGCGAGCAAGGTGTTTGCGGATGAACAGGCCGAGGCCCAGCAGCAGCCCTGGACGAACAAGGAAGCGGTCCTGGCCTAACCGGCCCTGCGGGGTCTGTGGTCAACTGTTCTTCTGCTCCCACCGGGGCGCCCGCCCCGAGTGGGATAAGCAGGTGAAACGGCCACCGATGGCGAAGTAGCTTACGGAATCCGGCCTGCCTGCGGGAAGGCCCAGAAGAAGGAGCTAATTACACATGGCGAATGTAATCGGACAGCGCATCGGTGGCAACATCGTGTACATCGACAAGGGCGCGCACGGTAAGCGCGTCGTTGGCGCCATCGGTGCCGACGTGATTCACTACGAGTTCTTGCCGTGGGTCCACAATATCCAGGACGAGGACGCGACCGGGACTGATCCGGAGGGGTTCTTCACGACCGTCGTAGAGGTTGGAACGGGCACGTCCGAGATGGACCAGTCTAACACCGTTGGTATCTTGGCCCAGATGGTGACGGCGGCCAACGAAAACGACGGGATCAGCCTCCAGCTTATCGGCCCCCACTTCGAGTTCACGAGCAACCAGTCGCTTGTCTATTTCGGCATCGAGATAGACATAAACGACATCGACACGAGTGACATCTTTGTCGGCCTGGCCGTCGAGGACACGGCCCTTCTGGGAGCGGTAGCTGACGGTGTCTACATCCATTCCTTGGACGGTGCGACCACCTCAATCGGAAACACCGAGAAAAACGCGACGGCGACGGCCAGCTCGAGTCTGGGGACGCTTAGTGACAATACGTTCCACTTCCTGGAGTTCTACTTCGACGGCACCAGTGTCTACTTCTTTGTGGACGGAGCGGGCGAACAGATCAACACAACCAACATCCCCGACGACGTCGCCATGACGGTCTCGCTGGAGTTCCTGGCCGGTTCGGCCGTGGCGAGTACATGCGACATTCGGCAGCTTCGTGTGATTCAGATCGGCCGAACGTAGGCCGGGGATCGTCGGAGCAGAGAGGAGGGGTTCATGGTGGTGGCGAATAGGACACAGAGGCGTCGGAACGGCCACCAAAGGCCGCTGGCCCTGCCCGTAGTTGACTCTCGGTACGAGATAAAAGAGGTGCTAGCACCCGCGAGAGGCCAGGACATCCATACGGTAGGCGACTCGGCCTCCATCGGGAGGCCCACGGACAGCGCCAAGCTCGTCATGGGATTGATGACCGACGGGACCAAAAAGGTCTTCATCACGTTCCCGAAGGCGGGTGTCTGTAGCCCGCTTTCCGTTGAAGACCTCAAAAAGTGGCGTGACGGGTGCCAGACGATGCTCGACCACCTTGGGGAGGTGTAATGGCACCAGCAAAGGCAGCACCAAAGGTAACCAGCGACCCTGACAATCCACGGACCGTAAAGCTCGACCGTTGGCCGATCGAGAGGGAAAAGACCAAGGCGTTCCGCGCCAAGGTAGCGTCCATCCGGCGCCCGACGGCATAGAGGTTCGCCCCGATGGTAATGAAAGCCCGCAACGTCATTGGACAGCAGGTCGTCGTATCAGTCACGAAGACTCGGCCAGCTGATACGACGGCTTACGCGGCCGGCGACGTCATATCGGAGAGCACTTCAGCTGGCTCCGTATGGACGTTCGCCGACGTTGTCCATACGGACGGCGGGGGTGGGCGGATCGTCCGGGCGGCTTTCCTCGACGACGATACAGGCCATACTAACCAGGTCGCACTATTACTGTTCTCCGTGACCGTCACGGGGGCGCTGGACGACAACGGGGCCAACACGTCGCCCCTGCTGGCGGACTCGGACAACTTCATCGGCTCCATAGACTTCGATGCCTCGAAGGACTACGGGACCGGGTTCTCGTTCGCCGTCGCTACTGAGGGGAATAGCAAGCTCCCGCTGCCGTTTCGGTGTGAGGGGGGCGACAAGGATATTTATGGCGTTCTGGTGGCCGTTGACGCCCTTACGCCCTCCAGTGGGGAAATCTTCCGAATCAACCTACAGATCGACCAAGACTGATGTCCTGGTGGCAGCTAAAGGCGATTTTAGATGAGAACCGGGCGGAGCGCCGTGCTGATCAGTCCCGCGAGCCTGTGACTTGCCCGATTGACGGCGAGCTACTTGACGTGAAGGGTGCGGTCCGCAACTGCCCAATGGGCAACTATCGGTGGCCTGCGGGTGCCGTCCATAGATAAGCCTTCCCGAGACCCCCACTCGAAGGACGTCCCATAACCGGAGGGGACGCAAAGGGCTCCGGCCAACTAAATAGAGCCGCAGTCGGCGAACCGTAGAAAGCATCGGGGGCTGGCATTGGCGAACCTGTACACGACCCTGGAGGCCGTCAAGGCGACGGCTAATATCCAAGGGTCTACCTTCAACACTCCCATACTCCGCGCCATCGAGAGCGCCAGCCGGTCTATTGATCGGGCGTGTAACGGCCGCCGCTTCATCCCCGAGACGAAGAC
>Ga0209434_1001233_pt1 | contig 11609 bp, 15 predicted proteins | sample ETNvirnome_2_300_FD_184068 | JGI IMG/M metagenome (GOLD analysis project Ga0209434, IMG submission 184068) | Marine viral communities from the Pacific Ocean - ETNP_2_300 (SPAdes) (version 2) | ecosystem: Environmental > Aquatic > Marine > Oceanic | place: Pacific Ocean | collected 2013-06-22 | reverse complement strand
GTGTTATACTTTTTATGTTGGTTCTATTAAATTATAAAAGGGAAGGCAAATCTGTTCCAGACCTATTAATAACGTCGGTATTATTTGGTACTTTAATTATAGATATATTAAATTTTTCATATCAAATATATGATATGAAATTTTCATTATCTCATAGTTGGAAGTTTAGAGGTTATTTTTCGGTATCAATATTATTTTATCTTTTTATTGCTCGTAATCGTTACCGTTGGCGAAACTTAAAAAGTGATGAATATAACCCATCAAAAGTGCAGGCTATTTACAGTAAGCCAAATTCAATAATAACTATTTTAGGGGCTACGGCATCTTTAAGCCCTAAATGTTCTGTAAGATATACATATTTAGATAAGACAATTAGATTTAAAAGGGGCGTTAAAGCACCTATGATATGTAATACATCTATTAAGGAAACAGAAATAATAGAAGACACTGGTTTTTCAGGTGTTTACTTTATGGAAAGGTGGGAAGAAATAAAGGGAAAGGAATTTAATTTATTCACTTTTAATTGTAGGAGTCTATTTAATAAAAAATTAAAATAATGGCAGATAAAACATTAGCAATACGATTACAAATTGAGGGCAATAAGCAATTACAAGATTTAGGCCGTGCAATAGATAATGATGCAAGAGCATTAAAGCAATTAAACAAAAGGATAAGAGAGGGAAAGGGGGCAACCGACTTAGATATAAAGGCAAAGAATGGGTTAACAGCTAGTTTAAAAGCTAATAGAAACGCTTATAGGGATAATGAATCAGCAATATTAAGGCAAAACAAAGCATTAAGAAAGAATAGTGGTTTTGTGGCTGGTGTTAAAAAGGGAGTGGGGCAATGGGCTACATCTATGATAGGCGTAACCATTGCTATTGCTGGAGTAACTAAATTAGTTGGTAGTGCTGTTAAGATATTTAAAGACTTTGAAGAGGCTAATAGTAAGCTGGCAGCAGTAACTAGGGCTAGTGCTAATGAAATGAAGATAATGTCAGACCAAGCTAAAGAACTTGGTGGAACTACTGCATTTACAGCCTCAGAAATAACAGGGCTTCAGATTGAGTTTGCGAAGCTCGGATTTCCTACTCAGGATATTGTCCAGATGACCGATGCTACATTGGCTGGCGCGGCTGCTTTAGGTAGCGGCTTGGGTGAGCAAGCGGCATTGACAGGGGCTTTATTAAAACAATACGGATTAGATGCAAGCGAGGCAGGTAGGGTTAATGATGTATTAGCTGAAAGTGCTGCAAGTTCAGCTTTAGACTTTAGTAAACTTTCAACGGCTTTACCAATAGTAGGGGCAACCGCAAATGCGGTAGGAGTAGATTTACAAGAAACTACTGCAATACTTGGTACTTTATCCGATAGGGGCTTGGATGCTTCTACCGCTGGTACTTCGTTAAGAAATGTATTTTTAGAATTATCTAAACAAGGCTTGACAATGGATCAAGCTATGAATAAAATAAATAATTCTACCGATAAGGCTAAGACTTCAATGGAGTTATTTGGTAAAAGGGGTGCTACTACTGGACTTATATTAGCAGAAACTGGTGAAAGTGTGGGATTGTTAGAAGATAAGTTAAGGGGGGCAGATGGGGCAGCGCAAGACATGGCAGATACTATGTTGGATAATCTTTCTGGAGATATTACAAAAGCGCAATCAGCATGGGAGGGATTTATACTTAGCTTAGAAGATGGAGAAGGTAAAATAAGCGAATCATTAAGAAGTGTAATAGGTGGGTTTACTGGTGTTTTAAATGGACTAACTCTATTAAATAGAACCACTAAAGAAGTACTTGAAGGCAAAGCTATTAAATCATTTAATAATTTTAAAGAATCAGGAAAAAGAGCTGCCGATAGTGTTAAATCTGATTTTGAGGGTATTGGTTTAGCTGGTGATAAATTAAATGAAGCATTAGGTAGGGCAGCAGAGAGAGCTAAGGAAAATGCAATAGCAGCCAAAAAAAGAGGAGATTTAAAAATAGCAGCAAGTTATTTATCTGAATATAAACAGTTATTAATTCTTAATGGCACAATAAAAGAGAACACAGAACTAAAGGAAAAAAATACAGAAGTAGATGTCGGAGGTAATGGAGATGCCAATGCAAAAGTAAGAAATCAAAAAGAAATAGAACAAAATAAAGCTAAGAATGAAAAAATAGCAGCTGATAAGATAGCAGCAACAAAAAAACTACAAGACCAGTTAGATCAGCTTAATATAGATTCAATTGCTAATGATAGGGAGCGAGAAGAAGCGCAGTTAAGAGATTCTTTTCAAAGAAAAATCGATGCAATAGATGGTAATAGTGAATTAGAAAAAGAATTAAAATTTAGGTTAGCAGAAGAATTACATGAAGCATTAAACGAACAACAAGCAGTATTTAGAGAAGAAGACGAGTTACTAGAGCAGGAAAGGCTAACCCTAAAAAAAGAGGTTGAATTAGAAACTGAGATGATTCAGGCCGAAGAAGATTTAGTAAGGCAAAATGAAATATTAAATAAAAAAAGGGCTTTAGAATTACAAAACGAAAATCTAACAATACAAGAAAAAGCATTAATAAATGCAAAATATAATAAGCAAGTAGAAGCAAATGAACAAAGACTAACTCAATTTAAAAAACAAAATAATATTGAAATAGCTAGTAGTGCGGCAAACCTTGCTGGTGCTTTGTCATCACTTGCAAAGGAAGGAAGCGAGGAAGCGAAGGCGGCTGCTATTGTTCAGGCTGGTATAAATGGTGCTTTAGCAATTACCCAAGCACTTGCACAACTTGGCCCGATTGCTGGGGCTTTGGCTGCGGTAGGTATAGGTATTACCACGGGCATCCAAATAGCAAATATAAGTAGTGCCAAGTTTGAAGATGGAGGGGTTTTACAAGGGTCTAGCCATGCAAATGGAGGGATACCATTTACTATCGGCGGTCAATCTGGATTTGAAGCAGAGGGGGGTGAGGCTATAATAAATAAGCGTAGTACTGCTATGTTTGGGGATTTGCTAAGTGACATAAACCAAGCAGGGGGCGGTGTTGCTTTTGCTCGTGGGGGTATTGCTAGGAAGTTTCAAGGGGGTGGCGCACTACCTAATAGTCAAGGGGTAACAGCATCACAACAAAGGCAATCAATAGAAAGCGGTATGGGTGAATTTGCCGAACAAATAATAGAAGGTATAAACGATAAAGAAGTAATTAATGTTAGTACTAATACTACTAACGTAGCGCAGGATGTTATGAATATAGCAGCAGAAGCAACATTTTAAAACCTAAATATGTTTGTCAATGATTATAAAAAAGATAGAAGGCTTGAATCCTGTATGGGTTGTAAGCACTTCAGAAACAAGTTTAAAATACTGGGTATCGCACTATTCAAAAAAACCCCACAATGTGAAATTTGTAAGTGTAGTATAGATTTAAAGATTATATGGTCTAATTCTAAATGCCCTAAAAATAAATGGTAGCACCCAAATATAAAGCAATAGAACTAACTAATCATTACGAAATAATTGAAGCGGTTAAAGAGATTGGTAAAATGCGGCCAGACAAAAAAAAGATAATGCTATTAATAGACTTATTTAACGAGGTGCATGGTACTAATATTTTTGTTTGGAGTAAGTATGCTGGTTGTGGTGACTGCCAAAGAAACTTAAAACAGTTTTGGGAATATGTAATAAAGGAATGGAAAAGAAAGTAATAAAAGAATTATTAATAGGCTATGGTTTAGAGCCTACTAATGAAGTAATAGATGTTTATATAAAACTTATAAGGTTAGGTTTTAATAATAATTGGCTTCGTAATATGTGTATTATTAAGGAATTTGATGAACACTATAAAACCGATAAAAAGACTATGGATATTTATTTGGATATTTCTATAAATAATATGGATTTATCAATAGATTCTATTCGCAAAATAATAAGGGATCGCAGACTGTACGAAATATAATTTTATTGTTCAACTCATTAACAAACTTTTGTTTTGTTAACACGTATCTTTGTAAGTAAATACATTGATATATGATATTTAACGAAATTAACGACAATAAATCAGAAATTAACATAGATGATACCATCGGTTTTTGGGGTTTATCTCACCAAGAATTTTCTAACCAATTAAACGAATTACAAGGTAAAGACATTCAATTAAATATTGCATCTTATGGTGGGGTAGTTAATGATGCTTTTGCAATTTACAATTCTTTACGTTCTCACACTGGTAAAATTACGGCTAACATTTATGGAGATTCAGCAAGTGCTGCTACATTTATTGCAATGGCTGCTGATGAAATTAGAATGGCTGACAATGTATTATTCTTAGTTCATAATGTTCAAGGAGTAGCAATAGGTGATACTGAGGAAATGAAAAAAACTATTGATGTGATGGATAAACTTAACAATAATATAGTTAATGTTTATAAAAAAAGAACTGGTTTGACTGCATCTAAAGTAAAAAAATTCATGAATAATGAAGAGTGGTGGACTGCGAAAGAAACTAAAGATAATGGTTTCATTGATAAAATAGTAGAACCAAGCGAAATAATTAACAGAAAAGAGGCTTTAGTTAATTGTGTAGATGAGAAGTTAAAAGAAAAATTAGTAAATAAATTAACAAATATAAATCAAACAACAATGGCAGAAGAAAACAAAGACGCTTCCAAAGTTGATGCTTTAATTGAGAAGATGGGTAATTTTTTCACTGCTAAAGTTGATACTAAAGAGGTAAAAGAAGTTGCAGAGGTTGTTGAAGATTCATTTTCTAAAGAAGATGTTGATTCAATAGTTAATGCAGCAAAAGAAAACGCTACCAAATTGAATGAGGCTAACGATGAAATCGTTAACGCTAAAGACGATGAGATAGTAAAATTGAAAGCTGAATTGGAAAAGGCTACCGCAACGGCTACTAATGTATCTGGTGGTAACGAAGACCCCGAAGCAAAAGAATTAAAAGAAGTTGGAAATCCTTTTTGTGATTATACAGCTTCTAGAATGTTAAATAAATTTAAAATAGATTAAAGATGGCTGATGTAATAGCAAAGAATTTTAATCATACTTATGCGGGGGCTGAAGTTATAGATACTTTATTCTACCAACCAGAAGAAGACGTTCCTTCTTTGGCTAGTATGTATCAATTCAAAGAAATTAAGGGAGATAAAGCAAACATTTATCTACCGCAAAAATTAAGAAAAGTTTTAAAGAAATATACTACTTGTGGGTGGGCGGTTGCTGGCTCTACAACTACTATGAACGATAAAACTATTCAAGTAGAAAAAATCAAAGCAAACCTAGAGGAGTGTGTAGATCAATGGGATGACACTATTTTTTCAGAGTTAATGAAGACAGGAGTAGCAAGAGATGATATTTCAGGTACTTTAATTGATCAAGTAATTAAACGTCAAACTGTAAGCGCTGTTAAATCGGATATTCATAGGATTATATGGTTTGCAGAAGATGGTGATGCTGATACTGATTGGGATCAGTTCGACGGATTTATGACTATCTTAAACGATAATAGTGCAACATTAGGCAGTCGATGGATTGATATGGATGCAACAGCGTTTGAAACTGGTGGTGCTTTGGTTGCCGATGGTGCTTTAGGATTGCTTAGACAAATGTGGGAATCACAAGATGCGGTACTAAGGGGTGTGTCATTAAAGGATAGAAGGTTTTATGTTACTAATACAGTAATTGACAACTACGCTACTACTTTAGAAAACCAAGGAAACATAGAGGGACAAAGGTACATTCAAGATGGGGTTGCCAAATATATGTTTAGAGGTGTTGAATTAGTTGCCGTTCCTGAATGGGATGTTAACTTAGCAGATTCTACAAACCCTCACTTTACCTTAATTGGTAGTAACTTAATTGTTTACACTGCTAAAGATAATTTAGTTTTTGGTTCTGATGTTAGGGCTGGTGAAACTCAATTTAAAACACGTTACGCAGACGATGATGATGAAACGATGAAGATTACCCAAAAATTCAAATTGGGTGCGGAAATCATTCATTTAGAGTTGGTTGTTGCGGCATACTAATATTAATCTAAAGAGGGTTTAAGCGCCCTCTTATTTAAAACAAATAAAAATGGCAGAATTATCAAATGATATTCTCGTAACTTGTGAAGACGAAAACAGAAGAGGCGGTATTAAACGTATCTTTGTGGCAAATAGAGAAAATATTACCTCTTTTACCGCAGGTGTTTTACAAGACTACACGGCCGTAACAATGGATCAGGTTACTGATGTATTTTTCGAAATACAAATAGATGACGAAGGTGCAAGTTATACAGCAGAAGGTAGTCGTGAAAATGGTTCTTCAATGCAAGAACATACAGTCGAGGCGAGAATACCAAAACTAGACAAAACAAAGGCATTAGCATTACAAGAACTATTTACATCTTGTAGGGTGGTAGCAATAATTGAAACTTATATTAGTACAGGCACTTACAACCAAGCGTTTGTAGTTGGGTATGATGAAATATTACTACATGATGCGGCATTAAATGCAAATGTAACAACTACATTAGAGGCAGAATTACAAGGCCAAAACGCTTACACTTTAACAATGAGTGGTAAAAGTGGAGAAATTGCAAGAGAAATGGTAGGTACTATTGATTCTAATGCTAGTGGAACTGTAAATTTTGGTTCTTAATGTATATCGTTAAAGAAATAGGATTAGGAAAGAAAGTGTGTAACCTTGATGGGGTCACACTTCTTTCTGATTCTTTAAGCCAAAAAAAATTAAAAAGATTACACGAACTTAATTGTGAATTTATAGAATATGGCGAACAGCAAGAGCGAGAGGAAACCGAGAAACCAACGGAAGTACCAGCCAAATCAAAGGAAAGTGCCGAAGATAACGGCTCTAGCGTTACAGGACGTAAACAAAACAATAGAAAAGGAACAAGAAAGCCTAAGACAAACTAACTGGTTTCCGTTTTTTAAGGAATCGGAAAACATTTATATTAATGATTTAGCTAAAAGGGCTAAAAGAAGCCCTACTCATGGGGCTATATTACAATCAAAATCAGTTTATACTTCTGGTCAAGGATTTACCTATTTTAAAGATGGTGAAATAATACCGAAAGAAAATTTAGATAATAACTTTATTGATTATATTTCAGAGGTAAATGGAGATAGGCATTCCTTACATTGGATGTTTAGTAAAAATTCCTATGATTATATTTATAGTGGGAACTGTTACATAGAAGTTAAGAGGGGCAAGGAATTTACAAGTGTTTTTTATATGGATGCCTCAAAAGTTAGGGTAAACAAAGAGAACGCTTTTGTTAGTAATTGGTGGGCAGTAATTAAGAATGATCCAAGCCAAATAAGTTTGGATTACCCAGTAGAGACTATTGAATTATGGAACGGTAAAATAGATACAAAGCAGAAGCACTTTATAATTCACACCAGAAACGATGTACCAGAATATGATTATTATGGTTTACCTGAACATCAACAGGTTCTTAAGTGGGCTGATGTTGAATATAAAATAGTACAATTTAACCTAGATAAATTAAAAAATGGATTCTTTCCGAGTGTGGCTATGAATATTATAGGCACGCCACCAGAAGGAATGACTGAACAGCAATATGTTGAAAATATTAGAGATAAGTTTACCGATGAAGGTAATAACTCTAAAATGATGATTCAAATGGTTGACGGTATCGAACAAGCGATACAGGTAACTGAGTTTAGTGGGGCTAGTGAGGGGGAAATGTTGCAACTTCAAGAAATGGCCAGAGATATGATTATAGCAGGGCATAGGTGGTTTCCTAGTTTGGCAGGTTTTAGTACTGCTGGTTCTTTGGGTAGTAACCAGCAAATAAGAAACGAATATAACATAGCATTAAAAGGTGTTGTTATTCCACAATTTCAAAAGCCGTTATTAAAGACATTTAACGACCTATTAAAGATTGTTGGGTTTGATATTGAGGTAGGGGTTTTAAATGTAGCACCAGTAGGAATAGAGGATCAGTTAGACCCCAAAACAGTATTAACACAAGATGAACAAAGAGAGTTATTAGGGTTTGAGCCTTTAACTGATGAACAAAAAGAAATAAAAGAACCTAAAGAAGCAGAAAAGGAGGTAAAAGAATAATGGCACTAGATACAGAAATGATAACAGTACAAGAGGTGAAAGATATAGCAATCGTAAATTCTAACCTAGACACTGCTTACATAGATCAATATATATTATATTCCCAAAGGTTTTATATTAGGAAATTTTTAGGTAATGATTTTTATGAAGAATTATTAGATCAAATAGAAAATGCTACATTAACAACCGATAATACTAATATATTGGTTTACATTAAAAACGCATTGGCTCATTATATTGTTTATGAAAGTCTACCACAAGTAAGAAACCAAATAGCAAAGGGTGGCGTATTTAATAATTTAAATGCAACTAGTGAGCCAGCGAGCGACTTAAGTTATGGAAACACAAGGCAAGATTATTTAATGAAGGGGGAAAGGTTTAGGGAAGAAATAACCTTTTACATTGAAGACATAAGAGAAACTACGCCAACGTCTTACCCTTTATATTCTGGGAAAAGCGAACAAAGTGGGGGTATAATATTTTATTAAAATTTAAAAAATGGCAATAGGAGGAATAATAAGAGGATCAAAAAAAATAACATCTAACTACACAATAGTAGAACGAGATGAAATAATTTATGTGGATACTTCTGGGGGTGATATTACTTTAACATTAGCAAGGCCAACCAATGATAATATAGTTTATATTAAGAAAGTTGCAAGCGCCAATACTGTTACTATTTTAACTGAAGAAAGCAAGACTATTGATGGGGAAAGTTCTAAGACATTATCTGATAATAATTCTTTTTTAAAGTTGGCCTATTTTGTTGATGGGTCGGAAAATGAATTTAAAATTATTGGGCAGTCTTCGACATCTTTAGGTTATAGTAGTTATGTTGCTAAAATAACACAAGAAAGCACATCCGACCCTACGGCTGTTATAACCAAAAACGATTTAGGTGGTAGTGGAGCATGGACTAGGACAGATGTAGGTGAGTATCTTTTTACTTTGTCTGGTGCTTTTCCAACTGATAGCAAAATATATGTTTTTCAAGGGGCTAAAGAGCCTACTTTTAGGATGGGTTATACCTATCAAAATGCAAATGCCATACAAATATTTGTACAAGATACAACAACTGGAAGCGAACAAGATGATACCCTTACTAACACCCCAATAGAAATAAGAGTTTATAATTGATATGTGGGGTGCTTTACTAATAGGGTCTGGTGTTTGGTCTGTAATGGCTGCGGTTTTAATTTGGTTATTAAACAGAAAAAAGACAAAGGCAGAAGAAAGAAATATTAATGCAAATACTGAAAACTTATCTTTTGATCAAGCGATAGTTATAGGCAATGAACATAAGGACATCGCTAAATATTGGAAAGATCAATTTGCAGGGGCGAACAAAACGATAGAGGACTTAAAAAAATTAGTTGAAGATCAGGGGGTTACTATTAGGGAAATGAATGAAAAAATAGAAATCCTTTTAAGGCGTGATTTTGAAAAAACAAAAACAATAGAAGACCAAAGAAGGAATTTATTAAGATGGGAAGATAATAGTGTTCGATTGGGTGCTATTATAAAAGAAAAAGACAGACAAATATCGGATTTATTTAAAGAATTAGAATCTAAGGAATGAATATTGATGTAAACAAGTTTTCGGCAAACACAAAAAACATAGTTTATTTGGTTTTGTTAATTGGTCAAGCTGCATGGGTTGTATTTATGGTTTTTGCAAATCAAAAAGCAATAGAAACAACTGAATCAAGGAGTGAAAAGAGATATAAAAGAGGTGTAGGTATTGGTAATGATCACGAAAATAGAATAAGAAAATTAGAGGCTTTTGCAAACTATACAAAAGGTAAAAATCAGTAATGGAGATAAATGTTTATAGACATACTTACAACGTAAAGGGCGACAGGAATATTATTGGCGATTTGTTTATAGATGGTCAATTTTTTTGCTACACCTTAGAAGATGAGAGAAGGCCAGACGGCTTAAAGGTTTATGGGGAGACGGCTATACCAGTAGGAACTTATAATGTAAAGGTAACACGCTCTAATAGATTTAAGAGGTTAATGCCTATTTTGTTAGATGTTCCAATGTTTAGTGGTATTAGAATACATGGGGGTAATTCAAGTAAAGATACTTTGGGGTGTATTTTGGTGGCATTTAAAACAGATTATAAAAGGATTTGGAAAACTGCCGAAAAGTTTTTAACTAAAGAACTTAGGGCAGCAATAGATAATGACGATTTTATTACTATCACAATAGAGGATAGATGTTTAACGTATGATAAATATAAAAAACAATTAAAATGAAAGCAAGGATAGATAGGTTTTTAAATAGGTTTATAAGCAAGAAGTTAACAGTGTTTTTATTAGCGACACTATTTATATATTTAGGGAAAATAGACCCTGTTAATTGGGTTAATCTTTCAATGGTTTACATAGGCAGTCAAGCCGCAGTAGATGTTATAAAGCAGCTTAGAAAGTAGTTGAATAATAGCTACTCTAGTTTTTTGGATTTTTTGCCGTTTTTAATAGTTTTTACAGGAATGGCTATTGGTTTTTTTAGTTGTTATTATATTTTGTAAGTTTGAGATATGAAACTAAAAGAAAAAAAGTGTAAATACTGTAAGGGGGTTTTTACGCCCTTTAGGATATTGCAGTCTGTTTGTTCTTTTGAATGTTCTATTTATGAATCAAAAGAAAAAGCAGATCGTAAAAAAGCAAAAGAATGGAGAAAGGAAAAACAGAAAAGAAATGAGGCTTTAAAAACTAATTCAGATTACGTTAGAGAATTACAAACCATTTTTAATAAGTTTATACGATTAAGAGATAAAGGCTTAAATTGTATTAGTTGTGGTAAACCAGCTAAAAAAGAAAATGCTGGCCATTATAGGTCAAGGGGTGGAAATCCTGAACTCGCTATTGAAGAATTAAATTGTCATTTACAATGTGAGTACTGCAACACTTTTCTACATGGTAATTTAATTGATTACAGAATAAACTTAATTACTAAAATAGGGTTAGAAAAAGTTGAATGGTTAGAAGGTAAACATGAGCCTAAAAAACACACAATAGAAGAATTAAAAGTATTAAAAGAATATTATAAAAACAAAATAAAGGAAATTGAAAATAAAGATTAACCATATTATCATTATAATTTTAGGTTTAATTATATTTTATTTAACAACCTGTACCAATAAGCCCCAACCAACTAGGGTAATCACTAAGAAAGAAATAAGAATAGATAGTGTTAGGGTGGTGGACACCATAGAAACCATTTTAAGAGTGCCTATTGCATCCGTTCCAATAGTTGATACGATATATTTAGATGGGTTATTAAACGCTTATATCTATTCTAAAAATGATAGTCTATTATATTATAAAATTAGGGTAGATGCAACCAAAGAACCGTCTAACGTTAGTATTGAATATAATTTAAAAAACTTTACAATATTAGATTCTACCTATATTAGAGATAGTGTTTATGTAAAGGAGCAAATTAAAAAAAGTTTTATGAGTTTTGGGGGTTCAATTATAGCTAATAAAAACACTTTTGGATT
>Ga0209434_1001231_pt1 | contig 11613 bp, 18 predicted proteins | sample ETNvirnome_2_300_FD_184068 | JGI IMG/M metagenome (GOLD analysis project Ga0209434, IMG submission 184068) | Marine viral communities from the Pacific Ocean - ETNP_2_300 (SPAdes) (version 2) | ecosystem: Environmental > Aquatic > Marine > Oceanic | place: Pacific Ocean | collected 2013-06-22 | reverse complement strand
TAATGTTTAGTTCAAAATCTAATGAGTGGGAAACTCCCCAAGATTTTTATGATAAACTAAATAATCGGTTTAAGTTTACTCTTGATCCTTGTGCCACTAATGAGAATCATAAGTGTGATAAATATTATACATTCGAAGACGACGGCTTATCAAAAACATGGAAAGATGAAACGGTTTTTGTTAACCCCCCTTATGGTGACATTGGAAAATGGGTAAAAAAATCTTATGATGAATCAACAAAAAACAATGCTGTTGTAGTAATGTTAATTCCCGTAAGAACTGATACAAAATACTGGCACGATTATGTTATGAAAGGAGCCAGTATGATTTATTTTATTAAAGGCAGACTTAAATTTAAGAATAAGATTATTGCTGACTATACCGGTAAAACAGCTTTATCTCCTGCACCGTTTCCATCCGTGGTGGTTGTTTTTGGTGGATTGCGCTGGAGTCCAGGCCCTAGAGTGGCATCTTTGGAACGGCAATGACAGAGAAAAAAACAAAAATTATATTTTCTTTGTTGGAAAGAACAAAGGTGGATTTTAAGCTTGCACTTCAGTATGATAAACTTACTCAAGTTCACTTTTTACGAGGGGTCATCGATGCTTATTTACAAAAAGAACCTTCCTTCATGGCATTTCTAGAGACTTACAAGAAGAAAACAGGAATTCAATCTAATCAAGTGCGTAAACGTATTGCCAAAAATATTAAAGAGTCCGAAGCCACTAAGCGGATTTTTGCTTTGGACGACGATGAGATTGAAAATATTTTTGATATATTAGAAAAGGAACATCCAGATTTATGAAATGCTATACAAAATGCCAGCTTACTAAAAAATGCTGCAAAGAAAAAGAGTGTAGATTATGGATTGATTATCCTGAAGATTTCAATTGCACAGAGATAGCTGTTCAGAAAAATGATAAATTAGTATTTAGAGAAGTGGCTGATCGTCTTCATCTTACCCCTTCTAGAATTAAACAAATAGAAAGTAGTGCTCTCAAGAAAATGAGTGGCCGTATAAATAATATTTTGAATATCTTGTAGATAGGCTTTTTGTTGTTGTACTTACTATTTATACGAGTAAGACTTTTAAAAAGTTAAGGAGAACTCGCAAATGGCAAAAGACAAAAAGCCCCTATTAAATGAAGGAACCATTCGTCGAATGATGAAGCTTGCAGATATGGAAGCTATAGGTAGTGGTTTTATTTCGGAGAAATTCACCTCAGTTGAAGAAACTAAAACAGGTGGAAAAACAGCCACAGGCGCATATGCGTATGGAAAAGGCCCAAGTACCGGCGACAAAACCAAAGCGCAAAAGGACAAAGACAAACCGGGAACTGCTTACAAGACCACCAAAAAAGGCGATAAAACCCAAGCTCGTAAGCCAGTTTATGAAAGTATGAATGAAGTCGAAGACGATTTTGAAGTCGCAGCTGAAGAAGAAGACTTCGGCGGCGAAGAACTTGAAATGGGAGCCGAAGAAGAAGTTGTCGAACCCGAAGGCGAAGGTGGCGGCGAAGTAACTATTAGTGAAGAAGAAGCCCAATGTGTTATTGATCTTGCCGATAGATTACGAGGTGCAGTCGGCGGCGAAGAACCTGAAGAAGATATGGAAATTGAAGCCGAATTCGGCGGTGATGATCTCGAAATGGGAGCCGAAGAAGAAGAAGAAATCGGTGAAGGCCCAATGTATGAAGAAGCACTTTACGAATCAGCCCTACGGGGATTAGATATTGCGCTTGTAGATGATAAAAAAGTAAAACTTGATGAAATTAAATCGCAAGTTTATAAGCGAGTGGTATCTCGACTTCTTAAAGAAAACAAAAAATAAATTCTTGACTTCTTTATAAAGCCAGTGTATAATTAATATATGGCTTATAAAATCAAAGTTATTGATCACTTTGAAAATCCCCGAAATGTAGGAACCCTTGATAAGACCGACCCCCACGTCGGAACTGGTCTTGTGGGAGCGCCTGCATGTGGGGATGTTATGCGCTTACAAATCAAAGTAAATACCGAAGGAGTAATTGAAGATGCTAAGTTTAAAACTTTTGGGTGTGGGTCTGTTATTGCTAGTTCCTCTCTTGTTACTGAGTGGGTCAAGTCCAAAACAGTTGAAGAAGCGGAAAAGATTACAAATAAAGAAATCGTCGAAGAATTATCGCTACCGCCCGTAAAAGTTCACTGCTCCGTTCTTGCCGAAGATGCGATTAAAGCGGCTATTGCTGACTGGAGAAAGAAATGCAAACCCAAGAAATAAAATTTACAGAATTTGACGACGATGAAGATTTACCTCTGTCTTTTACTGTTGAAGCAGTTCAAGCTGCAAAAGACGCCATCGCTTCTGAAGATTTAAAGTCGGGCGAAAACTTGCGGGTTATGGTCCGAGGCGGTGGATGCGCTGGTTTTTCTTATGTCCTTGATTTTACAGACCCAAAAGAAAATGATTTTGTTATGAATTTTGATGGGCTCGTTGTCTACCTTGACCCCATGTCCGCCATGCATCTCGAAGGAACACAAATTGATTACGTTACAAGTTTAATGGGAATGGGTTTCAAGTTTATAAATCCTAATGCTACTAAGACTTGTGGTTGTGGGCGAGCTTTAGTTAATGATGGCTCTAAAAGAAAGTAAATAACTATTTACTTTTGCGATGCCAATAGATGTAGCAGGCAAAACTTATTTATATTCTGATGGGTCTTCAAAATTAGGTGACTCTTCTGATGATGTGCATCAGCTGACGGGAAGTATCAGTCTTACGGGCCAAGCATACAGCCCTATTGTTACCTTAACCGATGCTTCCACCGTTTCTACCGATTGTAATGATGGATATATTTTTACTGTTACGTTAGAAGGCAATCGTGCTTTAGGCAATCCTTCTAATTTGGCCGCAGGTGCAACGTACATTTGGATTATAAAACAAGATGGAACTGGAAGTAGAACACTTTCTTATGGAAGTGCTTTTCATTTTGCAGGAGGAACGGCCCCTACTCTAACAACCGCCGCCGCCGCCGTAGACGTTCTTAGTGCAGTATCCGATGGTACTAACGTGTTGGCTAATATGTTATTAGATGTGAAAGCCCCGTCGTAATCAGGTCATAATGATGCCATTATTTTTTCCATTTACTCTATATGGCGAACAGTCACCAACCCCATCAACCGATTATATTGAACCATTTATGTATTTGCAGTTTGAAGCATCTGCTTCTACATATGTAACTGGGATATCTGGTTCACAAAGCTCTTATACAGGCTCTATGACATCAACCACTCTTGGTTGCTGGCCATGTAATGGTGTCTCCGGCCCTCCACAATATGCTTCAACTATTGGGTATGGCGGTAACGGAGGTTCAGCATTTAGTGGTTCATATTCTATGCGATGGGGAGATTGGCGAGCAACCGGGGATGGACCATCAGAGGGCGGATACGTGGATTTCGGCTCAGTAAATGAAAGACCCGAATGGGGAACCCTTCTATCAGGCTCCTATACTATATCAATGTGGGTGAATCAGCAACAATATAGTGCTCAAAATTTTCTTGGATACAATGGACTGTTTTCCGTTGTTAGTAATGTTGCTCAAGCTACAGCTACCGATTACTCTTTTATATTTTCTTCAAGAACCGGACCAACTCCCGATGCTTGCATCAATGGCGCTGCTGCTTTGACGTATTATGAGGGCATGTCGGTCGGTGCCTGGACGAATTGGGTGACACCTACACCTTGTACCGGGAAAGACCCGTCACAGCCGGATGTTTGGCATCATGTTGTGTTCGTTGTAAGTGGTAGTATTTCTGATCCTGCCTCTCGTTCTATCACTTCTTATGTAAATAATTATAATTTTGGTGCTGGCGGTGTTGGTTTTACAGGATCATTCGACCCAGATCATAGAATCAAACTTGGAAACTGGGCGAGTCAACTTTATTTTGCCTTTGAGGGAGCCATGGATGAAGTTAGTATTTGGAGTGAAGCATTGACCGCAGGACAAATAAATGTGTTATATAATGGTGGGTCTGGTAGTTATGCTATGACAGCATTAACTTCTAGCAGTTAAGGAAAAGAAATATGAACGATATTTTTAAAGAACACCTTGGTAACATAATAAATGATAATAAAAGTACATTGGCTAATCCTGGTACACGACCATTGGTTTCTCACATTAAACAAAGAGCTTTAGATATAAAGACGTTTGTTGAGGGTCCACCATACCCTATGTCAACATGGGGACGAAATAGTGATGGATACGAAATTTTTGAGACTTTGTTGGGTCGTTTAGTTTCCGATCACTTTAAAGGTTGGAAAGAAGAAGATTTTGATGGTTTAATAGTGGAATTAAATAATTTATAGTATTTTCAACGAGTTTATGAAAGATGAAAACAAAATTTAATGAAAAATTGGTTTATATTTCAGTGGGTTTTCATTTAGGTGTTTTTATAACTGCTTTAATGTTTTTATTGGCACTTCAAGATTGTTCTTGATTTATGGTTGCGATTAAGATATAATAATCGTTATGGATCAGAATTTATTATTGGTAGCGTTCCTAGGTTTTACGGCTGGTTATATTTTTAAAACTCTAATTCTTTCTTATATTGCCTATTCCCACACTGCTTTATTTGTACAAAGGATGGGTTATCAAGCATTAGGTTTGTTGGGGGAAGTAGTTTATAAAATATCATATGTCGAACAACTTTGCGCTATGGAATTAGAAAAATCTGGAAACGTTGAGGACGCCAAGCAGCTGCGATTGAAATTTGAAAGCCAATTTGATGAATGGAAAAAAGAAGCAATTGCCGTTCTAAAAGAGCATTATCCTCGGGAATATGCATGGCAATTAGAATTCGATGATTGGAGGGGGATGATTAATGAACTGACGCATATTTATAAAGAGAAGAAGATGTAAATGAACACTACAAACCACTCAAATCCTTTCGATAACTCGGAGCAATTTAGAGAAATAATTTTAGGTTTTATTAAATCTAAAAATTTAATCCACCGAGAGGGTAATTTAATTCGTTCTGAAAAGGTTTTTACCATTAATGCTTTTTTACAATGGTGTTTGGGAAACAATCAAAAACGAAAGTTTTCAGCTACCCAATGGAGTAAAACTGAAAAAATTATTGGTCAGTATATTGCAGGTATCATAGACTTGCAGTGGGTTGATAATGGCTTTAAGACTATTGAGATTAAAAAGAATGACGACCGAAAAAAACGAACCCGACGAAAACAATAATCCTGGTCTATTTGTCTTTCCGGATCTTCCGAGCGAAATCAAAAACCGAACTGCCGCTCTATATGGGGAAGTAAACGAAGAACAATGTAAACTCTTGCTTGGCAGTTTATATTATTATAGGGATGCGATCCGTGCTGAAACTGAAGAAACTGAATTGCTTGAGCAATCCGGTTCCGATAGTATTCCACCCAAGCCAAGTCCTATTGAGATTGTAATTTCGACAGAAGGAGGTAGTGTTCACGACATGTTTGCGGTTTACGATTGTATCCGAGAAGTTAAAAAGGAATGTGAAATACACACTTTGGGCGTGGGAAAGGTAATGTCAGCAGGGGTATTGTTATTGGCATCGGGAACAAAAGGTTTGCGAAGTGTTGGGAAGCATTGTCGTTTGATGCTTCACGCTGTATCAGGGGGACAATATGGTTCTTTGAAAGAGCTGGCAATTGATCTTAAAGAAGTAAAGTGGCATCAAGAACAATTCATCAAAGCTCTTACTTCTGAAACAAAACTGACAGAAAAAAAGATTCGCTCTATTTTTCGCAAGAAAACAGATACTTATTTCGATGCGGAGCAAGCATTGGAGTGGGGAATTGTAGATGAAATTATTTAAAAATATTTGTTCCTTGTTTAAGCGCCCTGATGCATCTGAATACCGGCGTAAATTCACTGAAGAAAAAGCAGCTCATGTAACGATATCTTCAACTAGTGAAATTATATGTAATGGAACACCTTATCCAATCATATGGGACAAAGTAAAGACCTTTGTACATACAGATGGCCTTGTATTGCCCAAAAATTGCTATAAAACAGCAATTTCTGAACGTAAACCGTCGATGTTTGTCACTCATTGGGATGTGTGTTTGTCCTCTAAAAGTTGCTTTAATGTGCTAAAAAATCGCAAGCTTTCGGTACATTTTCTAATTGATAATGATGGGACCATTTATCAGGTAATGGATTGTAATGATATTGGCTATCATGCGGGCAATTGGAAGGTAAATACCAAAAGCATTGGGGTAGAGATTTCTAATGCCTATTATCCGAAGTATCAAGATATATATCGTTCAGAAGGTTTTGGTCCACGACCGACTTGGAGCGGCGTGAAGGTTCACGGAAAAATTTTAGAACCTTTTTTGGGATTTTATCCTGTGCAGGTTGAAGCATTCAAAGCGTTGGCAAAAGCTTTACACAAGGTGTATGATATTCCCTTGGTTGCTCCGATGGAGAATAACCAACTTGTGGAAACTATTTATAATGATGTTAAAAATGCAACCTTCAAGGGTGTTGTAAGTCATTATCATATAACCACACGCAAAATAGATTGTGCTGGATTGAAATTGGACGAGGTATTGAAATGAAGATAGATTTAGAGACACTAACAGAATTGATAAACGAAACAATGGAAGAAGCTGTCTTTCGACCGAAGCCCGACGCAGTGACATTTGAGTGGATAGCTCAGTACGATGGGTGGAGTGACTCTATCATTCAAGATATTGTTACTAATCCTCAATTATTTCAAATTGAAAAATTAACCAAGAACACACCTTATTCATTTATGGTAGAAGTATTAACAAATGATTTTTTGGAAAATAAATTTCGAACAGCGCCTGAACTTTTTAGTGGCGGAGATACCATTACGCAACTTAAGCCCTATAATTTAAGCAAGACCATGAAAAAAAATCCTTTTGACACTCTGCATATTTACGGAGCTTATAAGGATTTATATGATGTGCTACAAAATAAGATGCAAATAAAAGCAATCAATAAAGAGACTGACAAAATGGAACCCATTTCGCTCAGGCATGTATTGGGTTCCAATGTACTCTCAAAATCTGGAGGGGGAACATCACCACATGATGTGCAGACTGATTTGGCACTGATTCATGTTAAATTTAATGAAGAATCATCCGAACCCGATAAGCGTTTAACTACTTTACAAAAACCCAAAGGGATGGAATTGGACCTTGAATTGTGTAAGGAGGATAAAGAAGCCGCCCGAGGATGGTATAAAGCGTTAGAGAAATATTTCTCACCCACTGGTGGTGAGTGGTTTGCTGAGTTAAAGAATAGGTTCGTGGATCGACTCAAAGAATCAGGGCTAACAGATACCATCGGCCTCGAAGCAGGTAAAAAATCCAAGGGACCAAAGACTGTGGAGGTATTCATGGAAGAAGCCATCCAACCTGACGGAATGCTTAGACAGGGCAAAGGCCCGGATAAGGATAATCCCAAGATCAAGAAGGATTATTTAAGAAAAGGACGATACCAACCATATTTTGAGCTTTTAAAAAAGGAATATAATGCTTTAATATATGCCAATAAGGAGAAGTTTTTAAAACAACTGGAGAAGGGGGAGTTCAAAAAGAAAACCCTAGCATGGATTGAAGATAATATGATTCCCTCCCGAGAACCACCCCCGCCTGGTCTGGGCAATAGAGAAGTAGTTTGGTTAAGATATTTTTTCCCTACAACAAAAGATCCAAGCTATCAAGCGGGGGTAAAAATCGAAAGAGTAAAGTGGCCTCAAACTGACCAAACATTTAAAAACGTGGAAGATCATTTTGAATTTGAATACACATGGCTTCCATCCGGGTTCTTGCGGCCTCTAATTTATCTTAAAGGAACCGACACCCCAGTAATTGCAATCGAAATGCGAGGTACGGATGGTCAAAGACATTGCCCTCAAATAAAATCGGGCGAAAATTTCGCAGATTTGAAAACTTCTTTTCAAAAACAAGTTAGTAGCGAGAGCAATTTCATCCCGGCGATTTCGTTTCAACGAGTACGAGATGCAGAAGCTTATAGTTCAGAGCTGCCTGAACCAATGCAGCGTTCCTTCGACGACGCCGAGCAAGCCAGAATAGCCAGAACAAGGCGGACGGGAGCAAGACATTCCGAACCCCGTTCAGCTGATGTTCACCGCCAAACTTTTGAAGAACAACAACTTTCTTATGTAGATTTGGAAGAAATGGTTCTTGAAACCATTAACAATTCTCTTAAAAAATAACTCAATTTGTGATAAACTCATATTATCCACAATGAAAAGAGATATTTATGAAACAATTTGAATCTGGACGCAAACTTAATGAAAAGATTATGAACGGAGTTAATAAACTAGCTGATGCTGTAGGAGCGACACTCGGTCCACGAGGTCGTAATGTCATCCTCAAAGGAACTAGCACCAAACCAATCATTACTAAAGACGGAGTAACAGTCGCTAAATTTGTTGATTTACAAGATCCTTTTGAGAATGTGGGGGCTCAAGTAGTGAAACAGGCCAGCGAAGCCACCAACAATTCAGCGGGCGATGGAACCACAACTTCGACCGTCCTAGCTCATGCTATTCTCACCAAAGCTCAAGTTCATCTTGGCAACAACGTATCTCCTATAGAAATTAAGAGAGGTATTGATTTAGCTATTGAAGAACTTGTAACAGTTCTCAAGCAAAAAGCCAAGCCAGTTTCAACCAAAGAAGAAATTGAACAAATTGCTACGATTTCTGCTAATGGGGATAAGGGGATTGGCAAATTAATTGGGACAGCCGTTGACGAAGTGGGGAAAGATGGAGCAATCACTATTCAGGAAGCCAAGTCCAATGAAACATCACTAGAATTAATGGAGGGTTTTCGGTTTGATTCGGGATTGTTGGCAAATGCTTTTGTGACTGATGAACGACGAGGTACAATGCACCATAATGATTGTTTGATCTTGGTGACAGATAAAAGTATTTCTACAATTGATGAGATTTTACCTGCTTTAGAAATTGCTGCTCGTGATGGGCGGCCTTTTATGATTGTGGCAGAAGACATCTCCGGTCAAGCTTTAGCGGCCATGATTATGAACTCAATGAACGGCGCTATGAAAGTGGCTGGTATCAAGGCACCTCGATACGGCGAAGAACGTCGCAATATTTTAAGTGATTTGGCTATTTCAACAGGAGCCACTTTTATTTCTAGAGAAAGCGGCATTCAAATGCGCTCTCTTACTTTGGAACATTTTGGAACAGCTGAAACAGTAGAGTCAACTAAATTTTTTACTACAATTGTAGGAGGTAATCAGGACGACAAAACAGTAGAACAGCGCATTGAATTATTAAAAACTGAAGTGGCACAAGAGGGTAGTTTATCTACGTGTGAAAAAATTCAGGAACGAATCACCCGATTATCTTCTGCTATCGCAGTGATTAAAGTTGGCGGTTTAACGGAAGTGGAAATGATTGAGAAGAAACAGAGAGTAGAGGATGCACTAGAGGCCGTGAGTTCCGCTCAACAAGAAGGAATTATTGCGGGTGGTTCTTCACTGCTTTTACGAGCGGCCAAAAACTTAAAACTTGAGGTAGATAATAGAGAACAAGCCGCCGGAATCGAAATTGTAAAAGAAGCTGTGAAAGAACCATTCAGAAGAATGGTGGAGAACGCAGGAATGTCAGCGGATATTTTCTTGGATAAAATTGAAAACCACACCAATCCCGATGCAGGCTTGAATGTTGCAACCGGAGAAATTGTAAATATGTTTACATATGGAATTATTGATCCATATAAAGTTATAAGATGTGCTTTACAAAACGCAGCTTCAGCAGCATCTACTTTATTGCTTACAGATCACGCAATTGTTGAGGAATAACATTAATTCTTTTACTATTTAATATGTGGCTCCCACAGACAAACAAACCATAGAACAATTAGCAGCAAGAGTTGAGTTTTTAGAAGATAAAATTGTAGATTCTCTGGAAACAGTTAAAGAAACTCAAGCTCGCATGTGCGATGACATTTCAAAAATTAAAGAAGCAGTTTACAATCCTGATACTGGTCTTTATGCACGACTAAGAACACTGGAAGAAGACAATAAAAGTAAAAATAAATTTTTGTGGCTATTATTATCACTGGCAATTGGCTCAATGGGAGCAGCAATTATTTCTCATCTTAATTAATTGTTTTCCTTGACAAATACATAGTCTTATGTTATGATGGTAATATGAATTGGTCAAGATCATACGCAGGATATTCGAGAAAGCAACCCAAAGAGGTGAGGGAAAACCCTAGTCTTGGCCCACGTCTTGAAAAGATTAAGAAAGAAAACTTAGCTGTAAGCACCCGAGAGTTCGTCGATTCTCTTTTAGATTTTTTTAATAAAAGAGGTGGTTTAACCGAAAATCAACTTTCTTCTTTTGAGAAGATCGAAAGTCGATGGTCGCCTCAAGAAAGAGCCAAACTCGAAATATGGGAAAAGAAATATCGTACAGAATACTTGGCTGATGCTAAGATTATTGCAGAATATTATTCTCGCACCGGCTATTTTTCCACCGTTGCGAGTCACATTATTACAGATGAAACCTTTGTGCCATCGCAAAAAACGTTTAATCGCATGATGAAAAATAAATATGCTGCAAAAGTATTGGAGGCTCACAAAGCTGAACCTCGATTTATTAAAAATTCAATGGTTCAACTAAGAGCTAGCGTAGGGGAAACAGTTATAGAGCGCCATCTTCGCTCTATGAGATCAAGGTTATGCTTTGTGCTGGCAAATGATTTGCCAATAAGAAATGCGACAGCCGGTGCAAAAAGATATAAAGTTTTACCAATGGGTTCAAATGCCCCAATTGAACTTGACGAAAAACATTTAATGAAACCTAACAAAAAAGGAAAATATTCACAATGAAAGTTGTAGTAAGTTATGCCTGTGAGTTGAAAGATATTCCAGAAAAGGTTGCCGAGTTATTAGGAAATTTAGAAGAAAACGATTTACATTGCGTTACAGCAGAATTGTCGGACGCAAGATCTCATAGTTATGAGAAAAATATTACTGAAACGTTAGAAGCCATTGATCGTGCTAGAATCCAATTGGGTAAGATCGATAATAGTCTAATGGATTATGCTGACATTTTGGCTGGCTATTCCAAAACCAATGCAGACATTCAATTAGGGCTTGATCTTGTTCCGTCGCAAGAAGGAACACAAGAAGTCATTCCACACAATATTTTAGATATTAGAGAGGAAGAAGATGTTAATTCAAAAACAGAAGAAACAAATGATTAAGTTAGTTGAAGTTGTAGAAACCGGCGATCAATATAATTTAAGAGAAATTGTCATTAATTCTGCGCACATTATTTCAATGGTGTCTGACGATTTTAGTGCTGGCTTACATGCCAATGGCAAATTGCCCGAAGGATTACATTCAGCCCAACAATTTTCCCGAGTTTCTTTAGCAAATGGCAGAGAAATTGTGGTGGTTGGAACCCCAGATATAATCGGACAAAAAGCAAAAAAAGTGCTTCATGGGTGAGTTTATGCTTGACGCTCTCATAACGGTGCTTACATTATAAACACGGAGGAAACAAAAATGAACGCACTCAGTTTATTCAATAACAATACTCAATCGGATATCTTTG
>Ga0209434_1001228_pt1 | contig 11629 bp, 22 predicted proteins | sample ETNvirnome_2_300_FD_184068 | JGI IMG/M metagenome (GOLD analysis project Ga0209434, IMG submission 184068) | Marine viral communities from the Pacific Ocean - ETNP_2_300 (SPAdes) (version 2) | ecosystem: Environmental > Aquatic > Marine > Oceanic | place: Pacific Ocean | collected 2013-06-22 | reverse complement strand
TTGATTTTGGGCGTTTTCGGTTGTTTACTCAGCTGGGGCTTCTTCATGTGATTCTTCCTCCGCTGGTGCTTCCTCTACAGGAGCTTCTTCAACTGGGGCTTCTTCAACAGGAGCTTCTTCAACTGGTGCTTCCTCTACAGGAGCTTCTTCAACTGGGGCTTCTTCAACAGGAGCTTCCTCTACAGGAGCTTCCTCTACAGGAGCTTCCTCTACAGGAGCTTCTTCAACTGGGGCTTCTTCAACAGGTGCAGAGACCTCATTAGGATTTACCTCATCCGGGGCATAGACTAACTTAAGTTGTCCATCTTCATAAATTTGCGTTGGCATAATAGTATTTATTCATTTGTCTATAAAATGGAGCCAACTCTCGGATTCGAACCAAGGACCGACGGTTTACAAAACCGTTGCTCTGCCACTGAGCTAAGCTGGCACTTTAGTCTCTTCTACTACGCCATTCATCATATTGGCGCCTTCTTTCATTCTGATCAATGTCAGTTTTTATTTGATGCTGTCCAGATTGTAAGCTTTCTACTCTTTTAAGTAAAGCCTCTCTCTTCTCCCCATCTTCCATTTTACTTAAATAGTCTAAACTCTTTTCTATAATTCTAGGATCAACTTGTGACCGTCTTGAAGGTACTTGTCTAATTACGTTAGCGGATTTTTGTGTTGTAGACTTTTTGTAATCTTTTTTGTCTGATTTCCTCTTGTCGTCCTTTTTTATAATTGTAGGTCTGTTACCAACAGGAGCTGGACCAATAATGTTTGGCAATTTATGCGTGCTAAATGATAGTAGTTCATTTACTCCATTATTGTTCACCTCCACTAAATCATCTGTTACACCAATAAGAGTTACACCAGAATCAGTTGGCTTTTGTCTACTGAGTGTCATAAATCTTTTCGGTAATTCTTTTGAGTACAAATAGACATTAGTCATATTTTGATAGTTCATTATGCCAGTTAGATATAGTTTCATAGTGGGTACCGTAACATAATCTGTCACCCTCACCTCACTGGGTGGCTTATCTAATAGCACAAATGCATTTCTTTCAACGATTGCCTCATAAGGGGAATCAGCCGGGTAAGCATAATTTATTAAATGAAAATACATTATGGTTGCTACAAATCCTACAAATATTCTTTTTTCTAATTTCATGTCTTATATTTTATCAATGATACCTCATATCCCGAATCTTCAACTATCAAATTATTATCTTCTTCATAGAATTATTTAACCGGAAATTTGAATTGACACATATATTCACCCTTCTTTTGTAAATAGTCGGCGTAAACTGTTGACCAACTACCATCTCTGCATTGATGAATTTCTGTAATTCCACTAAAACCTAATTCAGGTAAATGCTTATGGTCTTCAACTAACAGATTTATATTTTTAGGATACTTATCGATAAAGAAATTTTCTACCTCTTCAGCTTTATCTCTATTTTCGCAAATGATAGTAGCTTTAACTTTAATGTCGTAATCTTTATACTGATCAGGGTCTACCTTAAACCTATCTTCAGCATTCTTAAACGCTGTTGTACCAAATTTATGAAATATGGTACCGTCGCTCTTTTTTGTAAATTTCGCTATGTAAAACTTACAATGGCTTCCTTTATACTTTTCAAACAGTTTGTGTTGTGGTATGTATTTTTTCATTCTTTATATAGTTATCGTAATCTTTGTAGAGCTCATCTAGCTCTTCATTTATCTTTGAGTAGGGAAAAATACACATCGCAAAACCACGAATATTATTCACGCACTCTTCAACAGTTGTAAGTCCTACTCCCTCTCCAATTCTTATTGCTTCGTCTAGCTTCATTTTATAGTTACAATTTTATAAGTGTGGTGTTTTTCATAGTACTTCTTATAACTCCCAGCTTCTTCTTTTGTTTCAAAAAAGGCATCTGGTTCATCTGAATTCACATCAATCACATAATACTGATAAGTTTTTGATTCTTCATACTGCTCTTTTTGAGTAGTAGTACAACCGGAGAACAGCCATATTAAAAAAAGAGCTACTGCACCACCTATAAGAGTCTCTATTATATCTTTCTTAGTTTCTTTTTTCATATCTTACTTTCTATATCTTCTTGGCTTTTTTCTCGTTGGACCATATTTCAAAACATCTTTTCTGTTAAGTTTAGGTTTGAGAATATTGATAAGGGTTTGTTCAATTGCCACATAAGGGTTAATTGTAATGCTTTCAGAAATGAATATTTGTTCTGGCATATGAATAAATGTACAAATATCAGAGGTTGGCTTCTTCTTGAACTGATCGTTGAAATATTTTCTGACTCTTACGTTTGTCATACCTACATGACTACAATAATAATTCATTCTCCTTTTTAATATGTCAGAACTCTCTCCAATGTACACCAATTCATCCTCAACATAATGAGCATAAATGTAAAGTCTGCTATTTTCGTCCATTCTTTCTTCCTCATTAGGAGTAATTTTACAACGAAGATGGTTACCTTTATCTTTATAGAACTCTGCCAGCCTAAAAAAATCTAATCCTTCTATATATCTTTTTTGAACACTCATAAGCAAAAGTCTTGAAGAAACTTTGCAGGAACTCTCATTACTTTGTCTTCATCACAAATAGTATATACAAGTTCTCTGCGATTGTTTCTCATTCTTTCATCGATGTCAATTAAGTCGACATATCTATTTTTAAAACGAGCTGTTCTAAACAAAGCTCTCTTTCCGTACTTCCTTTTTTTATCACCCCATTCAAAACTATTCCATGGAAGGTCAAAAGCCCCCTCTACATTTGGTTCAAGTACATTGAACAATTTGTCGTTTCTACTAACCTCAACCCCCGGCTTAAGCTTGCTAGGCTTAAACCGTAAGGTTTTGTTTTCCTTTTTGTAAAAGGGCATTAGTTGAACACCACTTCAGGTTTGTTGATACGTTGAAACGCTTTTTCACTCAGCAACGTTTTGAAAGCTCGGTGCTTCAAATTGTTGTTGATGCCACCAGTCATATTACTAATGAACCGCCTCTCAAAAGTCTTGCGATTGTCTCGCTTCTCGACTTTGTCCGACTCCATCGACTTCGTAATACGCTTTGACCCTTGATGGTGATCAAGGTACTCTGTTACTGCATTGAATGCATCCCAACGCGTCTCACCACGATTACCAAGACCTCTATGAAAAAGATTTACAACCTCTTCCCGCTTCTTCTCTTGACTCGTAGCGTGTTCACGCTTCTCATCAACCTTACGAATGTCTGGAAAGATTACGTTTGTGAATCCTCTCACTTCCCTCTCTGCAATCTTCCATGTAGTGAGCTTCTCAGCCTTCTTCATGAACACTTCATTGCCAGCAATCGCATTCCTAAATGCTTCGCGAACAATCTCGAGACGCTCTTTCCAATTACTTCTGTGTCGAATCGACAACCCGTGCTTACGTGCTGCTGATGTGAACGAAAAGAATTGATTGTTGCATGCTGCTCTGTTCGTGTAAGGAAACATTGCATTGCACCCGGTACCGGTATGGTCAATCAACAACATAATGTAGCTAGCCATTACGTCGTTGTCAAAATCTGGATTGTTGAATTGCAATTTTTCTGGCAATTCAGCTTGAACCCAAATCTTACCACCGTCGTTCAAAGTACCCGCATTGGTGTACTTAGCCCCATAATCTTTAACAATCTCGTCAAATGGGTCTAACGTTTCACGAGTTTGAATTACTTGGTAATTGTTCCTAACGATATTGAACACTCTGTCAGTATCGTTCCGTTTTATGGCAAAAAACCCGTCAAGGTTGCCATCGTGCTTAGACAAATCGTCCTTGTAGACGTCAAAGTCGAGACCTGCTCGCCTTACAATTTGATCTGGTCCGTTTAATCCGTCACAGTCTTTGATACCGATCAGGTCCTCTAGGTTATGGATTTTATCTCCAATTTTCATAATTTTTCTTCTTGGTTATTAGAATAAAATGTTTCTCCGTTTATTTCTTCCTTCTTTAAAAGCCCTTCTTCTACCATCGATTCCAACATTTTTTCAAACATCTCAAAATTATCTACAGTAGATTGTTCTGCTTTTTTTATCAATTGTTCTTGATTGTCGACAACGTGGTCCAACAACTCATCAATCGATCCCGTAAATACATCTTCATTCATAACTCCAATTATTATAGTAACAATCCCTAAATAGTCAACTTATCTTCTTCGGTCATTCCTTCTTCTAGTTTTAGTTGACACCCTAAATGCATTGTTGGGCTCACCAAATAATCATAATCGGTTTCGAATGTGCTCTTTCCACATTCATCGCAAATCCATTTAACCCTTTCCTCTTCTATTTCGCGTTCCTCTTTACTCATACGCATTTTATCAATATGACTAAAGATTCTATCCAACTGATTTTGGTAATGTTGTCTTGTCCATCCGTCATTGTAGCCGCTTCCTGCTTCAATTGACCAATTAGTCAGTTCACCAATAATTGATTCCGGAGCTATTCTTGTAATTCCTCCACTCATTTCACCATCTCCTTTACTTGGATTCCAGTAGTCGTAATTTCATTCAATTCAATAAACATTGTGCAAATATTATAAGAAGGTTCCCTATTTCTTTCCAGAAGATTTTTTCACATAATCTTCAAAAGATGCCGCTTTAAATTTCTTCTTCTTTTTCTTTTTAGGGGCCTCTTTTGGTTCAAATTCATCTTTATCAACAAGTTTCCCTGTACGTGAATCTCCACCTATTTTGACTTTTATCTTCTTCATTAAATTATTTAATCTAAGGGAGCAGGACCGGGATCTTCACTATAATACATTATTTCATCCCAAGTCAATTCGTTGTCTTCAATTTCGGTTACCACCACGTCTTTTATTTTCTCTAAATGTGGAAGTAATTCAGATGCTACATGTTCCAGATTGTCAAATTCTCTTAATAAGCCTTCGGACCATTTACTTATTCCAACAAGTAAATGGAGACATTGACGAATTTCTTCTGATTGCTTATCTTGTTTTACCGAATAGTTATGACTTGGCGTTAACATATCTTAATTTTAGGTTGATTCCTTTCTCTCTTCAATATGTTTTTTAAGCATTTCGTAAAAAGTAGTTAATCTATTGAAAGAGAATTTGTTATGTAACATCGATTCATTCATATCTCTGATGAGAGACATACCTTTTTTATCTCCTCGCACTTCTTCTGAGGCTTTTTTAATAAAATCACCGTAGTAGTTAACTGCCCTTTCATGGTTTGCGAGAGCAAGCTTTTTGATTTTAAATGTTTCTTTATTCATTTTTAATAGTTAATGCTAAACTACCAGGGATCCATGCTCATTTAAATAATTGTTGATACTCTTCTGGAGCTTCATCTAAGTTAAGTACTCTAACGCTAACAGGTAATTTTTCTTGTAATGCTTTCATTAATCGGTGTTGTCCATCTAGTATCTTTGTATATTGTCCGCCCTTAGTTGTAACTAAAAGAGGGAATGTAAGATCGGCTGCTTGAATTCTAGCTGGATCGCGATCAGTTTGAATTAATAAATGCTTTAGTTCCTTTGGATGTACCGGCTTTGGTTTACCGGCTATTTCAATTACGTCTTTAATTGAGATCTTGACATCCCCATCTTGCCAATAGGTTTCTTCGTCCCAAAAAGCTTCCCAGATCAGTTGTGTGTCTTTGTCTCTCATATCTTACAACTCTGGAGTGTCATCATGATCGGGGAGCAGGCCTTCCTTTTTCCTTTCTTCGTATTCTTTATCACGCTTAGCCAAACGTGTGGCAAAGAAGTCCGGGTCGCTGAGATCCTTAGAATGTTCTCCATAACCTAAAGCTTTACCAATTTCAATATGATCATTATCGTACCATGCTTGTATACCTTTCTCAACCCAATCTTGAGTTATGCCGACGAACACGAGGTTTCGATGACGTTTCGGGTCTGGGTGCTTGTCAGCTTCCTTCGCCGGCCATCCCATTCTAACTAGATTATCTAACATATTCTTTTGCTTTTCATCGTCCGTATTCAGCATCGTCATAGGTTTACTCCCCCTTAACATCAAATCAACAGCAAGATCATCTTCAACAGGTATTACACCATCTTCGTCTTTGTTTTTGACGCGCCAATCTTCGTGCCCTTCAGGAAGCTTCCAAGAATCAAAATATGACTCTCCTAAGAATGCTTCCCAGATCAGTTGTGTGTCTTTATTCATTTCTAAAAAACAGGAGGCAAATCCCCCTCACCTTTTGGCTGACCTATAATGGTCATAATGTTCATTAACTTCCTTGCTTCTTCACTACCAGGATCAGTCCTAAGGATAGATACCATCTTCCTCTGAAGTATCTCTCTTATTTTGTCTTGGCTGCCGGACTGTTTGTACTCATTGAAAAAATCTAATATTTTTTCTTTTTGTTCTTCAGGGGTATTATATGACCCATATATTGTTTCAAGCATGTTAGTAACATCTTCTAATTTTTCTGGGTAAGAAGGTTGATACTCAGGCCATGACCCTTTGTCGTCTCTTCGAAAACGTTCCCATATTAATTTTATATCTTTGTTCATGGTAGTTCTATTAATTCTTTCAATTTTTCGTCTTCGAGCCACGGGACATAATTTTTATTATATACGTAGTAACGATCATATGAGTCGTCAGACGATTGTATTACTCCCCACTCCGGGTGTGACTCTATAAAACGGTCTACTAATATTCGATATATAGGCCCTCTTTTTCTATCTTGGGGAGTGTCTTTGCTAGCAGATATTTCTAAAATATGAGGAGCGTTTTTACCACGTGAGTGGCGTTCTGCTATTTTTACTAATGTAGCTAATAATTTAGAAGCTGAATGCCCTTGTTCGCCAGTCAAGGAATAATCAAATGGTCCATCTTCACGTGTACTTTGACCAAACCCTAAATCTTGCATTACAACATTTTCGGGGTTAACAGAGTCAGGATAGTATTCTTCTATGTGCGAGTTTACCGTGTCCCATACATCACCTAATGTTTTTATCACATCTTGAAAGTCCCTCGTAGAAAATTTAACGTATGTAGGATAGGCATGACCATCAGGAGAATGGCCTGTAAAGAAAGAGTACATTGTCACATAATCACCATCAGGGCCTCGAAGAGGGTGAGGGCCTGTAACTACATATGGCTTATCAAACAATTCAGTTACATAAGCTTCCCATATCAGTTGTGTGTCTTTGTTCATACTCCTTGTGGTTCGTTCGTGAGCTATGTCTTCATCTAAGTCTCTTACATTTACGTCGTCGTCGCTCGCACTGCCGGGGGCGAATTCTGGTTCACCGGAAGGTAAAAAGCGTCTTTGTTGTTTATTCCAAACCCAACCTATTGCTTCACCATCACTTTGAACTATCAACGGCGTGTTTGTATCTCCGAAAAACTTAGCATTTGGCATACCTTGCTGATTATCAATAAAGTCTACAATATATGGTTTGTAAATATCTCTTGGTCTAGAATTTGATTTGCCTTTTATTTCATTTATAATGGGGACCCCTGAAGTAACATCAACCGAAACAGTAACATGCGGAGCACCTCCTTCATCCCATAAAGAAAAAATTAAATTGGATTTATCACTAGGGTCGGTCAACCCCACACAATGGTCCATATCAGACCCTTCTATTGTACATGCATTTCTTGTAAGTAATTGTACCCACCTATAGCCATCGTCGAATTTTTTTACTTCTACGTAATCTGTTCCTTCTACCTTAGCGTTTCGTTTGTAAATTTCATTTTGTGCTTTGAACCATTTATTATATCTTGCAAGAACATCCCTAAGCTTTTCAATATTAGGATTTTGTATTAATTGGCGCATTATATCAGCAGGGGGTTCAAATCCTGAAGATATAATATCAGCAAGATGGTCTAAATCAACGTTTGGACCTAGAAACGAAAATAAAGTTTCACTGAACGCTGAATCTCTACTAGAGGGTGGCATAGAGAATTTGTAAGAAAGAGGATTAAAATATATTTTTTCAGGATCGTTTTGATCTCCAGTATTATCTTTTACAAATTTATCAAACCCGGGCAAAAAAACAAAGTCTTTATTATGATTTATTTCGTTACTTTTATATCTTTCTGCGTCTTTATATACATTATTTTTTACAATAGCTTTAGCTAGTTTTAATGAAAAATCGTCAACAAATTTACCTACATATTGATCGAGATCGTGTCGCGTAACCACATGATCAGGCCCATCTTGAAGCCCTACATACATATTTTTTTTCAAATCACCGAAACCTGGGGCGTCTGGATCACCTGTGGTAAGATCCAAGAAATTCATTATACTGGTGAGTCGATCATTATCTGGGTTTATATGGTGTCGATTAATGTCATCATACACGTTTTTTTGACCATCTTCTGTTTCTCTTCGTTCATCAAATTTTGAAGTAAATATGTCATTAACAATTTCTCTTACTTTTTTTACTAAAAAAGGAAAGTTTCCAATTTTATTAATAAGTTTCTTCCCCTTTTTGGGTAAATCTTCATCGTCTTGTTCTAATGGACGTTTAGCAATAGGGAGCCCGGCTGATGAATCTGCTACAGCCACCTTAAGTGACTTCGCATAATTCTCATATATCAGTTGTGTGTCTTTATTCATCTTCAAATTCCACTTCCACAATGGGCTCACCATATTCATCCAAATCCTGAGCTTCAGGTGATGGAAAGTAATCTGGTGGATAATATGCTCGTGTTTTTTTATTATATCGCCACCCTATACCTTCTCCATCACCTGAAACCCTAATTACTCCAGGTAGTATACCTTGCGGGAAACCAAATTTAGCATTAGGCATACCTTCTTTATTTGATATAAAATCTTCGATGTAAGGAATGTATTCAGATTTTGGTCTAGAGTTTTTCTTTCCTTTTATTTGCTGTATATCATCTACTTCACGAGGTACTCCGAACTCTCTATCTTCACCTATCGCGCTCCGCCCAACCTGGATGGTTACGTGAGAATTTCCTTCGTTATCAACAAGCGTGAATATTCTTGTATATTGGGTTGTTGGATTCACTTGACCAACACAATGATCTTGCAATGCTCCTTCTCTTTCACAACCTGCTTTAGAGATCATTTGTCTCCATGTAAACCCGTTTGGATAATTTTTAACAGTAACGAAATCTTCCCCTTCTTGACTGCCTCTCTTAAGCTGTTCTTTTTTCCGCTCAGTGCGCCATTTATCATGTCTTGCAAAAAGATCTCTAATTTTTTCTATATTAGGGTTTTTTATTAAGCTCTCCATTATCTTTAGAGGATCTTCAAACCCAGAATTCACAAGAACATCAACAAAATGACTAAAATCATATCCTTCACCAAAAAGTTCTTTAAACATAACATTCATTCTGTGAAATGCAGCATCCGAGTCAGTAAACCCATAAGATGGGTTCCAATATACTTTTTTAGGTTCGTAATCAGCTATTTCTTTCCACTGGTAGTCGACAACCCTACCTTCTGGTTTTTCTGGAGCTAGTGCACGAGGTACAACTTGTCTCATGATATTATCTTTAACATAAACGTCCCCTCCTGGTAAAAAGTGAAAGTTTTCTGGGTTTACCGTACCGGTTTTGTCTTCTTTATCTCTTCTGTACTTTGCAGCATCTTCATATGCATATTTTTTAATGTATTCTTTTACAACTTTTTTTGCTAAATCTTTTGCAAATGTATCTAATAATTTTTGTGCCTCCGGTGATCTCGTCTGATGGCCCACTGGATTAGGTCCCGACCATTTATCCAGGTTTTGTTGGATTGCCAAATCAGCCGCCGTGGGCTCTTCGATTGCGTCGGGGTCGAACCTCAACTCATCTACATCATCTTCTACGCGACGTAAAATTTCATCCTCAAAATGATTTTGTAACATAGGCAAGTTAGATATTTTTTTAACTAACTTTTTTGGACTAATTTCTGCATCTTCATCAAATGGTTTTTTACCAATGGGGAGCCCGGCTGATGAATCAGCTACAGCCACCTTTAGTGACCTCGCATAATTCTCAAATATCAGCCGGGTGTCCTTATTCATTAGTCTTGTTGCATGTACCCTTTTCCGTAACCCCCACCAGCACCTTGCCAAGATTGCTTGTATTGAGTTAACAATTCTTCATCGTTAGCGTTGTTTAGATAAGGTTCAGTAGCTACTTTTTCTGCATCTTCATCTTTATCAGACCATCTGTCTACATAATACTCTTTCATTCTAAAACCTATCTCTGTCTGTAAGTCATCCGCTTTTTTTCTATCTACTTCGTTAGGTAACGTTTTAGAGAATTTTTCTAAACCAGCCTTCAACTTTTTGTAATCTTGCAAGGGTACTTCGGCAGTTAAATCAACATAAAGTTGCGCTGCGTTCTCTATTGGCATGTCGGCCAGTACAATTGCAGACTGAAAGATAGAAGAAGCACGATCAAGTTTTTCTTGATCTGATAATTCGCCTGATTTTAATGATCTTCCAATTTGAACACCTGTTGGTATTCCAACTCCTAATGCTAGAGCAGCAGGTAAAACTTTATCTTTCCAACCTTCGTATATTAAATGTGAGTCTTGCCGCACATATATATTTATCAGAAACCAAACGGACCTTTGTATTCTTTCCCGGCTGCTTTATAAGCTGCTTTCTTTACCTCTTCTGGAATCTTACACCTTCTATTGCAAAATGTAGATAAATTCATAAATGAGCTACCAAGAAAATCAAACAGACGAACAAATAGCTTCTTTTTATAAGCATCGTAGTAAGTTTTTATTATACTCCACTCTTTCTCTTCCCTTTCAATTTCTGCTTTGGATTTTACAGAATAGTCTATTAACTGCTTTGTATCTATCTTCCCGTCTACAAAACTGATTTGGAATTCATACCAGTAATCATTCTCTTTATAAGTAAAATTAGAGTAAAAGGTTATAAATCTGTCTATTTTTTGCTCTACCCAATTGGGTTTCTTTTTTTCTTCTTGACCATTATTATAAATTGAAAACGAGCTATCGTCCTTCCAAAGTTTGCGACGATAAATTCTGTATCGATACATAGCATTTTCTAAATCCTTTGTTTGATACATGTTATCATGCGCTTTTAGTACTTCCTCTTGCTCTTTTGTGAGCAAGTCTTTCAAATACGCCCTACCAACTTCTATTTCATCAAACAAACCCATATCAATATATTAAGATCGAATCTCAAATTTTCCATCTTTATCTGCTTCACGAGGAACGGTAGCTCCGAATAAAGTTTCATAACATCTTGTAATACAAACAGCTATTGTATCATCATCTAAAACCTTTTTTATAATTTCTGCTCGGATTTGTTGCAATGTTTTATATTCTATTTTATCTGTCATACTATAATTAATTATCCTCCGCGTGGTCGGTCTTCTTGTTGTACTTATCTTTATTCTTCTCCCAGTCAACCTCTCGTTCTATGTTTTTACGGCCTTTATTATATAGAGCAATCATTGCAAATACAAATACTGTTGGTAATAAAAATACTATTTCTAACATATTTCATTTAAGGGACCTCTTCATCTAAAACAGGATCAGTTGCTTCCTTTTTCGTATCTTTATATAAGACTCTATTACTAGATATAATTTTTATTAAAGTCACTTTAAGTTTATCACGATTTGGTTGAATGAACTTCTCTGCGATTGTATCTATTGTTTTGATAATGTCTTCATTTTCTGG
>Ga0209434_1001226_pt1 | contig 11634 bp, 22 predicted proteins | sample ETNvirnome_2_300_FD_184068 | JGI IMG/M metagenome (GOLD analysis project Ga0209434, IMG submission 184068) | Marine viral communities from the Pacific Ocean - ETNP_2_300 (SPAdes) (version 2) | ecosystem: Environmental > Aquatic > Marine > Oceanic | place: Pacific Ocean | collected 2013-06-22 | reverse complement strand
CACATCAAAACTGTCAACACGATTTCCCAACTTGGCCTTGAGCGTCGACACTTCTTTGACATTGTCATCAACGCTCCACCGCCACCCTCGAAGTTCCTGAGCGCGCTTCATCAAGCAAACGAGGCACGTGGTATCACGAATGGACCGGGCCAGCTCCTGATGCCCGGCTTCCCAGTCGCCCTCCCACTCAGGCTGACCACAATCGGGGTAGTAGTGGATCACTTCATCGTCTGGGACACGAGTCACAGTAACCTTTCTATCGTGCTTACGCAAGCCGCACGGGCAAACGCCTCGATTGACAGCCTTCGCTGCAAACTCGGTGAGCACCCAGCCGACGCCTCGCCCTGTCATGCCCTCGTAGTGAACGAATACTTCATCTCCAGCCTTGAACTTCTCACTCATTGTTTACTCCTGCTCAATTTTTCCCAATCGACTTTTCCGTTGGGCCAGACGATGATTAGCGGTTTGTTTGCTTTTCGGGCTCGACGAACAGTCGCCCAAGTGCCTGATCGAAGCTCTTCTTCATAAAATCTCGGCGTTGCAAGCAGCAAATCCGAATCTGCAACGATATCACTGTTTCGTTCAAGTGGGCGCTTGATGGGCATAATCTCATCCGCGCCTCGCTTGGCTCCCTTGCCGATGAATCATGCGACGCTCATCATGCAGCTTACGCTCCCTACTTCGCCCGCGCGGTCGACCGCAATCTCTTCGAAGTAGTCAGGATCGATAAAGAGCCAGGCTGCCTTGTCGAGCTCGTCGTAGAAAATCTCAGAGAATAGTCGTACATTGGGCTTAGTCATTGTCAGCCTCCAACCAGTCAGCAGCGTACTCTTCCATGAACTCCTTGACAGCCTCCTCGAGATCGTCCAGCAGCTCCTTGGAATCATCCATCTTCGCGGCAGCATCCTCCAGACCAAAGTCCTTGAATGCCTTGCCGAACATCGCACGGGTCTTGCGTCGGATCTCACCTCGATTCTTCTTCTGAAGCTCCGCGGACAGTTCCTCAACCAGCGACTCTGCCTGCTTCTCCTCGGGGGACATCGCTGCCCAGCGAGACGCCGAAACGTGCCGGAACTGGACGTCAGTTTCTTCCTGAGTGCGGATCTCATCCGGAATGCCGTGCGTGATGCCGAGAATCGCCTCGCCCGACCACTCACCGATTGCGGCGCGAAGGATGGGCATCTTGACCAGGGCAAGCTGACGTGCCACTTCTTCCTCGACAGTGCGCTCAACGAGTGCCTTGCCGTCATCCTCGAGGCGCTGGGGCGGACGATGGCTCCAGGCGATCTTCCACGTCAGCCGCTCGGGCTTGGTGTTCTGGTAGCGCAGCCGATCCATGTCGCCCTTGCTCAGACGACGAGTGCCACGACGAAGCTTGGCCATGATCACGCCTACAACTTCAGGGTAGCGCTCACGAGCATCTTGGTAGTTGATTCCGACCTCGGGCATGCGATTCCTCCTGGTATTTGCTCAGCACATAGCTGAACCATAGTGTTATTCTATACCAAATGAGGCGTCAATTGCACGTCATGACTTACGAGAGATCAATTTAATGAAATCATTATCATGATTCACCCAAGCTGAAAGGTTTTCCAGCATATTCTCACCGCTGTCTTCTATAATCAATACAGGAAACTCGAGAGAGGCTGAGACAACCTGAGTATCATCCCAAAATGACGTTACACCCTTACCAACGACCAATAAAAATGCCGCACGACGAGCGCGCAACAAATCACCCACCTGAATGTCAGCGGCCTTCAATGACCCTTCATTTGATCTCGACGCTTCCGCTCACGACATTCGCTAAATAGATCATGTGGCCCAAGATATTGCTTGCCGCAATGCTTGCATGACGTATATGTCCAGTGCTGCTTTGCTGACGGACCACCTGTCATCATGATGTCAGCACGCTGAATTTTGGCAAACTCATGCGGGAATTTTGGGGCTTCTTCGTGAATGATGGGCATCGTTATCCTTTTCTGGGTGTGGAGAACTCGTATGAGTTACCACTCCGGGTGAGTTCTTAGATAGCTTACAGTATTACCAGACGTCTTCAGAGTAAAGCTGGCGGGTCAATTGGTCCCACTGTCCGGCAGCTCGAGCAATGTCGCCAGCCTCTTCCCGGCCGACGTAGCGGCCTCGAGTTGTCACAAAGCCCTGCCTCGTGCCGCAAAGTTGCCGTTCATCGATGTCATCGATTTTATTGATCTCTTCTTGCGTCAACTTCGACTTCCAGTCCTCAAATGCGACAAGACAATCCACGTGTCGGCATCCGCCAAAGAGAATTCCTGTCTCTGGGTATGCATAAGTTCGGGCTCTTTTTACACCGTCATCCACGTAAACAGCAGAACAAAGAATTGCTTCTGGGCGTTCACGAACGGCCTTGTGTTTTTCTGTGACCATTTGTAACTCCTATGCTACCTTTGAATTATAGGCTGCAAGTCTCGATATGTTTTATTAGGTCTTTCTCGAGGTGACGCATGAAAAAGCTTCTGCTGCTGTTGATCATTGCGATTAGCTTCATTTGCTGTGGTGCGACGAAGACGTACACAAAGCATGTACAGCAAATGATTGATGCGTCCGTCACCGTCCATATTCAATTACCCAGCAGTTGGGTCGAAGTAGGTGCCGGTGTTGTGACGCTCAACAAAAATGATGAACCTATCATTCTAACTGCTCGGCATATGTTCGACATCTTTCCGGAGATTCCGCGCCGAGTATGCTCCATGGCAGAACCCAGCTCTTGTATGCTCGTGGATCCATCGCAGGCTATCATGGCGGGTCTCAATCCTGGACCGCAGACCGACTGGTGGGTGCATCCATATCCCATAGAGCTTGATGGCATTGCACCCGCCAGGCCGCGCTACGATCTCGTTCCTATTGGCTCAGAGATCTGGACTGTTGGTGTTCCCAATGGTCGGAGTGGCGAAGTATCTCGCGGCATCATTACTAATCAAAGCTTTGGTGTCTACTATGTAGATGCGCGAACGTTACCAGGCTCATCGGGCGGCGGCGTATTTGATAAGAAAGGACGATTAGTCGGAATCGTTTGTGGTCTATCCGTTGTTGACGGGCTCGGACCAGTCAGCGATTCCAGCATCATCGTTCAAGTGCCGTACCTCTAACGCCACTCTTCAGGATCTGCATCCCAGCCAATGCAACAAAGCTGTGGATGCATGATATGTCCCGAAGGCCGGGAATGAAACGCACCCCAGAGAATTTCCGTTCGTGCATGACCGAGACCGAAAGCATGCCCAAGCTCATGAGCCAACAATAGCTCTGGCTCGGCGGGCTCAACAGAATCCAGCTGGATGGTCACAGTAATGTTCTCATCCAGCTCTGCAATGGTCCGAGCCGCGTCAGTTGGCTGCAACCGATCACCCGGGCCCACAATCTGAATGGTGTCGTGCAATGGTAAAAGACAAAGATGCGGCTCAATACTGTTGACATCGAATCCTTGTTGTTTCCAAAAGTCAACAGCCCCCACAATTGACATATCCACCCAATCGGGAGCAGAATCACAGATAACCAGATCAGGTGTGTGTGACCACTCCCAATCTCGGGGTACCTGCACTTCAGCAGTGTAATATGCGAATAGCGCTCCTGCCACACATGCAGTGAGAGTCACACCAAAATACGGCATGATCTTGCTCGACCACTTGGCTGCCTGCCCTGGCTGAATCAGATCACTATCGATAGTCATCGAATGTCACTGTCATTGTAGTACTCAGCGACTCGACAAGAATCGGCCCACTGACAACCCATACAGTCATCAGCCCGCTGGCAGTCGCTAGCAGCCTGATGGGCGAGCTTCTCTGCATGCTGCCGAAGAATGCCAGCAATTGCCTCGACTTCATCGTAATCCTTGCTCAAATCCATATGAGCATTTAGCAGATGCACAAAACTAGATTCAAGAGCCTGATTCGTTTGCTCAAGCTCATACAGCCGAAACCTGAGTCCGTTTTCAACGCGAGCATGGTGCTCACGAATACCACTTAGCATCCAGTGCGCCCAGCGTTGTTCGATTCGTCGTAGAATAGTCATTCGTTGTCCTTTACCCAGTGGGAGTCTGTCCATTTGAAGTTGGGTGGATGCTCATCTGAATATCAGACTTGCGTCCAGCGTGCACATTCAAGCCATCGTGTCTCATTTCGAATTCGTCGTGGCCACCATAGAAAACCAGACCGCTCTCGAAAAGCATTGGGCTTGGGCGGTTCAGGATGCGTCCAGCGCATATCACACACTATGCCCGATGCCCACGAACATGCCCAACCAGGTGACACACGCATATATCGCATTGCCTGACGGGGTGGGCTTGACATTTCCAGCAAGACGCCCGCTCCAGGGGAGATCTTCATCCCACCCGATCCCAAAGGTCAAGATCATCATGTCACTATTCGGAATAACAATCAGCACTTGCGCGAGATTGAAGCCCTCGGGATGCGGTGACAATTGTCGATGTGGTCCGTAGAATTTAATCATGCTTCATTAGCCTTACGCCACTATTATAGCTCAGGCTCGCACCATTGTTCAAGACGCTGTTCCAAGAGAGCGTCAAAGTATTCATCGGGTGCACTGTGATCTGCATTGCGGCCCTTCTCATTATTGCAATTGTAACACGCCAAAGCCAGATTCCTCAGTTTATGCGTGCCACCGCGTGATCGAGGACGGATGTGTTCGACTGTAGCGATCGTCTCGCCCATCGGACTATCGATCTGATTGTACTTGAACTGAATCAGATTCGGGTACTTGCCATGACGACGATGTCGAATACCATATTCTTCCTGAAGCGTTTCAGGAGTGCCGCCGTTCAGCAGATATCGTTGAATTTCTAGGGTCATTTGCTGTCCGTTTTGATGTCTTCACGCCATTCATACTTCGTTGCAAACCAAGTCAAGGGATTCCACCAGATTGCAACCGATACTGTCCGTACAGGAAAGGGCCCCTCGAACAGTGATGCACCGCATTCGCTACACAGCACACACAAAGAGTCAACCCTTGGTGCCATGTGACGACCAGATGCTTGAAGAGCATTACCACACTCACCACACTTATAAGCCCATTGCCAAGTCATTTGTCCTTCTTTGCTCGCTTTGCTTCCTTGAATCCTTCGATCATTCCTGATACGAGTGCCAAAATGATTTGATACACGAACTGGAGGAGGACGAAGGCACCGACCCACCATACACCCGTCACCAATGGTGATGCTCCCAGCTCATTCATCTTGTATGCAATGAGCGACGACGCGATCACTACAACGACAATGGCCGAAAAAGGCACAGACAGATCTTCAGCATCAGTACTTTCAGGTTCCATAGCACTATTCTACCTTATTGCGCTTAGCGATTGCACGCTTTTCATATTAAAGTGACGCCACCACAAAGTGAGACTTTTCTCGATCGTTTCGAATGATTTGCACAATGCTTCCTTGACGAATAGGAGGTACGCCCTCATCGGTCACTGCCATCGCATACATCCCTTTATAGGCGCCGTACTCGAACAGAATCTGTCCGCCAAACATGTCAATATCAGTAATTGCTAGCGCTTCTTTGCTATCAACTTTTGTCTTGCGACGCTTTGTCTTGTCAATCATTGTTTGCACAGCAATGATTGCGAAACCAGCACCAAGCAATACAAGTCCGACTGTCGCGAAAGTATTAGCAATTTCCATCACCCCTCCTACCCTGCATATGTCGAAACTCTCAAGCCTGCAAATGATGCCCAGCGGCCCATCTCACGTCGCTGCACCACAGTCGGGCCCGCATTGCAAATTCCGCGAGCCTGCACGATGGCGCAAGATTGGTTGTTGACTTCCAGAGTTAGTTGACGAGTATCATTGCAACGCAGGGACCAAATCGACACTCGGCCGCGGCTGCACCAGGAACTGTAGGAGTACACACAATGACGCATAGATCGACCCTCAGCGGCCAATCCTCTGGAAGTGAGCACCTCAGTGCAAGACCAGACATCTGGACCCATTCGACGCTGAACCTCCCAGATGTCTTCAGGGAAACCGCTCTTAGGATAGATTACACCGCCTGCGGCCTTTCGAATCTTGGCCAACTCGCCGTGCCAAGCCTCCACGTCCCGTAACACAGACAATGCAGTCCGACCTTTCATAGAGAAGTTCTGGTTCTGTGCACCACTGTGGAAGACCCAGTCGAAGATTGGGCCGATCTGACCCGGATTCATCATGGGCTGATTACACACCCACTGGACGACGGCCAGCCAAAACTCTTCGTTATGATCGAAGTTGCGACCCATCCGAGTCTCACACACTGCCTTGACAATACGCTTCTCACCCCCGAAGGCCTCGATCTGTGCACGTCGGACCGCGTGCAAAACATTGCTGTGCTGTGACGATGACATGAAATTATGTGCCATCTTCTTGGTCAGTGTGGTGGGCAAAAGCTCCTTCTCAATCGCCTGAGCGACAGATCCACCTTGAGCCAGATGAACGTACAGCGTCTCATTGGGTGCAGTGTCAGATTCATCGTGAAACACGTTCAACAAAAATGCAGGAGTTGGATACTTGCACAACAAATGCTCGATCAGCGATCGAAGCTGTCGGCCCTTAGAGGCGCCGGTCGGCTTCCACTCCGAGAGCGGTCGAAGCCAGTGCTGCTGTACACGAACCAAGCGCTTAATTGGCTGGACGTGCTCCCGAGTCAAAGTCTTCGGGGCCATTCGCGACAAAGAGTGAATCAAGCGCTCAAGGTCAGAGTCTAATGAAGCATTGACGCGCCAGGCATGCTGCCCGACTCCTGCCCACGCCAGAAAGTTACGAGTAGGATCTCGTCGTCGGGGCTTGGGCACTTCCCTCGATGCCCTCTTCGCTTGGATCTCCCGACGCTGACGCTTTCGCTCAGCACGCTTACGAGCGATCTCAGCCCGGCTGCGGGCTGCTTCGCGCTCCTGCTCAAACTTGGTCTGTCGTCGTCTTGCCATATTTCTACCTATCCGTCTTTCGTTACCATCCGCTGCAGATTGAGGAGGACACGGCGCCGAACCTCGGGCTCAGCATGTCGAAGATCCTCGAGCACATCGTAAACTTGTCGCTCAATCGAGCGAGCACCCTTTGTCTGATTGCACTCATAGCACATCGTTTGCATGTTCTCAGTGGTATTCTTTCCACCGCGTGATTTGGGCACAATGTGATCTTTGGTCATGAGTCGAACACCTTCGCCCGGGACGATTGCCCAAAAGTTGAGATGTGCGCGATCAGCCGGAGCGCCTGGCGTATTGCACTGATGAAGCTGAAAGAATGAACCTTCGAGACCACACGCGACACAACACCGAGACTTGCGAAACGTCTTGTAACGAAGAGAATTGGTCTTGACTCGATAACCCTGGATAACCTGCTCACCTGTATCGATCAAAGCCATGACTTCGTCGTAAGTAAGTGATTGTGTATCGATCAAGCGGGTACCCGAGTTCTGCATTGCATCCTCAACTTAAAGTCTTGCGTGAACATTATACCATAGTCAGGTACAAATTGCACGCTATTTACTTCGGCGAGGTGTTCATGAGATTCTTGACTTTGCTTGCTTTTCTTGTTGCGCTGCCTAGTTGCATTATTGAGAATGGCCTTGAGCCAAACCCCGATCCTCCACCTGACACCAAGGTTGACACCGCAGAACCAGTAGAACCACCTCCCGATGACAGCGAGCCGCCAGAGCCAGTGTTTCCCGTCGCGGTATGTAAAGTAACGCCTAATCCTGTTACGCCACCCTTTGAGACGGCAACCTGGGATGGTTCAAACTCCTACGATCCTGAGGGTCGAACGCTGACCACATTTGACTGGTCACTTACGAGCATCCCTCAGGGTTCTGCAGCAATTATGCCTGTTGGCCACGATGTTCGGTCAAACTTCGAACCCGATCTGGCAGGTGATTATGTGGCTCAGTTAGTTGTCAAAACAGGTGACGGTACAGAGTCAGAGCCTTGCACAGTCACGTTGGAGTCGATTCCTGCGGAAGATCTCTGGATCGAGATGTTTTGGACTCATTCTGGCGATGATATGGATCTGCACTTACTCGATGAAGGTGGTTCATTAACGTCTAATCGTGATTGTTACTACGCCAACTGCGTCAGTGGAGGCCTTAATTGGGGATCCAGTGCGGACTACGACGATCCCTCCCTGGATCTCGACGACATCCCGGGCACCGGCCCCGAGAACATCAACATTGCTGCCCCAGAAGACAAGGAGTACACGATCTACGTGCACGATTATCCAGGAAGCAGCTACTCAAGCACTAACCCGGTCACTGTCAATGTGTACCTAAATGGTGAAATGGTCTGGTCAGATACGCGACCAATCAGTGGAGAAAACGACTACGTGCCCTTTGCTGTTGTTGACTGGAGCGCGGGAGTTGTGACCGCTCTGTAGTCATGCCATCGGACGATACTGAATTGTGGGTGGATAATCATATGGATCATCGACCAAGTTTTCTGTTACCTTGAAAGAGATTCCGTTGTCTCGAAACAACGCCTTGAACATCTCGACGTCTTTGCGGTGATATGATTCCTTCGAGAACTCAAATGGAAAGCTGTTGACGATGTCTTGGGCTTCTACCATTGTACATGAGAAAATTCGACGCACAACCTTGATTGCTCGAATACGATCGCTGCAACTTCTAAGGACAAACGTCCAACCTAGCGGAATCTGACGTGGCCACCAACCCTCTTGGAGCACTTCGTCACACAGCTCAGTCATCTCATCCATGCTGAGAGTTCGCAAGTACGACTTCGCATCGTCTCTTGTAGTCATGCTTTCTTCCACGTTAATAGTCGAGATGATTGAATAATTTCAACAAGCCGGGGACCATACGTCTCGATTTGTTCGTTGGGCATCAACACGTGAACGTGTGTATCTCCCGCGTCTTCTGTAACCAGACCTGAATGCCTTCCACTTCTTCTTTGAGCACTCGAGTAAATTCAAAATTGTAGTCGGCATCACCCTTTTTTTCGTAGGAGCGGCCGTCAATCCATTGACGATTGCGTGGGCCCCGAACACCCAAGCCGATCTTACGCCGGTGCTCACGGGAGAGTTTTTTGCCGGTGTGAGCGATGCTCACTTTTCGTTTGTGCTCTTCTGAGAGGGGTTTGCCAAGCTTATCTTGGCGTTTCGCTTCGCCCTCGCACTTTTTGCTGCATGTCTTGAAACCGCGCCTATAGTTTCTCGTTGTCTTGAATTCTTTTCCGCAAACTGTGCAAATCTCCATTTTTGACCATGGCTCGAAGCTTGTTCGCTTCCAGCGATGAAGATTTGCACAGCGCTGTGAGCAAAATCGTCGATGTTCGGGAATGTCCTTGTCACACGCAACAAATTGACAGATTGGCATGTTACCTCCTGTCAATTATATATCGACGGTTGACTGATTCTTACTTGCTAATTTTGTGATCCCTTCATCTTAATCACAATCGTTCCTGGATCAACTTCTCCTGAGAAGAAGAGGCTGTTACCCGGAGTCAAGATATATCCAAGACGCTTCCGGCTGGGTCCGGGCTTGCACGACCCGCCGTCGGTCAAAACTAGCCCCCCATCGGACTTCCCCTGGTTCTCCCGGCTGTTCAGGAAGTCAACACAGCACTGGAAGAAGGTGCCACCGCACTTGACTCGTGGGAAATCCTTGACCGTCATGCCCTTCTTCCACTCGATCTTGTTCTCCACACTGATGCTAGTGTCGAACGGATAGAGTGTGAAGTCAGTGGTCCGGGCCAGGCTATTCAGCTCACCTGCCAGGAGCGCCAGCTCACGATCACTCATCGATCCCGACTGGTCGATGTAGATGTCGATTCGACTGGACCGCCGACGACGACGGCCGGGCATCATACCCGGGCACTTACGAGAGCGCCGACGATAGGTGGTGGTCGGGTTGGCCCGACGGCATCGGCCCACGAACTGTCGGAGCACAGAGCGCCAATCCACTTCCTTGGAAATCATTGCCCGAAGCTCGGACTGCGTATCGGAAGGAACCGAACCCCAACCGCGCTTCTCACCTTCTGCCACCGCCTCAGCAATGGCTTCAGCAAGGAGCCCCTTGACGACCTGAGCATCACCCTCAGTGATTCCTTCACCTGGGCTTTCGCCTTCCGGATCCATGTGCTCATCCATCGACAGGATCTTCATCAGGAGCTTGCTGAGCTCTTCCTGCTTCCGGATCATCTCCTTGATCTTCTCATCCTTCATCAGTTCCTGGTAGTACCAGAGTGCGTCCATCTTCGGCGAAAAGCTGGCGACCAAGTCGTTCAAGTGGTCGAACCAGTCCTTGTCTTCTTGGGTCATCTCGGCCCACTCTTCAGGCTGCGGCCAACGCTCACCCGGAATCCAGCCACCGTCCGGAAGATCTCGCTTCGGGATGTTGGTGTTGATCGACAGATCAGTCGCCCAGTTGCACACCAGGTGTGGCTTCCACTTGAGCAGGCAGTGTCCGTATGCCAGGTGGTAGGCTTCGTGCTGGAACAGACCAATGACGTGATTCTGGTTCTTTCGAATCAGGTTTGCCATGAAGTCTGGGTTGATGATGAAGTTAATCAGAGCGTCCTTGACCGAGACACCCGCAGTTGGGACGAGTTCTCGAGAGAAAACCATGTTTGCAGCCTGCAGAAGTCGATGGAAGAAGGGCTCCTTCCAGTAGAGATGCAGCAGGAACTTGGACACTTCCTGTTCGACCAAAACATCATTGGCGGCCATCTCAGCTTCAGTGAGCTCTGCAGATGCTCCCAACAGTCGCTTGGTGATATCCTTGGGATCCTGCTTGGTAGGCTGAGTCATGTTCCGACCTCCATCTTGTGATACTATTATACCACCCGGCGACGGTATCTTGCACGCTCACTGATCATTTTGTGAAATCAGCATTAACTCATCTGCAAAAAACTCTTCGACTTCACCATTGACGAATACATTCCATATCCACCAAGCGGGATCGTCCTCATACTCGCGACTGTATTCTGTTTTGCAAACGATGATACCAAGTTTGCCCATGTACTCCCTCATAAGAATTTCGTCTCGAATTGGAGCGCCATTATTATCGATACGCACAAGTATCTTAGGCTGAACGTCAAGACTGTTCATCAAGAATCTCCAACTCATCTTCAAATAAGCATGCTATTTCACCGTCAATAAGGACATTCCAAACAATCCTATAGTAACGATTCGACTCAGCTCCTTCACGTCCATATCTCCCGAGAATCAAACCAAATTTCCCATTAAGTTGTGCTCGCAAACTTGGATCAGTATAGTAGCCAATAGTAAATCAACATAGCATACCAGGTTTAATCTCAAATGACTGAATGGTGTTGTCTAGAACTCCCTCTGAGTTATCTACCATCGCGAGATCTCCTGTAGCTTCTGCGGTCTCCGGAGCTGCTTAAACGCCCACTCTGCCTTGGCTGCTTCACTTTGGGTTCCAGCTTCCCGGATGGCCCGCAGTTGCACAGGCCGGCGGGAACGGGTGTATTTCGCGCCTCCCGCGATCTCCCCATTGTGCTGACGTAGTCGTCGCGTGATATCGGTGGTGATCCCAGTATAGAGGGAGCCATCGGAGCACTCGAGGACGTAGAGACTCCAAGTCATGATTGCCTCGATGCGATTGTGATACAGCCCCTTGCTCCTGTCCGCAAGATTTCAAT